>Ga0209208_10009421_pt1 | contig 12836 bp, 7 predicted proteins | sample S1TSphfallax_3_FD_187694 | JGI IMG/M metagenome (GOLD analysis project Ga0209208, IMG submission 187694) | Host-associated microbial communities from peat moss isolated from Minnesota, USA - S1T2_Fd - Sphagnum fallax MG (SPAdes) (version 2) | ecosystem: Host-associated > Plants > Peat moss >...
TTGTCAAGAAGACCGCATCTCATTTCTCTACTATTGATTTTGCTGGCAGAGCTTGAAGAAAAGTTTCTTCTTGTAGGGGAGCTGGTTTTCAGTAATTCCCAAGTTGGTAAGTAAAAACATATTTACAATCTGAAAATTTCAATCTTATAAAATCCAGTAATTAAGTAGTGTTTTTTTATTAAAATGTTTTGTTTTTCTTTTCCCGGAGGAAATGAAATACCTCAGCAAAACAGAAAAACTGGCTGATTGTCAACAAAACTGTTCAAATGTGATAAGTTTGGAGACAACTTGTCTTTCAAGGAAAAGTAAGTCCACAAGAAGCCAGACCCTGTCTTTTTGTCAGCAGACCTTTGTTTTAGTCACATTGCTTATTTCAAGGGTTTATGGGTGCTCCTACCTTATTGGAGAAATGTTGCCATCATTTGAACCCCCTTACCAGCCGACCATTCCTGATGAAAATGGACTTTTTGGGGGAGGAGGGGGGGAACACCAGACATGGACATAAGAACAGAAAGATGGTATTTGTGGAGGCAGCTTATCTAGGTCCTGACTTCACATGGGGGGAAACATCAGACATGGACAAAAGAAAACACAAAGATGGTGTTGGTGGAGGCAGAGGGTCCCGAGTCCTGACTTCACATGGGGGAGCATTAGACATGGAAGTAAGCGCACAAAGATGGTGTTGATGGAGGCAGCCTAGCAAGATTTCTAATTTTTTCTACCTTCCTCTCTGACATGTATGTAGGTAGGTAATAGCTAGATTTTGGCTGCCACATACTTTCTACTTTGCTCTCTGACATTTAGCCAAATAATTTGGCTCAGTCTCTTGTGATGATCGCCAGACCACCTGCCTCGCGAAATTGGGGGCGAAAAAAAAACCTAAACCCTAACTTGCACGCTCTGCGTCGTCGTCGTCATCTTCCTCTCACACTTGGTCGCTGTGTTCCGATCAAGAATTCGTATCGACTGACATTACAGGGCGCAGAATGACGCTAGAGGTAACACAAGATTGCAATCTTGCAAGGGCCAAAAAACCGGTTCAGCTAATTGCTGCTGCAGGGGGAGTGGCGATATCTTAGCATAATGCGTCTGTAGTGCTTTCTCCTTTCACATCTGCTCCTCCTCTCCTAGATTAGGGTTTTAGGGTTTTGTGCAATTACACGGTGGAAAAAGAGAAAGCAAGTTGATGTTGTTGTTATTGTTGTGATTGACGTGGCATCATCGTCAGTGCAATCGCTCTTTAGGGAGTAGAGTCCTTTTCCACGAGGGCAGGAATGGGGCGGATCAAGGGCGGGCCCGCTATGTGTCTGTGCTTCGCCTTCGCGTCAAGTGCAACAATTTCTGCTTCTGCAATCACCTGCCCTGCTTCCCAGAGGGCAGAGGATTGAAACAAATGTGGCGCTCAGAGATCACGGCTACTGTAAGTTTTCTCCCTGTCTTCTACTGCCTTGTGTTGCTTCTTCTATATGCTTCTTAAACCACCACCAAGTGGATTAAACTGTCTTTTGTCTTCCTCTTTACCCTAGAATATTCTTCTCTTCTCAAGCAAATATACAAGATTGCACACAAAGTGAGGCGCTTGAGTTTGTAATTTTGGTGGTAGATGAATGCATTTAATCCTGATTTTACTCATAAAAGACATAAGTGGGCCTCTGGATTGACGACCATTGGACACTTGCATGGGTGGATGTGGAGATGGCTGCAATGGCACCAGGGACAGTGCAGTTGAAGGTTTTTCCATGGAATAAGAAGCTTGCAAAATATGTCAAGGTTGGGCAACTTGAGAAGGCACTGCTGCTTTTCCAATAACTCCAACAAGAAGACATGAGTCTTCACAAGTTCACTTTTTTCCAGGTGCTTAATTCATGTGCTAGCTTACAAGCACTTGCAGAGGCCAGGCATGCTCATGAATAGGTCATTGAAATTGGTTGTGTGACTAATTTTTTTGTGGGGAGTAGCCTCATTAGTATGTATGCCAAATGTTACCACATGGAATATGCTTGGAGAGCATTCACCAAGGTGCCATCACACAATGTGGTCTGTTGGACTGCCATGATGTTGGGATATGTGAAATGTGGGCAAGGGTGGGAGGCATTGGAACTATTTAGATAAATGCAGCAGAAAGCTGTGCAGCCAGACTGTGGTGCTTTTGTGGGTGTGCTGAATGCCTATGCCAGTGTAGGGGCACTTGAAGAGGGGAGGCATGCTCATGAACAGATCATTCACATGGTTTGTGGTTCATCTGTTTGTGGGGAGTATCCTGGTGGATATGTATGCCAAATGCAGGAGCATAGAGGAGGTTTGGAAAGTGTTTAACAAGATGTCCTTGTGAGATTGGTCTCATGGACTGCCGTGATATTGGAAAATGTGAAATGTGGGGAAGGGGAGGTGGCATTGAATTTATTTCATCAAATGCAACAGGAAGGTGTGCTGCCAAACCCTCTCACTTTTGTTGGGGTCCTGAATGCCTGTGCCAGTGTACTGGCACTTGAAGAGGGCAGGTGTGCTCATAAACAAATTATAGGAATTGACTTTGTGTCAAATGCCCTTGTGAGGAGTAGCCTTTTTGACATGTATGCCAAATGTGGGAGCATGGAAGAGGCTTGGAGGGTGTTTAACAAGATGCCATCCCATGGTGTAGTCTCTTGAAACACCTTGCTTAGAGGATTCACCATGCACGGGCATGGCAAGGAAACTCTTCAACATGTTGAACAGATGTGAAGAGGATGTAGAGCCAGATGATGTCACTTTTCTTTTTCTTCTTTCAGCTTGTAGCCATGCAGACCTGGCAGGAAGGATTGTGCTGTTTACAAGATTTCTGCAAAATTGGCATACTACACTTGCATGGTTGATATTCTTGGCTGAACTGGGCTCATTGGCACACCTTCTCCAACTCCACTGCACATTTTCAGGAATCTGCGGGTATGTGGGGACTGTCACACAGCCACAAAGTTCATTGCCAAGATTATGGGGCAAACAATCAGAGTCAGGGATGCCTATTTCTTTCATCACTTTGAGGATGGTGTCTGTTCTTGCAAAGGATTACTGGTGATGCCAGTAGTCTCTCTTCTCAATGGCTCTTTCATTTGGAGCATGTACGAGTAACTGCCATATGGATTCTGCCCATATGAATTTTTCATTTTCCATTTTATTTCTAGTAATAATTATAGAATAAAATTTCTCTTCAATCCCAAATTCTGATTCCTATACAGAAGTGATATTTTAAATTTTAAATTTATGCTAGTTTCTGGAAATGTTTTAGATTTAATTTGAATTTGCTCATTGTCAGCTAGCATATTTAAATAATTAATTACATTTTGAATCAAATTTGAAATAATTTGGTCACCATATTTCTCGAAAAGTTCATGTGTTCTAAATCTTAATATTTTCATGCAGAGGGTTGGGTGCTTTACATTAGATAACTCCCTGCTCCAGGGGTGCTACCCTACACATTTGCTTTGATTTCACACTTGGAAATCCAAACTTTGAGATGTCTTAAATTAATTTTCAAAATTTTGCTCAAATGAAACAGATGAAAAATGTGATAGGAAGGATTTTTCAAATATCCATTTAATGAATTACATTTTATTTTTTAAGTGTTCAAATCATTAATTCTTTTGAAAGTTAGCTATGTTTCACAAGTCAAATTTATTAAATCTTTATAAAATGTTTTTGCTTGAATTGACATACGATCTTTTAAAGGTGGTTCAATTCAATATGAATTCAAGACCTTCTTAAAAGCTTTCCCAAGTTTATTTAGGTTATAGAAAATATTCAATAATCAAACTTTACAACTAAAGTATTATAATTGTTGCTAGGATGAAAGCTCACGAGAGGCTTCCAAAACAAAACAACTAGGACTACAAAACATAATGTAGTTTAGGATGAAGAATGACTTCCCAAGATCTAGACAACATATGAATTTTCAGTCTTCCCCATGATGCAATGGCACATGGTTTAGCCAAGGGAATATAGAGGACGTCCAATACATTGGAGAAAAATACATTCCAAAGTCTCATATTGAGATAAATATCTTAAATTAATGTAATGTCTTTACACTTTTAAAACTAAAAATAAAAGAACTATGTCTAATTATGAAATTCAAGACATGTGAAATTGATATCATTAAAATTAAAATTTATTAAAGTAAATGATTTAATTTGAGTTTATAGCCCAAATGTTTAAAATAAATATGATATCATACACTAATCAAATTTCAAAGTATTAACATAATGGCCTATGTTGAAATTACTTAATTTTATAGTACTTTGTGAAATCGAGATATACATATTTATACACATGTGCAAGGACATTATTTGTCACAAGTTGAAAGGGGTGATTGTATGGTCAAAGTGATGGTGTGTGGTTGAGGACATGAGAGGTTCAAGGTTCAATTTCCTCCAATGACCACCATATATGAATATTATATATCTTTGCCACCAAGTTTGTCGAAATACATCTACCTGATTTCTAGCCCTACATGTTGTTAAAACATTTGCATTTAAAAGAAAATTAAAAGTTTTGGTGAAACTTTAGCCTTGTCCACATCATTATAGTAGTATACATTGTAGTTGTATATGTCATGGTAAAAACAATGGGTCCTTATTGCCTACGGAATCATGTAATGTCTCACACTCAATTATAAATGTAATCATAAATGTAAAATGTCGTGGCAAACCACAACAACAAAATTGTGCATCTTGCTAGTGTGAATGGGATTAGGAATGGACGAAATCATTTCACAAAGTCACATGGTGTGAAACCAAAGTGGTTTAGGTTTGTTAGGTACAAAAGGTGGGTAATTTTTGACACATTCATTCTTGTCAAGTTCTATTGCAAGAGACAAAGGTTGAAAGATTGAACATTTCACTAAAGATTTTCACATGAGATGTGTTTTTTGGTTTAGACCTTAATCTATACCTACAATTAGTCCTACCTAAAAAAGTTTGTGTAGAGCATGTTAATGACTACAAAATGTTGAGTGTTTTTCATTTTACATGACAAGAATTTATATTGAAGGTCTAGTTAGTCAAACTTAAATCTTGATCTAGTATCATAATTTTGACCTAAAATTGGAAGAGGGTATAGGAGGTAGAGAGACGCTTTTATGGTTTAAATTTAGGGAAAAAAAAACCTAATTTGAAAAATATATGTGATTTAAAAATTACTAGCTTAACAAAGGAGTTTTGATCATATTTTCTTTTGATCAATTCATTTGGGGCTAAAACTTTAGGGATATTTAGATATTGAAAAGATGTTAATGGAAAAATTCAAGTCACTTGAAGTTTATTTGAAAGAGATATGAAGCTCTAAACATTAATGTTATATTTAGTTTCATGTAAGGTTGATTTTTCTTTGTAGTTGATAACAAGTGGGTTTAAGTTTAAATAATAGATGAAATAACTATAAAATGGTATGCTTCTAAAATTGCAAATCATATGGACATTTTCTTGGGGGAGTTATAGGTTGTTTTGGGTTTGGGTCCCAATTTGAATTTAACTCAAAAAAGCGTTGATATGAGTTTCCAAAAATTGAAGCTAAATAATTCAAAAGTTTAAGCATAAAGAATGAACATCTAGTGGCTTGTTGTCAACAAGTTTCAAAGTGATTACAATTTATATGTGAATTGCAAAGGCTTTCAAAGTTATTGGGGTTGAAGGCTTTCTTAGAGGAACACTTGGGAATTGAGATTTTAAGCCATCGTTAGGTTTGTTAAATGATGTCAAAAATAACTTGAACCCTATTGATTCTCAATTTTGCAACAAAATGCAAATCACAACACTTTGTTTCATAATTCCAAAAACAATTCAAAACATTCAAAGATTCTAATTCCAAAATGGGAATCCATTTGGAAGTGTTGGGACTCACTTTTTCACACTTGTAGGATGTGTTTAGATTTCAAAACATCTTCTTGACTTGCACCCCTTGTCTTGCCTTAACCTTGGTCGTGAGCCCAAGGTTAGGGTTATGATAGATCTTATGAATGAACAAAGGAGCTTGTGTGGTGGAAGGAATGCACAAGAAAACGAAACAACATACTATACTTGGTAAGATCCATAGTACCATTTTCATAGGTCACGTGAGGAAGAAGATACCATGTCATCAATTTTTGAATTTATACATTTTGGGGGGTGTTAAGCATAATATTACACCCTGAGTTTTGAGGTATACGTATTTACTTATGCTTTTAGTGGGTTTGTCATCTCTTCCTTTAGCAATTCTACCAAGGGTCTATTATATGGATTCTTCAACAACGCTTGTGAGTTTAGATTCAGGACCCATTACCTATCACTACTAATCACGCACCTTGTTTACCCTACAACCTAACCTTCTTGTTCGGTTCTTATCTACAGTTCTTACTATCTAATTTTTTTCTCCTTTTCTAACTCCCATCAAGGTTAACTAAAACTAAGTTATAACATAATCAAGTTATGACAAACATGCAATGATTCCTTCCTACTATGCATAACATTCCCAAAACCTCCCTCCCTAACGTTTTATTTATAGCTCACTGTCGTAACCAAAAAATGATCCCCCTTCCTTTCCAGGGGTTTTTCTTATATCCCCCTTGCCTTTTTTCTCCCCTCACCCCTACATGTCTCTATTGTCCCTCTTGCCCATCACCATCCTACTTCCTTTTTTCTTTTTGACAACAAGTTGTCCTATGGGTTTTTTCTCCACTCTTTCATGATCCTCAGCCTTCTCTCTTTCTGTAATTTTCCATTCAACAAAAAGACACCCAAAAACAACATACCTTCTACATACTAACCCACTTAAAGTTCAAAAGGGTTTAAAGTTGAATTAACCCTAAAAGTGGTGAAGTTCCCCCTTCCAACCCTAATTATTAATCATTACCTACCTATGTACATCTAACCTATACCCCAAAATTGTCCCCTACTTTTACAAATGTCAAAATGTCAAGGTTCAACTCCCTTAATTGTCCAAAATTGTGTTGTTTACATTTTTTATCTAGAATGTCCAATTAGGCTAAAGTCTTATTAACTAGTCATTATACCTAAAATCTATCCAAAAACTAGGTTATCCTACCGAGAATGTTTAGTTAGCCTAGAACTACATTAATTAACTCGTTATGTCCAAGTCTTTAGTTATTCAAGGATATCCGTCAAATAACCTTGCCCAACAAGTGGATGCAGTCACAATTCAACAAGCCAAAAAGGGCATCATACCACAAAAAAGAAAATCAAAATTGAATAAAAATTTATGTTTTTCCATTTAAATCCATTGCAATCATGGTAAGTTTTCTTTTTTTCATTCATATGAATGTCAAGGAATTAAAACCAAATTTTCATTTGATGAAATATTAAGTTTTAGGTTTTGATTTAGGACCTCTAAAAGTGAACACGAACACGTTGTACATGAATCAATTCTGCAAAGGACTCATATAATAAATCACATTTGATGGGGAAAAAATTAAGAGGATAAAGACCTATTAACAACATTAAAACAAATTCATACCCTAACATATGTGGAATTGTAAAACTTTAAAAAGTCAAAAAACTTTCCAAAATTGATCTAGAATTTTAGAATTTCAAAAGTCCTTTGCCACACATAAATGGGGTAAAATGTACATGATGTGTTAAGAAAAATTATAATCTATCATACAAGAAAACATAAAAATTGGTTATGATTTGAAATTATTATCATTTTTAAAGACAAAACACTAAATTTACAAGGAATCAAGACACTTTCAAAATATTTGTCATGATGAAAAAAAAAATGTCATGTACTTGGACAATTGTAAGCATTTATTACAACAAGTTACCCAAAAAAAATTGTTCCAAAATTCATTCATATGAAAAAGATTTTTTTGGCAAAAAGAACATGTAGTCTTTTTTTACAATAATCTCGTTGGCTCATTGTATCCCATTTGCACCCAAGTGGCATGGTAGTGAATTGCATGTTTGTGATCCACACTATGGGAGATAATAAATGAATGCATGAATTTTAAATGTTGTCTCCCCCTTCCCCCTTTCCCACCCAACGTGTGTTGTATTAAAGGTGGGATCATTATGTGTAATAATTGGATAAGCCCCATTATTTGTTTGTGATGGTGTGATTGAAGTGATGATTGGTATACCACATTTGTTGTAGTCATGTTGAGATTGGGATCATGACCAATGGATCATGAATTTATTGCACAAGATTTGAAAATTTTTGGGTACATTCAAGCTAATAAGAGCCAATAAATGTGTGACCAGTGCTTGGGTATTCATGTTTTAGTGTTAAAAATTTATTAATGTGGTAGATTTCTTTAATGTGTTTATGTAACAATGTTTCAAATATATAATGAAAACATGTGGAATAATTTGCAATGAATATAATAAGGATAAAATATGTGATATGATTATGCAAAGGTTTGGAACATGATGACCAATAAACAAAAAATTGATGTTAGTGGCTTCATCGAATCACAATCACCACTTAAGGAAAATAATTATTAAGATGAATTATGTATGTATGACTTTGGTCCTACCAAGCTGGTCATGAATGTTATCATTGAATTGAGATAGATAGGTGTTAGATTGCATCCACATGTGTTTATTTATAGTATGAGTTCATTCATGTGGATAGTAACTAAATAAAATTTAAAGGCATTTCCAACATTCACCCTAAACTTTCCACTAATGAGACAAAAAAATAGTAGCCATGATTGATATTGAAAACCAAATCCCATTATTGAGATTGCACATCAAAATGGGGTATTCACACTTAAATTTTTGTTCTTCAACTTTGCAAATCTTACACACATATTAGGACCACACCCAATTTTTTCAAGAGTGTTTCTTGACATTGTGCCACATGCAAAATATGGCACCATTCTTTGGACCATAGCCAAAATTCTTTAAACAAGATCAAGTAAGAAAAAAAGGAAATACTTTTGCATTGACAAAGAGTGCCAATTGTGTTGATCCTTCTTACACATTTCACAAGACTCAATAGCGAGGAATGGGTAAAAGAGAACAACATTTTGGGAAGGATCGCTACAACAATAATCGTTCCACAACGTGTGCAAAGTGGCTTGCAAGGTCTCTAGAAATGAAATGGGGGATCATCAAACATGATTTGTCAAAGTTTGCGGGATGTTATGGAGTTGTTCAAGGATTGTGTGAATTTGGAATAAGTGTAGACAACATTTTATAGAAAGTTCTAAAGTTTTCTAAAAATAAACAACCACAAAAATTAAGCTTCACATTTTTCTACATTGTTGGTCAATTTTTAAGGATGGACTTCATTGAGGTGATGCATGTGATAAAATGAAAATGACACCACCCATGAAATGTAAAACTATTGTATACCAATATTAAATTTTTGGGGTTGACATGATTAAGGCAAGGTTGAAATCATGCAAATCGATGGTTTTCATCTAGTTGTTTCAACAAAACGCTTAATAGGTTGCAAGGCAAACAAAGAAGTTAACAAAATGACAAAGTTGAAATTTTAATTTGCATAAAATAAGTAAAGGAACTTTAGTACACATGGTTGTTGCCACACTAAAAAAACTTCCATCTTGGAAGATTAAAGTTCAATGGCACTTTTCACATTGCCTAAAACAACATTGCTAATAGTGGAGGTGTAAGAGTATTTCATGTTTTGATAATCAAAGGAGTTAAAAAAGATTTGATTTTAGTTGAATGTTTCTACAAGGTTTATTGCAACTTCATTGACTATTGAGCTTGTAAGAACATTGGTGCTTGCAACAACATTTAAGCCTTTTCTAACCAACACAAATAATATTATGTAGTAGTAACAAAACATTGAAAATAAAAACAAGCTTGATGTGCTTCAAAAAATTTTACCTTCATTGTAATTCACTATTGCCTATCAAAGTTCATAGATGTTCGATGATACCATTGTGTAACATGTAATGTATATTTGCATTTTTAAATTTTTTCTATTGCCTTGTGTGTAGTAATCAATTGTGAATGCACATCTAATGGGAATGTTAACAACATCAAAGCAAACTTCAAGGCCTACATTTTCCCCATCTTTTATAATCATGTTGTGCATGATGACATATGCATACAAAATGTTTAAAAACCACATTTTAATCACATTGCTTAAATGGGTTTTGAATAATTTCAAACTTATTTTATATTGTTATGAAGTTCCATTATACATCATTTTGCACTACTTTTTGTTGTTGAACAAAATATTTTTTATTTCTAACCTTGCAATGTGTGCATAGTTTGCACAAAATGACGCACCCCCAAGCTCCTTGATAGATTCAACTACAAATCCAAGGTGAAAACAACAAAAGGATAAAGAAATGACATATGTTCCTTGGCTTACAACATTTTAGGGGTAAAGGGGTGTGAAGCTCCGGGATGAAGATTAGGATGAGTGACAAGCAAGTCAATTATTCACACGAACTTACACAAACTAAACAACAAGTTGGTTAGTGCATAGTTAGAACATTTTTTATGCACGGACTCACCATAGGCAAACAAGGATGCACAATAATCACCATGGCCTCGACTTGGGGGAAGCCACCACCCTCCCCCTTATAGTATTCTTTGTGCCTGCACCCAAATGTCATTTTGTCTTGGGATTCCCAAGTTGAGAGTCTCAAAATTCTCGAATTTGGAGGCCCATAATGTTTTGTGCAAACCTCTTATTGAAATGAGGTATGAAGAAAAATTATAACTTTCGTCGAGAGTTTTCCAAAGGTATGTGGCACATCACTTGCGTGTAAGTAAATCAGGGTGATTTTCGACTTTTAGTGGTTAGGAATCAAATTGATAGTTTGACTCCTGACCTTTCTTTTGGCCATAACTTATGTTTTAAGTACCTCAAATTGGTCATGTGATCCCATTATAAACATCTACACTCCAAAATCTTTTCAACAATTAAAAGAACCTTTTAATCTAATGGATTTTGACCCTGACAATCGCCTTTTGAAGATTTGGGAGTCCATCGAGACTCCAACTCCCAAAGTAGGAGCTCACTTAGGAGTGTGGGGGTTTCATTCTTTCACACTTTCCTACACTCCCAAGAACATTAAATGTGACTCTTAGGTTTCCCTACTGGCATGCACCTTTGCAAGCCTTAGCCTTGGTTGCGAGCCCAAGGCTAGGGTTGTGACATAAAAATTGACCATTGAAAATAAATATCATTAACGAGAAGATAGTATTTGGAGTAGTGATTCCCATTCATTTGAAATTATGTCCTTACTTGTATTTTGCAATAAGTTAAAAATTAATTAAGACCTATCTAAGATAGTCAATTCATTATTCCCACCTAATAAATCTAAATCAACATGCCAAAACCAAAGCCTCTTATTTATAATAACTTATTATATTATATAAACATTATTATTTTTGTCAATAAATTAAAATGGTCAAGTAATTGAGCAAATTTTCCATCTACAATGCATGCAATCAAGGGAAGTGAACATCCTTGGAAATGTTCTTGCCATGTTGATGTGAACTTGGCATTCGAGATCAACTTGAGTTGGGTGTTGCAAATAAATTGACTCAAACACCTCTTGCACCACCTTCACAAATTACTTTAGGTTTTCCATTGTTGTGTTTCCCCCATGAAGCAATATTCGTTGAGTGCATCAACTATCACACCATAAGCTAACCTTCTCATAGTTGCAATCCACTTTTGCAAAGCAAACAAAGCCATGGTGTAACAAACATTTCATTCATGCACAAAATATGTAGCACATTTGTTCATAGAGAGGACAATTTGTAACAACAAAAAGTGTCTCATCTTATAGTGATGAAAAAACTACATGTCATCATAGACATGATTATTTGCAAAGTCATTGTGCATTATTTTTTGTTTGTTGAGTTGTTGACCTTTCATGATCTTTGGTCAATGACCTAGTTGATTACCCCATAAACTTAAAATATTACATAATCTTCTAAAAAATTGGTTTGCCATGATGTGGTTCAAAAAAATTAATTTTCCTTGTCATCATTAGACAAGTGTGATTGCAACCTAGCTATTAGTTAGGCACACCATTGCTCAATGATGTTTGTAAACAACGAAAGACAACAATCAAGAACAAAACAAACCAAGAAAACAAAAGGGCATTCCAAAGTTGCAAAGAAAACAAGAAGACCTAGGCAAACAACACAATTTTTCTTGTGTTGCATAGATCATGGAGATGTGAAATCAAGTCCTTGAAATCACATTTAAAACAGAAAATTGAAAAAAAATTACATTATTTGAAAAAAAAGACCAAGAAGTGTGTGATACACACATGATTACATGTGTAGGTGATTGTGGACAATGGGATGTGCGTGGGGATTTTGGGCCAGGTCTACACACATCACATGTATAATGGCCTAGAAAATGTAGGTGCAAGGGCATTTAAGGCAATAACATTGGAGATGCCATGAAAGCAACTTGATTAGCAACAATAAAGTAACCTACATAATATATTTTGGATGAAGTATAACAATTTTATGATGGAGAGGGCTATTAAGGTTGACAATTGCACACGTGATCTTGAACTTGTAAAAAAACATGGAACACCAAAATGACTACTTTGATAGGGTGATTATAATGATTAATTGGTAGTATTTAATTATCTTTCACCTTATGTCATCCCATTTTCAATGTTTATGGGGGTGGATTGAAAAAAAAATAACACACTATGTTCGATGTAATAGATATTGCTAGAGGCTCAAATGAAGAAGGTATGGGGGGACCAAGTATGTGGGCCTGTGCAAATGTCTACCATATCCAAAATAGTGTGCAAGTTCTTCCCCCCTATTGTCATCCATAAACATGAAATCCCCAATAGTGTAAAGTGAGGATCAGATAAAATGCCACCACATAGGCCAATAATTGTGACAAACCAA
>Ga0209208_10009422_pt1 | contig 12835 bp, 9 predicted proteins | sample S1TSphfallax_3_FD_187694 | JGI IMG/M metagenome (GOLD analysis project Ga0209208, IMG submission 187694) | Host-associated microbial communities from peat moss isolated from Minnesota, USA - S1T2_Fd - Sphagnum fallax MG (SPAdes) (version 2) | ecosystem: Host-associated > Plants > Peat moss >...
TAAGACCCTCCGCACTCACCGCAAAACATTCTGGGAATGGGCGTCTCTACTGGTGTGGTTGCCATGCGGTTGCCTAAGGGCTTTGCCTCCGAATTCAAGTAGCGTATCACAGCACACCAGCCCGTCCAGCACGACCAACTGGATTCGCAAACGCGTAAAGCAGGCGTAACCGCCGGGGTGCCGCTGTATGACGACAATCACTTCGCTCTCTTCACCATGGAATTGGGCTTGCCAACAGGCGCGGGTATCACAGTTGCGTTTATAGAAAGCCCTGGGGCATTCAATTTCTCCCGCAAATCCTTCGTAATGATGTCGACGGCAATCGGATCAAGCACCGCCGTCCCACGATATTGGACATTGAGCACTATCCCGTTCTCCCCAAACGCCAGATCGAAATGCGCAAGAGGTGCCTGCGGCGGCCAGATCGCGGTCAAAGCCGGTGTCAGCCGCGCCAGCAGTTCGCCGCGAATCTGCGCGAAACTCTTTTCCATTGCAGCAGACTGAGGCGTTCCCGGTGCAGGTGCCGCCAGCCTTTGAATGAGGTCTTCCAGTTCTGACTGGCTGGCGACGCTTGCCACGGTAATATCTGTCTTTCTTCCAGAGCGCCGCTCTATCTCCGCTTCGGCATTTCTTAGCTTGGCCTCGGACACGTCCTTCGTCGATACCAGCCTAACCAGCACGCTGCTCCGCCCCACCTCAACCTGCTGAGAAAGCAGCGCGCTGCGCGGGAGTAAACCGTTCACCACCTGCTGGACCGCTCCTCTGGTCACGGCTTCGCCCGCCACTTGAAGCAAGGCCGTTCTTAGTGGAACTGCAATGGCGCCCAGCAATATGGCCAGAATTAGAATGCGCCAGCGTAACTGCCCGCCATTCACCAACGCTTGCGACAGAGGGCTGCGAGAGAGTTTCTCCGCGAGTCTTTCACCCTTGCGGGATAGTTCCATCTGTGCGCGAATTTCGGCCGAGTTCATTCCAATCAGCAGAAACACAGCGAATGCGCTGGCAACAATGGCCACCAGATTCGTCAGAAACAACAAACCAGCGCCGCCCATCACGCGCATATTTGCGCCGCTGCCTAATCCAAAACCCATCGTGCAGAGGGGCGGCATGAGGGCCACGGCGATCGCGACTCCAGGCAGAGTGGTGACACCCCCTGCTCCGCCTGACCGCGAAACCGCCACCGATCCTGCAAGCCCGGAGAACAATGCAATTCCAAGGTCCAGCAGATTGGGGTTGGTTCGCGCCAGAATCTCGCTGGTGGCGGAGTGAAAAGGCAGCAGCCAAACAAAAAGCGCTGAAAGACCAATCGCCAGTGCGATGCTCGCCACTAAGTTCCCAACCGCTTTGATGGACAGGTACAAATCCCCAACCGCCAGCGACAATCCCGTTGCCATAATTGGACCCATCAACGGCGAAATCAGCATTGCGCCAATGATGACCGCCGGGCTGTTCAATACCAGCCCGAAAGTGGCGATGCCAGCCGAGAAGACGATTTCCAGCCAATAGTTAAGGCTGGTAAATTCCGCCGAGTCGTAGACCTGGCTGCAAATCTGCGGCTTATATTTTGGGTCGAGCCTGAGCCATTGCTGGAACCGGCCGCCGCGTAACCGTTGATCGTCTGATTGGCTGAGCATCACGTCCGCTGTCTGCCACTCTGTCGCCTCGTCTACGGCACAATATGGACCATCACCTCGCCCACAAAAGCAAACCGTCCCACGCTCCCTTTCTTAATACTGTCAATCACGTCGCCAGCCCGATTCTTCACCACAAACGAAGTCGGCGACAATTCAATGCCCATGCGAATCGTCTCCCCATTTTCCTGGCCAAACTGCAGCTTCACCGGCTCACCCTGCTGTTTGCCGCCAGCCACCACCGTCTTCGTCAGCGTTTTCCCATCCAGACTGTACTGCGTGTAATCGCCCGGCCCCGTGAAATCCGCCCGGAACACAATCTTCTTCACGCCAATCCCCATCCGGCCTTTGCGCTTTTCAATATCCACGGTATGCGCCCCCAGCGCGCCGGTGTAAACGCTGATACCGTCGCCCGCATGCACAATCCACCCGTTGTCCGGCGTCCATTCCTTCTCGTTGGCAAACGGAAACTGAGCAGCCACCGCCTTCACCACCGGTTGGAGCGCCCAATCAATCGTCAGCGGCTTACCCGCCTCCACCTGAATATTCTCCGTTCGTGTCTTGAAATCGTCGGCTGTCGCCGTCACCGAATAAGTCCCTGGCGCCAATGTCGCGTTCTGCCCATTTTGCGGCGTGAAGATATCCGATTCATGCTTGATGGTAATCTTCGCGTTTGCCGGTGTCACCCGCAAAGCGAGCGACGTGCTCACCGCATGCATCTGCACGGGCACATGCGTCGTCTCACCTGCTTTGTAATCGTGCGAAACCTTGAAATCGTCCAGCCCCGCCTTGCGAATCACCACCGTGTGCGCTCCCGGATTCACGTCTTTCGTGAACCCGCCCGCTGCATTGACGGTTCCCGCGCGCACATCATCCAGAAACACCGCCGCTTCAGCCGGCGCGCCTGTCACATCGAGTGTTGCCATCCGTGCCACCGGAGTCAAGGTAAATTCCAGATGCTTTGCCTGGTCGCCCGGCTTAATCACCAGTTGCTGCCCCTCTGCCGGTTGATAGCCGTCATGCGAAACCACTACGCTATAGGTGCCCGGCACCAGCGGGATAAAGCGCGTGCCATTCGCCATCTTCTTCTTCAGTTCCACGCCATTGATCGACACCGTGCCATCCGGCACATTCGCCGTCACCGTGACCGCAATTTTCTCCGCGCCGCCGTTCAGCGTCACCGATAAAATCGGCAGTGGAGACGCATCCGGACTGACATCGCGCGCTTTTGTACCATCCGTTACTGAAACATGCTGCGGCGGATTCGCAGCCGCCACAGCCAATCCCTCGGGCGGAATCGCTGCCGCCGGTTGCCCCGCTGGGCCGCCCTTTAATCCTGCCGTTGCGTAAATCTGCGCTGCCCCCGCCAGAGAACTCACGGCAATCCCCGACGCCCCATGCGTATTCAGCGGCGACGTCAGCTTAATCATCTGCTTCGGCTGCGCTTCAAAGGAGAAAGACAAAACCTCGCCGCCTTTGGCATCAAGGACGCGCACATGATGGTTGCCCAGCGGAAGATCGCTCTTATTAAACGCGCCTTCCTGCAAATCAACCGGGGCAGCGTCATCAATCACCACGCTCCCCTTTTCCAAGCCTGAGCTGAAAAACAATTGCGGCAGCGCCGGAGTCAGCGAAAATGTAACTGTCACCGGCGACGCACTCGTCGCGCTCACCGTGAACGGATGAACATCGGGGGCATAACCATCCAAATCTGCTTCACCGGTATGCTCACCCGGCTTCAGCAGCGTGGAAGCGCCCACCGCCACCCCATCTACCTTGAACGTCGCGCCCGGCTGGTTTGCCGTCAGGTTCACCTTCACGCCTGCAACCGCTGCCACACCGCCGTCCGTGTTCACTGCCGGCTTCCTTTTAAATAGGAACGGATACAGCACCCCGCCGGCAATTAGCAGAATGCCCGCCAGCGCCGCCCATAATCCCCAAGGCGTCTTTTTCTTGCCACCGGCTGGAGCAGGCGGCGCCACGGCCGGCTTCACTGGAGGCGGAACGGCTTTCTCAGAAATTGGCTTTTCAATAACCGGATCCGCCGACTTTACTCCCGCCGCCTTCCGTTCCACAACCTCCCGTTGCACGGGGGGCGCAGCCATCGTCACGGCCGAACTCACATCCGGCCGCGCCGCCGATGCAGCGCGCAAAGTATTCAGCAACTGTGTCAGCCGCACCTCATTCGGGTACTCCGCCAGCCCCTCTTCCACCTTCTTCAGGGCGCCCGGAATATCATCCGCCGCCTGCAACCCGCGCGCCTCAACCAGGATATTGTTAATAGCCTCCTGCCGCTTGTTAGATTCCAGCAGCGAATTCAAGCTCCGCACTACCGGGTCTTCCGCGTTCAGCGCGCTCGCTTCCTGAATCAGCGGCTCAGCCGCGCGCCAGTCTTTCGTAATCAGTTCCCGCGAATGCTCAACCAGACACGTCAGCAAAATCGCCCGTATCGCTGAATTGCGCGGGTCCAGCCGTTCCGCCCTTCGCAGCGCATCCAGACCTTCGGAATAATTCTTCGCCGCGCACAACTCCCGCCCCTGCACCAGTAAAACCCCGGCCTCCGCGCTGCGCCGGACCCCTTGTTCCGCCAGTGAACCTAGGCCTTCCAGTTCCTTGTCGTTCGGGAAATTCTTCAGCGCTTCTTGAATTACATCCCGCGCCTTCGCATACTCACCGCACGCGAAGTGCCCGTCAATCCGCTCCATCCAGTTCGCCTTGGCTTCCGCATGCGCATGTTCCTCGCGGTGCCGCGCTAAACGTTCTATTTCAAACTCCAGCCCTGGATAAACCGGATAAATATTGCGCAGGATGTCCCACTGGTTTGTCGCCTCCGCATACTGGCCGTGCTCCTCATACTGTCTCGCCCGCGCGACAATGGAGTTCACCAGATCGCGCCGGTCCTTAATCAGCTTCAGCGACGACTGGAAGTGCGGCTCATTTGGAAACCGCTCACTGGCTTCTTTAATAAGGTTGAGCTTCTTATCAAGATCCGGCTCGGAATCGGTCCTTCGGTTCACCTCCGCAATCGCAGCCGACCGTTCCAGCCGCTCCAGTTCCTCCGCTTCCAGCTTCAGCGCCTGAAACATCGGATCGTTCGGATGCTTCTGCAGATTCTCCTGGCAAATCTCCAGCGCCCGCACCGTGTTCTTATCTTCCAGGCACTTCCGCCCCTCGGCATAAGCAGTCCGCGCCGCATCCCGTTCCGACCGAACCTGGTTGTAGAAACTCTGATACTGCGCGTCCAGTTCCGTGGTCAGAGTCCGCCCGTCCGGCCGCCGCGCAATGTCCAGTCCGCGCTCCAGCTTGCTCAGCGCCGAACTGATCTCGCCATTCCGGTAGGAAGCCATCGCGCCTTCATACAAGCGCTGCTTCTCCTCCCGAAACTTCACAATCTCCTGCTCGCTCTGGCTAATCTCGGCCAGCATCGTGCGCGCCCGCGTGTTCGTGCTGTCAATGTTCAGCACTTCCTGCAAACTCTGCCGCGCCTGGCTGAATAACTGATTCTGCCGGTGCTCTTCCGCCAGCCGGAACCATCCTTCAATCTGCTTCTCGCTGCGCTGCCGTTCAATCTGCGCGCGCATGGTCAGCGCGTCCGCATTATTCGGATCCAGCGCCAGCACCTCGCCCAGCTTTTGCAGTGCCAGCGGATGCTCTTCACCCTCCATGCGCGTGCGCGCATTTTCCAGCAACTGCCGAATATTATTTTGCCGGATCGACTGCTCAATCTGCATCCGCAGCACCGGCATATCCGGATCAATATGCCCTTCCGATTCCAGTTCGCTCAGAATCTCCATCGCAAACTGGTTATCGCCGTCGTTATAAGCCTTCTTCACCCTTTCAATGCGCGGCTGAATCTTGGCCGGGTCAAAGCGCTCAATCGTCTCATTGCGCAGCGCCCTCTGCAGCGTGTCCGAAAACTCCTTGGCCGAGGTGAACCGGTGCCACGGCTGCTTCGCCATCGCCTTGTGCACCGTCCGCGCCACCAGGTTATTCACCGCGCCGTTAATCTCCGAAGCCGGAGGCGGAATATGCGTCCGAATAGCGTCAATCGTGTCGCCCTCTGTCCGCCGCGCGAATGGCTTCCGCCCCGTCAGAGCCTCATAACAAACCACCGCCAGCGAAAAAATATCCGACCGCGCCGACACCGGGCTCGACATATCCGCCTGCTCCGGCGCCATGTATTGCAGCGTCCCCTTAATCCCCGTCACTGACCGCGAATCCGCCAGATGCGCCACGCCAAAATCGATAATCTTGGCCGTGTCATCTTCCATCACAAAGATGTTGCTCGGCTTTAAATCCCGGTGCACCAGGTTTTGATCATGCGCCGCCTGCAATCCCCGGCACGCCTGGCACATAATCTCCACCACCCGTTCCACCGTCAGGCGCTGGCTTTCCGTCTTAATAATCTGGTCTAGCGTTTTGCCCGGCAGCAGCGGCATTACGAAATAAGGCTTGCGCTGGCCATTCTCTTGGAACTCACCCGTATCCAGAATGTCGACAATATTCGGGTGCGAAAGCCTTGCCAGAACCGTCCATTCACGCTCAAACAGTTCCAGCGACCCCGCTTCCAGATCGCCCCACATCGTCTTAATCGCGACCGGCCGTTTGGTCACGCTGTCATACGCCCGGTACACCACCCCCATGCCGCCCTGTCCGAGAACGGCTTCGGTGTTATACCTCTTGCTAACCTGGGGCAAAGCGGCGGATGCATTCGTGTCAGACATGGAAGAACCTGGAACCCCGATTCTAGTTTAGCCGCACTGACAACGCAATGAACCTGACTAATCTGGAGCGCGGTCCGATGGCCTCCCTTATTCTGAAAAGAAAGTCAGCACTAAGACCTTCCTTGCGCTCCTCATACCAGAGCGCGACGCGCTCCACGTCGGCTTCCGCAATGCCAGTGAGTACGACCGGTTTCAACGTGCTTGTTGGATATTGAGCTTTTTCATCAAACGGGCTTCTACCTCAGCCCACGGCGATGCGGTCTTCACGTCCTCATCGAACGTAGCCAGACGCTCATTGATGATCCGTTCTGTTTCAGGATCGATCTCTTGAGGCTCTGTGTCAGGGCCTAATGGGAGTGGACGCCATACTGCTATCGTCGTCGACCGCCCCACGTTCACAAGTTAACCTTAGATCAGCATTGCTCAACGCCACCACGCCCGCAGAAGCCAAACACACCACCGCAAAACCCACGCATCCCGACCTCATCCCAAGGACTCGGCGCGTCGATGCTCAACCCCGTCGCTCTGTCCATCATCGCCAACGCCTTCCCGGAGCCAAAATCCCGCCCGCGCTGTCGGGCTATGGGGAGCCGTCTCCGGCGGGTCCCTCGCCATCGGCCCGCTCATCGGCGGAGCGCTCACCGAATCCATTGGCTGGCGCTCCATCTTCTGGATCAACATCCCCATCGGACTGCTCGCCATCGCACTTGCCGCCCGTTTCGTTCCTGAATCAAAAGCCCCGCGCGCCCGCGCCTTCGATCCCGTCGGACAGATCCTCGTCTTGCTGGTCCTGGCCTCTCTCACTTATGCCGTCATCGAGGGCCCGCGTCATGGCTGGAAATCTCCGCTTATTCTCACCTTGTTCACCGTTGCCGCCACCGCCCTGTTGACGTTTATCTTCTACGAACCGCGCCGCGCCGAACCGCTTCTCGACCTGCGCTTCTTTCGCAGCGTTCCCTTCAGCACGGCCACGCTGCTGGGCGTCAGTGCCTTTTCCTGCTTCGCCGGATTTCTGTTTCTCAATGCGCTCTACCTCCAGCAGATGCGTGGCCTCTCGGCCTTTCAAAGCGGCCTCTGCACCCTGCCTCTGGCCATCATGATGATGCTCTGTTCCCCGTTGTCCGGCCGCCTGGTCGGCAGCTACGGCTCGCGCCCCTCCGTGCTCAGCGCGGGCGCGGGCTTCCTGCTCAGCACCCTGATCCTGACGCAACTCAGCCTCACTACACCCATCGCCATGCTGCTGGCCGCCTACCTGCTCTTCGGCGTGGGACTCGGCATGGTCAACCCGGCCATCACCAACAACGCCGTAGCGGGCATGCCGCTCTCCCAAGCCGGCGTCGCCGCCGCCATCGCCTCCACCGGCCGCCAGGTCGGATCTGCCTTGGGCGTCGCCATCGCCGGCACCGTCGTCACCACCAGCCACGCCCGCGGGCTCGACTTCACACGCGCCACCCACCCCATCTGGTGGCTCATGAGCGCCTGCGGCGCCTTCATCCTGCTCCTCGGCTGGGTCTCCACCACCGCGTGGGCAAAGGCAACCACCACTCGCATCCCATCCCTTGCTCTTCTCATCTGCCTTGCGGTTAGCGGCCATCTGAGAGCGCAGCTTCCAAGTCCCGTACCTTCCCCCGAAGCCCTCCTCAACGCCATCCACGCCCAGTCACAAGAACTCGGCCCCTCGGACCGCGTCGACCTCCTCTACGAATTATCCATAGCCGCCACCGCCGTCAGCCGCCAAACCTCAGCCGACTGGGCCATCGAGATGTACGAATGCGCCACCACCAGCCTGCCCGACCCGGAAGAGCAAATGTTTCGCGCCGCCCAGCGAAAGAACGCGCTGACCGTGCTGTCGCTATCAGACCCGGAGGCCGCCGCTGAGCGCTTCCCTCAGTTGGAACCCAGCCCCGCCCATGCGCTCTCCGAAGACCCCCGCGTCGATCTCTCTCGCCATCTGTTTCCGCGTCTATGGGCCAAGAACGGCTTGCGCTCACTTCCCGTCATCCGGCGTTTAGCCGCATTCACCGCGCTCACAGGCGAATATCCTTACGCGGCCATGGCAACGCTGCTTCCCAAGGTAGCGCAAGTCGACCGCCGCACCGCCCAAGCCCTTTTCACCGAAGCAGTCCATCAGATGCCAAGCACCCATCCCCTTCATCGAACACAAGACGTCTATATCCGTTTCTTGCGCGCCGCTTGGCCTATCGCCACGCGTCAGCAGCGTCTCGCTGCCGTTCACGCCGGCATTTCCGGAGCAGAAAGCTCCCCGCCCATAGGCCGCATGTACTTCGAATACTTCCTGCCCGAAACAACCGTCCATCTCGAGTCAGAACTCGATGCGCACATTTACGAACTGCTTCCCTTCGTCGACGAAGCCGACCGCGCCCTAGGCCAAACCTTGCGCCGCCGCTATCCTCACGTGCAAGGGCTCCCCGTCCTGCCCATCGACAACGCGCCCTGGAGAGCTGCCGTCGCTGCCTCTCCAGGGCGCGACACACCGGATTTGGTGCAGCGCGCTTTCGAACGTAGCATCGCCCGCTTCATCACAACCTGGGCTCAAACCGATCCCAGCCGCGCCCTCAAAATTGCGCGTTCGACCGACGACCCAACCGGACTGGCCCTGCTTCTTCCCTGGACAGAGAACGCGCGACGGGATCTGGAAAGCAAAGCCCAATCAACAGACAGTCCCGACTTGCTATTGGCCCTCATCAGATCCGAATTCAAACTTGGCCATACCGATGAAGCTCACAAACTGTCCTGGCTCGCGTGGAAAAATCCCGAATCGCGCGAAGAACTAGAAGATATCTGCGGCCAATATTGGTTCGGAGACCCGCAATGGCGCGCCGAGACTGACGCGATTCAGAATCCCGTCACGCGCCTGATGCTGCTGGCCAAGTACGCCCGCGGCGCACTCCGAAATAGCCCCGGTTACGAAGAACCAGCGTGAGAGCGCTCAATCAAATCCCACAAATTCCCATACAAATCCTGAAACACCGCCACCGTCCCATAGACCTCCTCCCGCGGCAATTCGCGGAACACCACTCCGCGCTCCCGGTACGCCGCATAATCCCGATAAAAATCATCCGTGTGCAGGAACAAAAACACCCGCCCGCCGGTTTGATTACCCACCCGGCTCAGTTGCTCAGCATTCGTCCCCTTGGCCAGCACCAGATGCATCTCTGAACCCGGCGGAGCAACCACAACCCAGCGCTTGCCATCGCCCATCGGTCGATCATCAACGACATCGAAACCCAATATCCGTGAATAATAATCCTTGGCCTCGTCATAATCCCTCACCACAATCGCGACCGCGGCAATGCGCTGTTTGGCTGTGCTCACTTTCATAGCTTCGCGCAACAATAGAAACTTGGAAGAATACGAAGTCTACCCGGCGATCGGTGAAGATGGCTTTCGCCAGCTCATCCACGCTTTTTATGCACAGATACCAGCAGACGACATTCTCGGACCCATGTATAAAGGCCGCGACATGGCCGCCGCCGAAAAACGTTTGTGCGACTTTCTGATTTATCGCTTCGGAGGCCCCGACAGCTACATCGCAGAGCGCGGCCATCCGCGCCTGCGCATGCGCCACGCGCCCTTCGCCATTGAACAAGCCGGCCGCGACCGCTGGATGCAGTTGATGACGAAAGCCTTTGAGCAAGTGCCGCTGCCCGCTGAACCCGCCGCCGTGCTGAAGAGCTTCTTCGAAAGCACCGCGACCTTCATGATTAATCGAGCCTGACTTGAAGCCGCGCAAAAAGAAGAAGAAACCGCTCTTCAGACGCCTCGCCTACTGGTTGCTCAGCCTGATAGCGGCCTTTTATCTGCTGGTCGCGCTGCTGTTGCTAATGCTGCGCTGGGTAGATCCGCCCACCACCGCTGTCCAAATCGAGCGCAACGCACACCCCAGGCATTACCATTTTGTCCCGCTAAAACAAATTTCGCCCAACATGCAGCACGCCGCCATCGCCGCTGAAGACACCCGCTTCTATCAGCACCACGGCTTCGACTGGCGCGAAATGGGCCAGGCCTTTGAACAGGATCTGGGCGAAGGCCGGAGGCGCGGCGCATCCACCATCACCCAGCAACTGGTGCGCAACCTGTTCCTCAGCACCTCGCCCAACCTGATCCGCAAGGGGGTCGAGATGTCAATGGTGCCTATGACCGAATTGATCCTCTCGAAGAATCGAATCCTGGAACTGTACCTCAACGTGATCGAATACGGCCCAGGAATCTATGGCTGCGACGCGGCCTCGCGAATCTATTTTTCCGTGCCCGCTTCCGCCTTGACCCGCGACCAGGCCATCAAGCTGGCCGAAGTGCTGCCCGCTCCCTTGCACTGGAAACCCGGCCAGAAACCCAAATACGGCGCCCGCATTTCCGAACGAATGCATCAAGCCGGCTGGTAGACAATCCGCCGCGTAAGATGGTTGCTGAGATTCAAGCCTGATCAAAAAACTGAACACACAGCGAAGCAGAAGAACCACCGCGATTGAACAAAGTGTCTGGGAACATTACTCCAAAAGAGCCGCGGATGCCTGGCATCAGTCTGCCCGAACTCTTGACTGAGGTACTAAAAAGCAACCTCGAGATCAACCAACCTCCGACAAAATAATGCGCCGCCGTTCCTCGCCCGCATGACTCAGGCGGATCTCAAACCGAACCTCCGGAAACAACTCCAAAAACCGTTCGCCCCACTCCACCAGCACCAGCGCCTCCCGGTCGAACAGCTCTTCCAATCCCAGCCGCCGCGCCTGTTCCGCCGTTTCCAGCCTGTACAAATCCGCATGATAAACGCTCACCGGCTCACCGTACTCATGAATCAGAGTAAACGTGGGGCTCGAAACCTCATCCGCCGCAGCCGCACCGCGTCCTTCCACAATCCCCTTGGTCAGCGTGGTCTTCCCCGCGCCCAAATCACCAATCAACAGCACAACCGCCTGCTTCGGCAGCAGCGCCGCAATCTCACGCCCAACCGCTTGCGTCTCTTCGTCCGAATGCGTCTCAAACTCACGGACGCAATTCATTCATCGCCTCAGGCAAATAGGTAAGCAGATCGGTCGCCAGTGTCGACTCTTCTCCCAAATCGCGAGCCGCCAATTCGCCGCAACGCCCATGCAGCCAGACCGCCGCGCAAACCGCGCGCTCCCACTCCTTCGGATGCTGCGCCACCAGTCCCGCCGTCATGCCCGTCAGAATATCGCCGGTTCCGCCGGTCGCCATCGAAGGCGAACCAGTCGGATTCAACCACGTTTCGCCATCCGGAAAGGCAATCACGGTCCGGTCCCCCTTCAGCACAATCGTTGCGCCGGATTTCTTCGCTAGATTCTGCGCATGCCCCAGCCGGTCCGCCTGGACCTCTTTGGTGCTGATTCCCAGCAGGCGGCCCATCTCGCCCGGATGCGGAGTCAGAATCCTTATCTTGTCCGTATGCCCCAAATCGCCGGCCATTGCATTTAAAGCGTCTGCATCCACCACCGCCGGAACCGGCGATTCAGCATAAAGCTGCTTTACGAAACGAACTGTCTCGCTCGAAGTCCCCAGCCCCGGCCCAATCGCCAGAACCGTCGCGCGCTGGAAATCAACCGTTTCCAAAGGTTCCGTCATCAATTCCGGCCGGTACGCCGCCACCGCGGTCAATATTTCCTTAGGAACCGCCACCGTCACCAGGCCAGCCCCGCTGCGAAGCGCACCCAATCCCGACATGGACGGCGCGCCGCTCTTGCCAAACGAACCGCCCACCACAAACACATGCCCATACATGCCTTTGTTTGAATCTGGAGTTCGTTTCACAAACAAAGGCCGAAGATCATCCGGCGTCGTCAGCCGGATTGGCTTTGAATCGTAAAACGCCGGCGGCGTCCCGATAGGAAACACCGTCAGCCGCCCGCAATGCTGGTAAATAGGCGGCAGGCACTGGCTCAATTTCGCCGCCGTAAACGTGACTGTAAAATCCGCCGCGGCAAATTCGCCTCTTGGCTTTGACTCGTCCGACGGCAATCCCGAGGGAATATCCACCGCCACGCGCTTCGCCAGCGGAAAAAATTCATTGATCGCGCGAATCGCATCCAGCGCCGGACCTCTCGCCGCACCACTCAATCCAGTTCCCAGAACCGCATCGACGACTACCGTGGCAATCTGCGCCTGCTTGGGCAAATCGCGGCTCACCGGACACCCGCAAGCCGCCAGCATCTTGCGGTTCGCCAGCGCGTCACCCGTCAGCGTCGCCGCGTCGAAAACCTCAATCACCTCAAGCGCCGCGCAAAGCCGGCGCGTGAACAGTTGCCGGGCCACCACAAACCCGTCGCCGCCGTTGTTCCCCTTGCCGCAAATCACCACCACTCGCTGGCGCGCGAGCGGCGCGAACGTCTCACGCAGAAAGTCCACCACGCGCGATCCCGCGTTCTCCATCAAAATCAAGCCCGGAATGCCAGCTTCAATGGTGAACCGGTCCACCTCACGCATCTCGGCCGCGGTCAGAAT
>Ga0209208_10009423_pt1 | contig 12833 bp, 7 predicted proteins | sample S1TSphfallax_3_FD_187694 | JGI IMG/M metagenome (GOLD analysis project Ga0209208, IMG submission 187694) | Host-associated microbial communities from peat moss isolated from Minnesota, USA - S1T2_Fd - Sphagnum fallax MG (SPAdes) (version 2) | ecosystem: Host-associated > Plants > Peat moss >...
AAAGACCCAAAATGTTGCCTTACCTTTTGTTTTTTTTTTTAAAAAAAAACATTTCAAATTTTTTGAACCTTACAAAAGTGGGAGTGTTCCTTTCCTAGTCATATTAGTACCTTCCATAAATGGAAGCTTTAATTCTACTTTTTTAAGGTTACCATTTGTTGTCAAGGAAGGGAGGTGACTGAAAATGCATGGAGAAAATATGAAGTTCTTTGTAATGGGTAAAATCCATAACATTCAATAAAAAGAAACCTTGACATTAAACAAAAAAAGGCAAGTCGTGACCAATAATGACCAATGCATTTTGGTCTAATTGCTACTAACAATGACATTGCCTTATTGAACAAGCCAAATCCACAATACTAGAAATTTAGTAATTGAAAAAAATTGCATCAAATCTTCAAATTGGAAATAATTTGATAACTCATATATGTACATATCACAAATGACACAATGCCATATTGCATTGAATCCATTCAAACATGAGATGATTGTTCATATTCAAATAGTTCAAATAGTTTTCGTCATGAGATCACATGGTTTTACACACATTCAACAAATTAGGTGATCATATCGAAATTGATTGTTTGACACTTAAGGCCTTTGTACCCATGGAAACCTACATCAAAATCTACTTTTTTCCCTAAAGAAAATCATGAAACTTTGTGGATTTCCATTGCATTTATCAAATTTGAAAACATACAAGTACAAAATACGTTGTGTTTAATATTCTTTTATTTTCGATGTTTAACATAACCATCCCATAACATTTGTTAAGAAAGTTTCTTATGATAAATTTAACAATCTTTACATACTACAATCATCAAAAACCCTATAAAGGAGAAGCACACTAAACCCTAAGAAGCAGGTGGACCCTTAACCCTAAAATGGAGAAAGACCCCAAACCCTAAACCACACCAGCACCCACACAGTGCACTTGATCACATGAATTTTGTTCAAGAAACAAATGGGAACCTGTTTCTGTTATAAAGACAATAATCTCCTTGTCTTTGACTATAATGAAGAGAAGTCTCACATTATTGCAATAAGCAAATGCTGCTTGCAAAAAAATTATGCATCTGGTGATGGAATAGTATTAAGTATGTTGGAAAACTTAGTGCAGAGACATTTGCATCAATCCATCAACAGATTGAGAGAAGCCATGTATGTACTCTGTGTGTGCAGCAAACAAGCTGAGGTATCAACACAAACTGCAAACTTCAAAAGCTAGAGATCTCTCTCTCCCCCTGTAATTCACTGAATTGCCAGATTATCAGCTCATGACCACTGGGTAGGTGATACTTCACTTGGCCTCAACTCAAAGGGAGGTACAAAGTCTAAATTATATTCCAGAGGTGCCGTGCAGACGTAATTCCAGAGCTTATTTTTTCATGATTGATTGAGGTCTATTTGTTGCAGAATTTAGACTTGGCTTGCGCCACTTCTAAAAGCTGACTTGCACCACTGGTTCCATTGGTCCCCTATTCCACATGATGTCAACCTCTTTTTGATGCAATCACTGTTGAAGAGACAGGTAAACAGCAGAGCTGCCCCCAACCAAGGCCATCCAAATGACTGCAGCAGATCCATATTTACAGTGTCATGCATTTGCCCTCATAGGTACAGTATTTTTCTGTCCGTTATAATTTTACCTTGTATGGTAACCTTGTGAGGATTCATTGGATGCCTTGTATGGGTCAATCCAGTCTGGGTCAGCCTTCACAGCATTGCGCCATCGTTGAAGGAATGCTTTCATTTCTGCACCAGATCGCCTCCGAACCTGTTGTAAATCCCATGCACATATGAGACATTATGCACTTGCCAGAGCATTTTATTCATCCAAACAGCGGCTTGCACCTGGTTTTAGAATGGATGGAAAATCTAGATGCGAGTGACAATCAACTGGGAGTTCCAAGGAATGAAAGAAAAAAACATGTGCACACATGCACATGGGTGTGAGAAACATGGAATGTTTGTATGGTCCTCACCTCTGTCCGCAAATCATAGTCCTACAACACACCCGGAAACAGGAGCATTAAGATAAATAAAGGCTGAAGGAGACACAGCAGTATACAAAAGAAAACACGAGAACAACAGAATGCATGCCCAAAAAGGAAAACCATGAACTAGTTTTAAGATTATCTGGTACACTACAGCAGCACTGAGAACAAAGAAGCTAAGAAATTTTGTAAATCATTTCTAAGGCACACGCCAGAGCTCTGTGGCACCCTGAAATGTTTAGAACAGATCTGTACTTCATGCTAGAATCAACATACCCCTGTGGTGTTGGGTGCGCCAGTCAATGCCAATTCACTGGCAAGAGTCTGATGCACAAACAAAAACAGGATGTGTATTGTGTAAGTGACAGACCAAAACTAAAACCTACAGGACCCACATTACCTTCACCACCTCTTGAAACCTTTTGTGGACATCTTCAAACACATTAGCTAACTAGGCATCCTGACATAACAAATGTGCATACGCACTAAGTAAGCACCCAAATTGTGCTGGATTGTTGTACCCACAAGCAATACCATGGTCAAGACATCTTACAGCACTACAGATTTTGGTTATACACATAGCAAGGGTTTAGGGTATAGGAGAGTGAGTGAGAGAGGAGGGTGAGGAGCTTACCCTATTGTTGTGAGGGCCTCCAAGAGATGGGATGCCCTTATGCAGCACATATTCATCATCAATAACTCCCACTTTTTCACTCCGGATCCCCTGGTACCACATTTTACATAAAAACCCATTAACATCCAGCTACACAGCAGGGATGATGAGCTCAACACTGTCATTAACCACATAGTTCAGCACTAGAAAGAAAATTCCTCAAATTCACAGTCCCAAGTAGAAGTAATAAGTGTGTCCATTTTCCCCTAATTTGGGTGAGCAGTGCAATGCCAATTCTTTGAGTAGACGAAGAGAGACAAGGGCTTTAACTAGAAATGCTGCAAGGGTAAGAAGCTCAGCCAAGGACCCATGGCAGCATACAAAGACAGATTTTCAAAGAGCTAATATATTGAACATATTCCAAACAATGGAAAAACACTAACCTGGGAACAGTAGCCAATCTTGAAGTCAAGGCCCCAGCCATGAACCAGATCATTCTATTACAGCCACATCAAACACACAAAGGTGCAAAAACTTCAGTGTGACAAAAGTTATGCAACTGAAAAAGGAAAAAAATGCAATAATTTCAATTATAGCCTGATGATGTTCCTGAAAGCACAAACCAACTGCTTTTGTAATTCCTACTACCATGCGATCAGACAGTGAGACCAACTGCTTTTGCTATTTCTACCACAATGGAGAGGATCAGACAGTGAATCAACAAAAACCCCAAGCTTCTTGAACCCTAAATCCTAAACCCTAAACCCTAAATCCAGATAGATATCCTTTCTGAGTATTCACTTATAGCTATTTAGGGTTCTTCATGAGTTTGGAAGGGTTCCACAAATGTAGCATTACCTGAATCATGTGCCAAGTACACCTCCATGCCGCCCTTGAGAAAACCGGTGCCATTACTTCCACCCATCTGCAATGTGACAAAGGCTCCGCACTTCAGGATATTGAAGTTGTGGATTCAACTTGCAGCAAGCCTCACAGTGGAAGAAAGCATAGAAGAAGTGATGCTATATAACTTCGATAAACCACCCGGCGGTGAATTTTACCACCCATGAGAGTGATGAACAAGGCACAACCACATGCATCTGAAATCAGAATGTAAAGAAAAATGCTCACCCGGTACAAGGAGGCCCATTGCTCTCTTCTGTACAAAGAGTTAGACCTCTAGCCTTGTAAATCCTCCTGTTTGCCATGACAGCAATGAAACCATTCAATGACAGTATAAAATCACACAATTACCCAGATCACTTCAGGACTAGAGAGAATGCACACTTTTTTTCCACTAGATTTGCTAATCTAAGCCCCAAAAACCCTGCCTAAACTGAAAGGTTGGCACAGAAGAAGAGTGTAAGTCAATAAAATGAGATGATGACTGCCAACATACTTGTGGGACCTATTTTTTGGTCTGCGAACTGTGATTCCATGATGAATATCCACTGATGCAGGGTCAAGTGCAGGCTGAGAAATCTCCATGCCATCTTCCTCCATGATCTGCACATATCTGGTGATCAATGGAAAGCATGTTGTGAGAGAGACAATTTGCCATTTATAATTCTCCTCTACTATTCTGTAGACACCACAATGGCTCATAATACAACCAATTAAGTATGGACCACCTTGTGCTGCCTTTTAAACTTCACCTGAGGAAAAAAAATCATCAAAACAAGACTTGAAAAAAATCCAGTTACTTCCAGACTACCGTACAATGTTGTAGGATTTTGATTACAAGAGCATCGGTAAACACAATACCTAGAAGCATTGAAATTTTTGACTCCCAGATCTTCATCCCATAGAAAGATGTAATTGTACTGCTCCACAATATCTGGATGCATGAATCGTTTCGCGTACCACCTGCCTTTTTCCAAACAAAACCCTATTAAAAACAAGAGTATCAATTGCAAATATGAATACTTTTGCCAAATCTTCAATTTAGTGCCAAACTAGCTAGCTCTCAAGTGCGCATGCAAGATGGATATATACTTTCTTTGCCCATGTATTTTCTATGCTACAACCGCGTTGCCCCACTCCTGCTAAATGTGTAGAAAGTTCTCATATCGAGAGAGCAGATCACAATGGAAAATCCAGAGATAAAATAATCGTTCCAAAGATACCCTAAACCGTAAACCCATTTGTGTACTTCACCCAAAGCAACGCAGTATTATGAAGAGAACATGCTCAGAATAGAACAAAACAGTGCAATCTGGAAAAAGCAGGATCAGATACTTGCAGATGAGACACATGTATGTTCTCACCATTTTGTTTGATGCAAGGCAACAATGTGAATTGACTGGTTATACCATGGCAAATCGTTCCATTGATCAGTTATACCATCGTAGTGGAACAGCATAATTGTGAAGTTGCTGAGTGGAAACTGGAAATTGGCAACATTAAACATTATCAGAAAAATACTCAGGCTTCAATAGATGTCCAGAAGGCATCCAGAAAATTAACAGCCATGTTAACGGGATATTTGAATCTTCAAGCAAATAATCTGGGCCAAGAATGCACATGGATGATCCATGCAAAATTCAGGATTTTGCTACTTCCAAAAAATTCATGCTCTTGAAGAAGGTACAAATCCAAAACCTTCTGCACAATTTGATCCACTCCCTCCTTCTGGTTGATGCCCACGGCCATCACCAATAGATTCTTGGGGGTGATTTTCATAACCTGGCAAGTAAAATGTCAATACAAGGAAGCATCACAAGTGACTCCACAGAGCCTACTTAGAAACACTGATGTCAGCACATGGAATGACACCATACCTGGCAACTGGATCCAGAGAACACAATCATTCTTGCAACAAATTCAAGTGGAAATGATCCACCAAATTCACTTTTTATGTTCAAGAAGCAATAACAAGGATGAAGACATAGATAGTTAAGGAAATGGTGTACCATGTCCTCATCTTCTACAGCAAGAGTTCGCATTTGCAAGTCTGAGGTCCCCACAATGATTCCTCTTGGTAACAGTTCTCCACCCTTTGTACACTGTGTCCTTGTTACAGCACAGTTGCCACAATCCTGTAAAGATAGAAACACTCAACTTATTCAATACAATACAATACAATATCTTGAAATAAGTATTCACAACTCTGTACTTACGATTTATGTCAACCTGAATAGATTTGAGCAGTGATCCAGCAATTAGAACATAGAGAGAGAGATTTCAGATCTGAAAAGGAAAAAAGGAGAGACACTCCTCCTAACCCACAAACAAGAGAAAAGACTGGATATTGATTTTGCTCCAGATGAAGGATTTGGAAATTCATACCTTCAAAGGTGAAGTAAGCTTTTCCATCACTGAAGTCTACAAACAAACAAACAAAACAGAATGAGATCATACAGTCTCAGAGTTAGGTTTCTCACTCTTGGAAGATGCTCAGCCAGCCATCTCCAACTAAGATCAATCAGTCTTGGAAGATGCACTGAAACCCATCTCCAACTAAGATCAATCACTCTTCAAAGATGCAAAAGCCATCTCCAAGTAAGACCAATCACTATTCAAAGATGCGCAACCCATCTCCAGCTAAGATCGATCACTCTTTGAAGATGCACAACCATCTCTAACTAGTTACTTCAATCTGAACAGTTCGACAAACGCAGGTTCTACAGTGTCATGAGCAGTTGAGAAAGAGCTAGCTGAATGACGCAGTGCTTAAACCCTAGAGCAGACTATATATCAGTGCAACTCATGACTCAAAGATGCAAATCACGATAATGCCACCAGATGCAGAACGAGTGCAGGGGGGAGAAGAAATAACTGCATGTGGCATACATACATACCATAGCGGCTTGCTGGTTGACAAAAACACTGCTGAGGAACAAAGTCAACACTATTGTAACTGCAGCCAATGTAGCGATGCTTGGCTGGCACAAGTATTTCCACCATCTTCCAGCAGCTCCTCCCAGCAAATGGGTCATCTCATGAGTTGGCTGCAAGAATAATATTCATCAGAAGAGGAAGAAAGTTTTGAAACGATCTGGGAAGAACAAACACTAGAAACTTAGTCTAAGATCGTAAATCTTCATGTACTCCGGCAAACTGTCTCAAAGGTTTTCCGAAACTAACTCTTTCGAATTTGCCGCAATTTTATCAGACTTTCAGAAACTAGAGCAAGACCTACAAGCAAGAAATTCTGAAAACCAAAACCCAGAAGGGATTTCTCCACAGCGAAGCTGGTCAAAGAGAAGACTCACAGAGTCTTCACAACTCGGCGGGCAGTTCAATGGCGTTTGCGTGTGCAATTTTCTAAATTCCAACAACATTTTGGCTTCCTAATTTTAGGAAGTCCCTTCTAATTTTGTCCCTGCTTCCGGGGGACCGGACCAAACCTTCCCTCCCTCCCTCCCTCCCTCCAGCACCCGCCGCCGCCGCCACCAGAGCGCAAACCGCTCGCTCACAACACGTTGCCAAGTTGACGGCGGCTCGTTTGTTGTTGCAAAGAATACTATCTATCTACAAACCACACCGGCCAGCAGAGACCGCCACAAGAGGTCCGTTTTCATCAGCACTTCCTCACAGCTCGATCTTTCTTTTGTCTGTCACGCTCCTATCGAACTACAAAAAGTTTGATGCTATTGCACCCGCTTCCAACAACGATTCACACTCATAAAAAATTCTTCAGCTGCTACCCATTTCACATGAACATCTCTGATCATCATCATCATCACGCAACCACCCGCCACAGATCACTAAAAGCTAAAATTCTCCCAGCTATCTGTCGCCAACCTGTGTGCCCCATCCACCATGAGTTCCTCCATCATTCTCGTCCCACAATCTTGAGAAAATAAAACAAAAATCACAACAAGCTTCCCATCACCTTCCGGACCTTCAAATCACCACACATAACCGCGCAATTTCCGTTTCTAACTTCAACCCAAAAAAAAACAAAAATGTTCGCTCCCTCCCTCACTGACTCATTCTAAGTGTGGAGAAGTCCGATTGCGACAGAAACACGGGGACCAACAAAGCGCGAGCTGAGAACACATTCTAAGGGAGAGAGAGAGAGAACAAACTGACATTGGGCTCCATACCCTACTGCTATATTCATGATGATGATGATGCGACGGCGCAGTGCACATGATGCACAGAGAGGTCCAGACTAGTGGAAGTAAAACACTTGCCTACACTTCCACTCCGAGCCGAGTATGTTCAATATGTGACCATTGCCACCACGCCCCCACCCGCCCCGGCCCGGCCCGGTCCGCTCCGGCCAGGCACACGGCACAGGTATGAGCGGTACAGGCTTACCTAGTGCACCGCAGCAGCGGCAGCAGCGGAGTCCTCATGACGGGGTTGTTGTTTGTATGTGTGCAAAATGTAGGCAAAACCGCGTACGGTTGTGTACCATAACTGGACTGACAAATAGCCGAAGTATCTATCTATCGTCTTCAACACTCGCTGGCTGGTTCACAGCAGAGTTTCTTCTTCTTTTTCGTGGCTAAATTCTTTTTCAACGTGGCTAAAAATATGTTTTTTTCTCGGTCGCCAATTTTTTTAATTAATTTTTTTCTTTACAAAATCGCCAGATTTCTCTATTGGGTTCTAAAATTTAGCCAAAATTTCGAAGGATGCTTAATTCTTTTTGTATTTTCATGTCATTTTTTTAAAACCATATTTGGCTAAACTGCGTTATGGATGATCACAAGTTCAGCTACATCACAAAAAATGGGGGAAACAAAACCCTGGACAACTTAACAGTCGAGACAGAGACTCGAGTGAGAGTGCCGTAACGTAACTCAACGTCAAATGACGTTTTTAACACGCATGCCATTAACTCATGAGACGACAAAGCTACAATAGTAGCCAAGCTAGCTAGATTAGCTCATCATTCATCTACACACACACACAGAGTGAGAGAGAGACACAGAGAGACACAGAGAGAGACGCTAGCTGCAAGGTCTAGAAAATTTTGAAAACAATTGAAGAGGGCAACATAAAAAGCAAAGCAAGTGACTTGTTGTTGCATAAATGTTTCTCCCTTTTAAATGACATCCATGAGGATGCTAAATGTTCAACCATAGGTACTAAATTCAAAAAACACATGGTAGTTAGTGATGGTGATTCTGTGAATCCCAAGTGGGAGTTATATGCCAGAGACATGTTTCTATCATGATAGACTCCACATGACTTTAGAATGAATGTAGGGATACCACCAAACTTTGGCCCAGCAGTTTCAGGTGCATCAAATGAACTTCATAGATGAGTACTACCTACTACCAATAGAGTCTTCCATTGCCTTTCACTGCAATGTGTGAGGGCAAGTGTATACACTACCACCCACCAGCAACACCATCCACTGGATGTAACTTAGTTGTGGATGAACCTCAACTGAGTTAATATTTAGTTTCACCTTGGCAACCCATTTGCAAGAAGTATGTGCTATCCAAATAAGTAGGAAAATATATAGGTGATTATTATGTAATTAGCTTGTTTATAAATAGGCAAAGGGATGTTTTTACTACATACCTACTAATAACCTACAAGTTAGAAGGTAGGTAGTTAGTTAGGTAGGTAGGTAGGTAGAAAAAGCAACTAAGCTAACCAACATGGTTAACTAGAGAACAGGAACCAACAGAAAATTGTTTCCTCACCACTTATCATCCATCCATCCTTCATGGTGTGATCATGGGTGCTGATTGACTCTGGCACCCGGGGGGGGGAGGGTGGATGATATTCGTTCGGTTTACTATTACAGTCTACTAAGTTTCTGTCCATGTAACTTGTACACATGAGTTGTGTCTTCTTCACACCCCGAATTTCTATCTGCCCGCGGGCACACCTAAAAGAACCTGAACCCCTGTGCAACTACTACTTACGTCTCCGGGGGGGGCTATTTCTTCGGCGAAAGAGGCACCGTGTTTTTTTTTTCACATTGTGAATTAAATACGTAATTAATGACATGCAATTTATTGTAAAAACAATAACAACAGATTTTTACTACCCTGTTGCTTGCAGTGTGACTCTTACACAAAAAAAGGATTTTTGTGAAAAATGTTCTGAAATCGCCATATTTAGACAATAAGTCGCCATATTCTCAGGTTTTTTTTTTGTTTTTTGTTTTTTTTTTGAAGCCACCAGATTTAGATCATAGCTTCTAGAATGTGGCCAAAACATAGCGTGATTCCCAACAAAAATAAAAATAAAAATTGTCTTCATGTTTGACCTGTAGCCAAATTTGGCTAATTCCTCTTGTGAATGATTGTTACAAATGTGGCTAATAATTCCTCTTGTGAACGATTGATTGCCCTGTGTGAGTAATAACTAGCCTACATGATCACAAAACTGCAAGAAAGAGCCCTGCAATACAATGCAATGCGATGCAATGGGGCATGCGACTCGAGAGTTGTGCAGATCCCCCTCATTGCTGGCAATCTGCCATCACTATCTTTAGCCAAGAGTTGAAAGGAGAGCTCCGCTTCGCTACTGACAACGCTGAAAAGTCACACAAGTACTCTACTTATTTAGTACCACGGACTGCCATGAATGGCGTCTCTTTTTGTGTTTTTTTTGTTTGGGTTTTGTCATTTTGTTAAAGCCCTTTTTAATGGCAATTTCCAGTTTTCCTTAGGACTCCAGTTTTCCTTGGCCAAACCAGTTACTTGTAGTGTTCAGAAATAATTTTAAATGAATTTTTGGGAATTTTTGGGGTTATTTTTTTAATATTACAAATAGCCCTTGTGTGTGTGTGTGTGTTTTTTTTTGGGTTTTGTCATTTTATTAAAACCCTTTTTAATGGAAATTTCCAGTTTTCCTCGGCCAAACCAATTACATGTAGTATTCAGAAATAATTTAAATGATTTTTTGGGATTTCAGGGGTTATTTTTTAAATATTACAGATAGCCCTTGTGTTTTTTTGGGGGGTTCTGTCATTTTATTAAAGCCCCTTTTAATGGAAATTTCCAGTTTTCCTTGGCCAAACCAATTACATGTAGTATCAAGAAATAATTTAAATGAATTTTTGGGACTTCTGGGGTTTTTTTTTAATATTACAAATAGCCATTGCTTAGACTAAATCAGGGTTAGATTTGAACATTTTTTTGGGCTTAAATATTGTTGCAACAAGGTCTCACTCAACAACAACCTTGGGTGAACCAATTATTTGTAATATTTAGAAATAATTCAAATGAATTTTGGGGTTTTTGGGTTAATTTTCTTGATATCACAAATTATGTGTAGTATTTAGTAACAATGTAAATGAATTTTGAAAAAATTTGGGGTTTATTTTTCTAATATTACAAACATCCCTTGCTTAGAGTAAATCAAGGTCTCCAAGTTCAAACCCTAAACATTTTTGGGGCTTAATATGGTCACAACATGGCCTCACTCAACAACGTGAAGGTATCAATGTGGGTCCAAAGGTACCAACGTGGGGGCGGGTTCACCATAGCCCTATGTCCATAATGTGAGGGTACCAACATGGCCATGTCTATGTTCATACTTCAATTTTACTCTTGCTACTACAAGTACTATCATCCTCCCTTGGATGTGCCCTAATTTTGTTGGTCGGGGTGAACCATACCTTCACCTTCTTGAGTGATGTCTCTTATAGGCTTTATTCAACCCCATAAATGTTAGGGTTTATGCTTGGAGAGCATGATTTACCCTATGGATGTGTGTTCTATCTATTAAGAAAGGTTATTTATTTGTCTTGGTTGAGATCTCCCAAACCACAACATGCTCTTGGTACCATGGAACGTATTCTATGTATGAATAATATGGGTGCACCAAGATGGCTTCATCATGTATAGATTTAAAGAGTTATTACATATTGAATAATGTTGTCATTGAATTTTTAATGTATTCAATTTTTTTTATTTTAAAGAAATTAAGGCATGCTTTTCATATTTTTGGAAAGCTTTGAATGAGGAAGATTTATGAGGGAAATTTCACAATTTTTAGACTTAAGGTTTTGAAAATATGGTTTTTTTTTTTCTCACTTTTGTGTTGGGAATCACATTAGCAACCATCCCATAGGAGGATTTAGCCAAATTTGGCTACTGGACAAGTAGGATAATAATAAAAATGTAAGTTTGTTAGTATTCAATGACCAACAAGAATAGGTGTTCTAAATTTGGTGAACCCATTTCAAAAACCTTGTTTTTTTATGAATTGTTTTTTTTAAAATTAAAAACAAAAAAAATTTTAAGGGTTACAACTTCAATTTATGTATTTTCATTTTGACAAAATATTGCACAAAAAAATTGCTGGGAGATATTGAAAATTGAGTATTTATTGTCATTAAAGATTGAGTAAAAATCTAATTTTCAATTTTAACAAAAAAAAATGGATTTCAAACTCAGGTTAGAGAAGGTGTATCTTTGTTCCCTATCCAAATTCATTCAATTGGGCCAGTGGCACAAGTAATTTAAGATATTTACTCATCTTTGAATTAACTAGATATGGAGGAATGCCTTACAAGTTTTTTTCTTTTTGTTTCTTTTTCAAGGAGCCATTTTGATCAGCCCATCACAAAAAATATATTAAAACTTTGGAGGCTCACCAATTAGGAATCAATTTTTTGAACAAACTTTTATATGCAATTTTCTTTCCTCACTTTCTTTCTGAACATTTTCTTCTCGCTTTGCTTCCTCTTTCAAAATGAATTTCAAAAAACATTATCACCATAGATGACCATAAAAACAACATCCTTTTAGTTTTTTTTTGTCTATCATGATGATTCAGCATCATTACCGTCATAGATGTAACATTGCAACAACTTGCACACCATCAACATTATAATGTAACAATGCTAGTGCCTATTAGTGTCATAGAAGCAAATGGGACATTAAGAGAAAAATGTATTGACGTATTTGTGAACAAATAAGGTTTCATGGATAAACAAGTTTTGAGCAACTAGTCAATGAACATGTTTAAGGAACACACAAAGTTAATTTTAAGAACTTTTCATTACTTTTAAGTGACATCATAACTCCATATTGAGTAGAGCAAAATTTCATATGAGATCAAGCATTCTAGTTGATGGACAAGTTAACCATTACTCTTTCTCAAGTGGCCAAGAGTGATAACACTTCACAAATGTATGGTGAGATTTATGGAGAGGTTCAAATTGTTGTTTTTATCATTGTACGAGAGTTTTGTGTAATTATTTGAAAGCATTTGAAACCTTTGGTAATTTAAAAAAATTAACAAATAACATAAGAAAAAATAGATTTGAAATTTTTCAAGACATTTTTATGGGGAAA
>Ga0209208_10009424_pt1 | contig 12832 bp, 16 predicted proteins | sample S1TSphfallax_3_FD_187694 | JGI IMG/M metagenome (GOLD analysis project Ga0209208, IMG submission 187694) | Host-associated microbial communities from peat moss isolated from Minnesota, USA - S1T2_Fd - Sphagnum fallax MG (SPAdes) (version 2) | ecosystem: Host-associated > Plants > Peat moss >...
AGAACAAGTCACTGTTTTGGTTACAATCTGAATGGCAAGAATGGTGCCTACCTGACATAGTTCAGAGCTTGCTGAGAGCAGAAGAAGTGGGCAATGACTCAGTCCATTGTCCTCCAGTCCCAAGTGATGATGACTGTGCCCTATTCCTCACAAGCCTTCTGAAGATGTAGGACTGATCAGTTGGAATAGAAATCAGAAGTTTCACCAACAATTGCAGCTCAAGAATTTAACATGGCACCTGAATGTTGTTGCTTCAAATTCCTCTGCACTGTGTTGACACAGATCTCTTCACAACTCTTCTCACGCAAGTTTTGCAAGAGGAAGAAATCTGTTGTCACAAAACTCTTGCAAAATTTCAGTGGCCAGGTTTTTTTGTTGCAGATGTCTTCACAACTCTTCTTCAGACACAGATTTTGCAAGAGGAAGAAATTTGTTGTGAGTCTGTTTGGACAGAATTGGAAAGAATTGAAAGAGTCATGCAAAGCAAGCAAGCGCACAGACAGCATTCGGGAAAAAAGCAGCACCTGCCTCCTTCCCTCCCTTGCTCCCTCCCTCCCTCCAGCCATTCTCAAGCTCCCTCTTACCAGAGCGACAACAGCAAAAAACAATATGATCTAGACACTACGTCTTCATGGATGAGAAAAGTTGGATGTGGTTTCTTTCTCGTTGAAGAGGACAGTCGTATGGGTTAGTAATCTGAGTAGAGGAGCTTCTCTTTGTCTCCAAGGTTTAGAGCGACATAGAGCGCAGCGAGAGAAGAGTCCTTGTACTTGGCGCAGTGCCCGACTCTCTTGCAGCTGCGTGATTTGCACTCTCTCAGTTGCAATTTTTCTACTCATAATAGGGACTGGCTTCTCAGCTTCTCTCTGTAGAGAATTCTCTCTCTGTGAACAAAGATTCGGTTGTTGTTGTTGCTGGGAAGCAGTGATGGCAAGGAGAAGCGAGGAAGAAGAGTAGGAGAATTGGACGAAGAAGAAAGAGAGAGAAAAAGAGAGATGTCCGGCGTCATGGACAAGATGGTGATGGCAGCAGGTATAGAGGAAGAAGAGCACAAGAATTGGAAGAAGGTGGTTTACGGAGGAGTGCAAGCAGGATACGCGGACAATTACATGGACGCGACTTTCTTAGAGGCGTTGGTTATGAACGGAAATGTTGTGAAGAGGGACACGGCAACAGTAATGCGAGATTCAGTGGGAATCGCTTCGCATGTGAGTGTAGTGGCGCTTGTGGCGACGGTTTGGACGCATGCTCTCAACGGAGCGCTTCCTGCATCCACTCTCCTTTGGCTGGACGCGTTGGTCTTGCTCTTAGGTTTCCTCACTCTCCTCTTGACGATCAAATGTGTTTTCTCCGCTTCATTTCTCACACAGATCGGAAAGAACTTCATCTTGTTCGTGAGTGCCGTCTATGTCCTTGCGCCTGTGTTTCAAACCCTCACTCGTTCCATCAGCTCTGACTCTATTTGGGCATTAACCGTCAGCTTGCTCATCGTTCATCTCTTTTGCCATGACTACACTTTCTGCACCACATCGCCGCCATCTCCAATGTCATCAGCATCACTATCTCGAGAATCATCATCATCTTCTTCTTCTTCTTCATCTTCGTCTTCATCATCATCATCATCATCATCTTCTTCTTCTGGTGGTTCTGGGAAGAAGCCCAAGGGTCGAGCAACAACTTTGTCAGCAAATGTCTCCATGAATGCATCCATCGTAGCATCAGTGTTGATTGCTTCACGTCTGCCATCACATCACTATGTTTTTGCCCTTATGCTCTTCTCTCTTGAGTTTTTCCTCTTGTTCCCATTAGTTACACATTGTATGAGGCAACGATCCATCAAGGTTCATTTAGGGTTTTCCTGCATGCTCATCGTGTTCACGATGGGTCTTATCTTTCCTCTTAGTCGCCTTGTGTTTGTGCTTTTTGTTACTGTCATCATTTTCATAACTCTTGTCTGTCCCTATTTGCTCATCCGAATCCAAGAGTACAAGTTTGAGATTAATGGCCCTTGGGATGAGGCCAAGCTTTGTTTTGATCTTGATTGATACAATCACTATTCTGGAATCCTTTCTCATGTTCCTACTGGTTTCACAATTTATGAGGCAATGATCTATCAAGGGTTCATTTAGGGTTTACTTGCATGCTCATTTTCTTCATGATGGGCCTCATCTTTGCTCTTAATTGCCTTGCATTTGTGATTTTTTGTTACTGTCATTCTTTTCACAACCCTCACAAACCCTAAACCCTTTCCAGATTTTGGGCCAAGTATTCTACATATACTTATCTACACCTCTTCATTGTTGTCAGGAGCTGCTGATGAAGTCAGTGTGCAGTTATGTTGGTACCTTTCACTCCTATTTGCAATCAAATCAGTGGAGAACAGTAGTAGTAGTCATGGCAGCTTATCACTGCCATTTGTGATTTCTTATGAAGAAGGTAATTATGAATGTCAGACACATTGAAAGCATTGTTTTTTTGGTGTGACTACTGGGTGGTTTCTATTGTGATATTCTTGACATAAAAGGAAACGAACAATACACTCTACTCTACTTGTAACATGGACTCTGTTTCAAACAAAGTCAGTTTCATCAATGCAAAAATCTCAAATGTTTCATGTAGTCCTGGAGTATTGTTGTTGTTAGTCATTTGTTGATTTCAATTGATTGTTTTGCACAAATAACAAATCTCCAATCTCAACTGCACATTCTACCTGGTCTCTTCTCTTGGTACTTGAACATCCCAGCAATACAAACATCAACACTTGAACGTCCCAGCAATACAGACATCAACAGAGGCTGGATCAAAACATGTGCACTTTACCATATCCCAGCAAGAGAAATGTCAACAGAAGCTGAATTACAACATGATGACATTTGTACATAACAGTAATACGTGGTTTATATTAAAGATTGAATCCAACTTTTTTTTTTGAGCTGCAAGGTATAATTCAGATTGTAGTTGCTGCTTTTTGATTTTTTGGGAGAGGGGTGTTGATTGCACACCTGGAAAATAATATGCTTTCTGAGCAAGCAGTACACCACAAGGTGAAAGTGCCAAATCCACAAAATCAGTCCAGCCACCTGGTTCTGTTTTTTGAGCACCACAAATTTACCGGTAAAATAAGACAACAAAAAGGAATAGTCAATACCACAATCATCAGTTGGATCCCATGAATTGGAAGTGATAAAAACACCAGACCCATTACATGCAAACAATTAATGGCAAACGAAAAAGACATGACAAGGGACAGGTGCAGACTACACTCTGACAACAAATCAAACATTCGTGACCCTAAACTGATGAAGCTCCCACTTCCCTGTGTACCTGAACCCTTTTTCAGCTTACAATGCCAGAGTTCTCAGTGACATCACTACTGTTCACTAATGCTCTGTCTGCATCAAATCAGCACTCGCCAAAAAACTCACCAAAACTCACTTCCACCTATCAGTGCTAGGACCTGATGCAAACTCCATTCCATGTTCTATTTTAAATCAGCACTCACAAAAAACTCATCAAAACTCACTTCCACCTATCAGTCAGTGCTAGAGTCTGATATGAACTCTGTTCCATGTTCTATTTTATAGCCAGAAAGAAAATTGGCATTTTTGGTACAACCTGGCAAACAGTGGTGACTGGGATCATTGCATCACTATGATACAACCTGGCTGTAATCTATCACACAACCCAGTCATTGTGCAAAAGGATCTAAAAGTATATTTGCATATATTTTTATATGCTTTGAGCAGCTGAAAATTTTACCCTTCTTCTTCTTCTTCTTCTACTCATGCTCTCGTCCCCTAAATCCCACATGGATTTGGTCCCTTCAACCTTGATCAGGAAATAACCAGTTAGTCCAGACCAGCTTTCCAGGAGTTGCTTTGCAAGTCTTGGTGGGCATGGTCTCAGTGGTAAATAAGCCCCCCCGACCCCCCACCCCCCCTGAATAACTTGATTGTTGAAATAGGGCTGTTGTGCCTTTTATGGTTTCTTCACCCTTATACTCTCACACTGAACACAGTTCACCAGACAGTGGACCTCCTTTCCATCAAAAATAAAAAAGAAAAGAAAGAAGATACTTTGTGTGCCTTGATGCCTGACCCTCATAACCTTTGATTTGTACAATCCTCCGCATGCTACAGTGATTATCTAAAATGGTCCATACAGTGAGTACAAATAGATGAGCTATACCACAGCTGACCTGAGAAATAATGCATGTGCCTCCTCTACCAAAAACCGCCCAACCTCTTTATGTCCTTTTCCCTCTGCTGCCATCACATCCTTCATGAGCCTGTAAATTGCGGAGGCTGCAAAATTTTCACAGGCTGTTGACATTTCATTTCTTTGGATTTGTGCGTGACAGAATCCGCTTTCCATAGGGGCTATTGCGCAAAGCAGGAAGATGTGGTCGAATTGCTTCCACCAGCCCTGCGTGTAAAGCCCCCTGCTGCAATTGAAGCAGAATACACATTGAGCAAAGAAATTTAACTGGAGCCCACTTTAACATAGAAAGCCTAGGAACCAAATTGGGTTCGGGCATGACATGTCAAAGTCACAACCCATATACAATCACAAATGGATCGGGAGAATTTTAGAGATGAAAGTAGGGGGAAGAAAAGTCACCATTCCCAACACAAACAGGGAGGTAAAGTTCAAGTCCAGTGAGTAAAATCAACTAACCTGACACCAGACACAAACTCAGACAAAGTCATGGTACAACAAAGACAACTGTACTGTCAAATAGAGAATGCATTCAGACTGCAGAACGATTAAGCACCTTGCACACAGAAAGAGCAGACTGGATGACGTAATTAGCGTACTGGTCCTGAAGTAGCTGGCCTAAATGTGGGCTAGTTGTCAGCTCCCGGACTAGGCGGGAGCGTGACTCCTCAACTCCAAGCTTCAAACACTTCTCCACCACATTGCTGCTGAACTTCTGCATGGATAAGAATGCATAGTTCCCTTCCAGCCTACCCATTACCTCAGTTGAGGACCATGCTGTTTTGAGGTCCAAGATGTATTGCACCACATAGTTGCTGCAGTCCAGCATAATGTGTGTTAGAGAGTATACAGCAATCAAAACCCTTGGACTCTTCAAGTTTTCCATGTTCCACAGATTTGATTTCCATGAACTGCTCATACTTAACCATAAGCACTAGCAAATGGGTAGATGCCATTACATGTCTTAACACCAAAGAACAAACCTTAACTCTGATGAGTATCCAGTAACCTCCATATACTTGCAACTGTCATCGGACTCACTCATTTTAATGTCATTTTCTCTTCAGCAATTTTCTCAACTCCATGCTCAGCCAGAAACGTACCCATAAGGATCTTGTGAGAGGGTAAGAGCATTTGCCGCAACTTCAGCCACTAGGTGCTGCCTCTGATGATCTATTGCAAAGTCAACACAGCGCTGCATGACACAGCACCCATGGCGATGTGTGGCTATCTCCACACAGTGCGATGCAGCTGCATCAAATATGAACTGTAATGCGAACCAGTAAACAAATCTTAGTCCTTGTTAAAACTAACACAAAAAAAAATCACAAAAGCATAATCTAGGATTTGAGTGCACTGTAGATAACAGACATCTGAGGTGAAGTCATTCACACATGGAAATGACCTTGAAGCAAACCGACCACCATCTCACTGGATCATCATCCTGACATGCACAACTGTGGCATAGTCACAAATCTTCCAGAACCTGCATACCTGGTTATCCTCATGGCTGAGTTTCTGAAGACAACGCTGAACCACATGATTCCCATTCAAGTCCTTGATTAACTCAACAACGCCATCAGCAAGAGCTTTGATTACCATTGCTACCTGCTCTGGTGATTTCAGTGTCTCAATGAGCTTCTGTACAGCTCTTGTCCTGTACAATCAAAAGCTCCTTTAGAGTATGCCACAGCTACTCTGGTCGGTCAGAACAACAAACTGCAATTGTTCCAGTGCCAGTGACCCAAGACCAGAAAGCACTTCAAGAGCAACATTCTTGCAAGGAAGCACAACACTGAACTCTTCATCTCAACATGGACCATCCATTTGGTCACAAATTGCAAATCATCACTCCACAGAGCACCCTTCAAGACAAAAACCCAGACCACACTCACTTGCAAATCCACTCTCCAAACCCTTAGCATATAGTCAACCAGCCACTAAGTGTACTGCTAACTTCAACCCTAAACCCTACTTGACTATATTCACACACAAAACCCCAGTCAGGATATGGTGCATATCCCTAGAACCTCATGCAGACTTCCTTTGTCAGTCACAGGAATCACACCTACCCATGCATATTCAATGAAATGCTGACAAGTTCCCCATCCATGGTGACAGCATGTAGAATCTCCATGCGCTGCTTTTCATCACAAACCTCAAGCAGCTTCTGTACCAAGTAGTTGCCAAATGGATCCTTCATCAACTCTGTAATGTGGCTGATTATCTCACGAAAAATCTTCTCCACATCCTCAGGACCTCCCTCATCAAACTTCTTCTGCAAAAACCTGCATCCATGCTGATCTTTGGCTATGAGATAGATGTGGCCCTCAACCTCTTCAAGTGTTGTGTACTTGGGGGGCTGCTGTTGCTGCAAGTTGTGGGGTGCAATGAGCTGCCATCCAACATCAAACTCCATATGATCTTGGATTCTTGATTGTGGGTGTGCAAGTGTATCAGAGACATCTGTGGGTGAGGGTGGAACATAACCTGATCCCAAAGAAAAATGTCCATTGGGATAACCATGACCATTGGCATGGCCATTTGACACCACATCACTTATCCTTTGAACCCCTGATGCAGGAGCAAAGGAATTTGCCTTTCCAGAATGACTTTCTTGAAGACTTCGACGAAGATACTTGTCCAGATATGGAGGCAGCCTCCCATCCCGTGTTGCAGTGGCACGGAAAGCCTCCTTCACAGGTACAGATGCAGTGTGAGACACTGCTTTCATCCCCTGCAAAGGGGAATGCAAGAAAGGGCAAGCTTCACCTCTGCTGCAATAACCCTGGACAAAGTATCTGCAAACACTGCCCACAGTTGGAACTCTGCGAGAATTTTCAGAGAGCCCAAACTCTGACACATCTACATTTGAACCCCAAACTGTGTCAGGGTTCACAGATTGATGCAGCCTCAGCTTTCGTTGCAAAGCTTCATTGTGCTGTGCATTTGCAGCAGCAAATCCAAGTTGCTGCAGGTCAGAGGAATTTCTTGAGCCTCGCACTGGAATTCTGCCACCACTGGGATGATAAGTATCCCTACCAGGTCTTCCATTGACTTGAGCTTGAAGGCTTGCAAGGAGCTGGATCTGTTTCTGCCGCTCAATGAGCTGTTGCTGGATGTACAAGCGCTGCTGCTGCTGTTGCTGTTGTTCCTCCAATTGTGCATATTGTGCTGCTGTTGCGGTTGCCTGTGCTTGTGCCTGAGCTTCAAAGTAATCTGTGACAGTGTAGTCAAATGGAGTTTGCTTTTGCACCCGACCTGAGTGCAGAATATTTCCAGTTGCACCAGCAGATTGGCTTCTTGCTGCAGCCTGCATGGTAGCAGCCACAACCTCCAGCTGTTGTTGCTGCTGCTGATACTGAGAAGCACCTCCAGACCCATAACCCCCTGGAGAATTCTGCTGTCTGAATGCTTTCTTTAAAGCCTCTGTTGAGACCTCTGCTGCATAATCACTCATCCCATCATAGCTACCACTACCATTACCCAGTCCGTTCATACTCACTAAGCGCTTACCTTGGAAGAGATCCAGAGAAGGAGATGATCTGGATGCATACAAATCATATGAAGCTGTAGATCCTGTGCCAAAAGTGTCCATGTGGTGAGCATACAATCCATTGGACCCATTGAGGCCATGTCCATTAGAGAGAGGAGGACGACCCACAAGACCTCCTCCAGCAGCCGATGACCCATTGCTAATAATAGGTCTGTTGTTGTCCCCTGCATCATCAATCAAGGATTGCAACAAGCTGTTGCTACCACCTTCATCAAAGCCAAGTTTTCCAAATGCTGCCGTCAAGTGAGGATCAGAGGACATATTGGAGGACATATCATTCTCGGAAAGGGCTCCATACTGATGAGCACCAGCAGGGGCTTGGAAATTTGGAGATGGCTCCCGATGCTGCTGCTGTTGTGCTGCCTGTAGTTGAGAAGTGATCTGATGCTGTTGAAGAGCATCTTGTTGCTGTTTCCTCTGCATATCCGACCGCTGTTGCTTCCTCTGGCTGCTGCGGTGGCTAGGGACATCATCATCTAGGGGAAGTAGTTCAGCAAGAAATGGGGAAATATGGGTAGAAGAAGCTTTGGGAGACAGTACAGGAAAGTCACTATAGAGAGTGCGGTTGTCCATAGGAGGAGGGAGCTTCTTGACACCTGCATAAGACCTGTAGAAACTCTCGTAATGCTCATCGCAACGGATGTCTACAAAAGGCTGCAGCATATGAGGAGTAGCCTCATCGTCATCATCCTCGCCACCACACTTGCCACCACCACTGGAAGCACCTTCCTCCACCGCTGCCGCCGATGATCCGCGAACACGCTGCACCTCTTCAAGATGCGGAGGCGCGGAAGTCGCCCTGGGTATCACATCGATCACCGAGTTCGTGGACGTGACATGCGGAATTTCCCCAAGCAGCTGCTCAAATTCTTCATCATCCTGTTCCATAGTATTATTCCTTCACCTTGTTCTCCACGGCTGTCCTTCTTCTTACCTTTCCTTAACTTCACTGAGACAAGTTTTTTGCTGCTAGCGTCGAGAAGAACGCGGCGGCGGCGGCGGCGCCTTCATCATCGGCTTGCAAAACGATTTGCGAAAAGTTTCGGCCTGCAGCACAGCGGTCGCCTTTCAGATCAGAAACTCTGGACGACGATAACAATCCAAGGCAATCATCATCGCAGATGCATGTGCGATTCTCCTGAATTGCAACAAAACGCGATCTCCGCAATCTGTCTGTCTCTCTGTACATAGACTAGCGACTATTTGCGCTTGCTGGACACTTTGAGAATCAGATCGTTGTTTGTTTGATTGTTTCTTTGTTTGCAGTGGAGATCATCATGATGCCATTGCGGTAGTGGCGTAAGGGAGGCTGTGAGAGCGAAGGAGCTGAAGAAGGAGAAAGTGTACCGTAAAGCAGCGCGCGCAGGTTTTGAACCCCGCACCACGACGATAACGACGATCACTACCGCGGCGTACACGCGTTTGGTCGGATTGCTTGCGTGTCACGTCGTCAAAAGAAAAAGACTACTGTTGAGCAGGAGGACAGGAGGAGACGCTGCGGAAAGCTGCATCCATCAATCCATGATTTGCTTTTGCATGCAATCTGCATGAATAGAAAACAACAACAACAATACCTGCAGCAGCAGCAGCAGCGTTACTTCTTACCGTTGTAGTCATAGCGTAGCATAGCATCATGGATCATGGAAGGGAAGAAAGAGATGGCAAGGAAGAAGACTTGGAAAACGAAGAAAACAACAAAATACACAAAACAAAAACGAGAACAACTGCAGGTTGATGATGATGATGCTCCGCGACTCCTACTACAGAACAAAACTGAAGAAGAGAACGAACAGCATAACAGATTTGCAAGCGATGTCTCGATGATCGGTAAAGCCGCGAGATGTTCAAACCGCAAAATCCTGCAAAACAGATCGTCGTCGTTTTCCGAAAACAGCTTCCGAAGAAGCATCGCCAAGCGGAAGTAGAGAGCGCGGCAGGAGAGGGAGGAGCATCAAACAACAACACTAGTAGCAGAGAGAGGGAAATGGTTGTATTGACGACGCTTACTACTTGTAAACAAGTAGAGTACCTACCAAGAGAGGAGAAGCAACAAACAAAGAACATGCCACGATCGATCTATCTGACCTTTCTTCTTCAAAGGAGCTTCTTCAGCTTGTTTTGTTTTGTTGCGGCCGTCCACAGCGCCGACCTTCCTTCCTTCCAACGCGAAACTGCGAAGCCACCGCTGTTCGAAACCTAGATGAAGAACGAAAGAGCGAGCTTCCTCGATGACAAAAGCGATTCTATTGCAGGGGAGAGTAACCAAAAAAAAAACAGTCATCGATCCACAAGAGGAAGCGCAGCAAAGCAAATTTCTGTTTCCCGTAAATGTATGAGAGAACGACAGACGGACACACAGACACACACCGAGAAAGAAGCAAAGCAAACCTTGGCTCTTGAGGTACTAAGTAGTTTGCGTTTCTCTGTCGGCTGCTGCATGTGGTGTCGATCATGCGGCGGGAGGGGCGGCTGTGGAAGAAATTTCCAGAAAAAATGAAATTGTTTTGCTTCCGGATCACTCAAAGTACTGCTCCTTTGCTGCTCGCTCGCTTGCTAAGAAGTTCATATGTCATACGCAAATCCAGTGCACAACCGGAGATAGAGAGATTGTACGTCTGCAGACATTCTAGCGTCAGCAAAGAGTCTTCGAAATCAAATTCCTCGTAACCAGATGCATCGCGGCAAGCTAGTTTCGAAACCAATTATATCTGTACTGTTGCTGCATTTGAACTATTCATCACTGGAAGATTGCTGGCAGAAATTAATTGCTTGGACTCAGGTTCTTCCCTAAGGATTCGTGAAACAAGGAATTAGGAGAATATCAACTCTGCAACAGGAAGCAGAGGAGATAGAGGACTCAGTTTCTCTGTAATGTTTCATATGTTTTGTGAGGACTGAACAGAGTTTGAAGCAAACTTTGGCTAAAAAAGTATCTCCAGATGAGATCTTGCTAATAAGAATCAAGGAGATTGAAGGGGAGTTCAAACAATGTACAATAAACCTTGGAATGATTTCCCGAACCAGATGGTTTGAAGATGGTGCCAGAAGAGCTTATCAGCGACAGTTGCACTTATTGCAATCTTTTCCTTTGGTTCTTGCTGTCTCCTTTCTAATGTTCATGAAGAGTTAGGTCCCCACAAGAAAATAATGAGGCAGGTTCTGGGAGTCTGAAGCAAGCACCTGCAAAGACTTCTTGCTGGATTGAGCATGTTGATCATTGGGAAATCTGAAGAATGATGAAACCATAAAAGGAGGGAACAAGGAGGATAATATAAGGAAGACAAACATATAGATAGATAGATGTTTGTGGATCAATTTGATGGGGCGGGGAGTGAGCAGGAGACTGAAGAATATGATCCTGGACACAGGCACAAATGTGCACACTGTGAGCCTTGAACCCTCAACCATGAATCATCTCAAACCCTAAATGCATCAACTTCTGCTTCTCTAGATATCCCCTTTCCTACTCTAGATCCCCTAACTGAAGCTCCATGAGGCTTTTCGCCAACAACAGTATGATTTGTTGCTGAGGTGTTGTTACTCATATCCTGAGATGAATCGCAAAATTCATTGATGCTGTGTATCTGTCAATCTTGCTCTCACTCATCACTTGCCCCAGTAGCAGCCTTGAACCCTAACAAGGTGCTTGAATTGTGTGTGAAATCAGCAGCATTGGTTGTTGGCACTTTCATGCTTTCTTCCTCAGAATTGAGTCACCACCATCTTTGCACAAAAGCTTGATACAAAATGTCCTTGCCTTCTTAAGATAGAAGCACTTCAGATGGTTTGTTGGATCCATCCTGTTCATCATCATCATCATCATTAGTTTCAGACTGCAGGTTTTGTTGAAAACCTCCACATCAAAGATACAATTCTTTGTTGAAAAGAAAGCAGCAGCACATATGACCAATTCCTGCCACAGAAGAATTCATCAGTTGCAGAAGAAGGAAATGGCTTCCTTCCCTTCTTCAGCAAAGTCTTCCAAGTTTCAGAACCAAAATTCTAGCTGCAAACATGACAGTGAAAGACACTCAACATACGTAGTGCACAAGAAGCAGTGGCAAGGATGTGAGAAACTTGTCAATTCTCTTCAAGTTGCTGGGATTTAATCCCTCACAAATCCACCCTGACAAGCTCATTGATCCATCATTGCCTTGTGCTCCATCCTTCACAAGTGTCACGTATGTTCCATTCTTTGCTGCAGTTCCCCACACTCCCCTCTCAATGAAGCTGCCATCTAGGGTTTAAGGATTTCAAGGATGAGCTGCATTATAAAAACCTGGTATTCCAAAACAAAATCTCCTAGTGCTTACCATGTCACAATGCAGGAAGATCATGTCTGGAATTGTGCTTTGCATCAGTGTCTTCTTGTACATGACCATCCGGCACTCATTGAATGAGTGGTGGATATATAGGTGGCAGCAGTGGCTTCTAAAGCATGTGCCTGATCTCAGGACAGCTCTTGTGATCGTAGCAGCAACCTCAGAACAGGTACACTGCACCACTTGGCAATGAATAACCTTGCCCTCCTGTCTTCTTCTCCTGGCAGATCATAAAACCCAAAAGCTCTCAGACATCTCTACAACAGAAATTCTTCCTCAATTCTCAAGAATTCCAGTTTCCTCAGCAAAAGAGATGTATCCAGAAACCAAAATCTCATCAGATTAGTGGAAAGCAGGTTTTTCCATGCAGTACAACGACTGCACTCTTCACTTGTGTTTGAGAGAGAGAGAGAGAGAGAGAACACAATTGCATGTGGTTGTTGTTATACAATTGGCTGTTGAGCCGCCCCTCAATTGTTGCAAACACTGTCCATATCAACCCTAAACCCTAAACCTCAAGCTTGTTGCACACATTGTCCACATCAACCGTTGGAATGCCTTTGACGTGTCTCCTCCGGTGTTTGTTGGTGCACAACATCCAGCATGTATGTTGTGCGTCAAATCCCATCTCTCCGTAAACTTACCACACCACATCACGGACAGCATCATTCGGGTTTGTTGCAAATCCTTATCCAGGATTTGCTTTCTTGTGAAAAGGATTTCTGGATGTACAATT
>Ga0209208_10009425_pt1 | contig 12831 bp, 7 predicted proteins | sample S1TSphfallax_3_FD_187694 | JGI IMG/M metagenome (GOLD analysis project Ga0209208, IMG submission 187694) | Host-associated microbial communities from peat moss isolated from Minnesota, USA - S1T2_Fd - Sphagnum fallax MG (SPAdes) (version 2) | ecosystem: Host-associated > Plants > Peat moss >...
ACTTAAATTAATATATTTAATATATCTACAGAGGCTATGTATAATAATATTATGTACTTTTAGTATTAAATTTAAACCCATGCTAACTAAAGTTAGCATAAACTAACCTTGGCTAAAGTAAATTAGGCTAAAATTAAGCATGGTTAAATTATTTATGGCTAAACTAATCATAATTATTAATTAAATCAATAATATATATAATCAATATTTTTTATATATTTAAAATTATTATTTATGTTAAAATATTTATGGTAAATAGGTTACACTCATTAACTTACAAATACCCAAACATCCTAAATTAATTATTAATTTAAGCTAGGTAATAATATTTAAATAAATTTTTCATTATAACCAATTAAAAAGATAGTAAAATCATCTTTGAAGTTTAAAGGAAAAAGACTAATGAAAAATGAACAAGAAGAAAAATAAGAAAAATAAGCTTTCCAAGTTACAAAATGGTTTTTTTTTTCCTCTTTAGACCTCCTACTTTCAAACATCATAACTTTCTTATTTCTTATTCATTTTAAACAATTTAAAGTGCTATAAGAACGCGTCCTAAAGTTCTACAAATCATCTCAAAAATTTATTAGCACCATAACAACATACAAGGAACTTTTTGGGTGTTTAAGAACTGGCCTTTGTAGTGTTTAATGGTTTATTTTTTAAAAGTTGTTCACCCTTTTACTTTGGGGGGCCATAACTTTTTTTCATTTATAATCCGCTTTTGGTAATTCTTAGTGTCTTAAATGCATTAAATAAAGGACTTCAACTTTCCATAAGGCCTTTTGTTTGTAGCATGAGGCACGAGGGGCCACATATGGGGAATGTTTAACATTTTTTTAAGCAAAGGATTTGGCCTTGACATTCTCAAAGTTGTTAGGAGGAGGATTAGTAGGAGGAGGAGTAGTAGTAAGAGTAGCAATAATAGCAGCAAGAGGAGGAAGAAGGCATGGGAATCAACAAGGTGGTGGGAATGTGCACAAGCAATAGCTACCACAATATGATATCCTTCCTTGTCACCACCACCATTACTAACAACACCATTGCAATAATCAATGAAATCCTATTTAGATTGCTCATGTTGCTTTCATTAACACAATGGGACATAGCCCATTTTATAGCCTTGACAACATTACTTGATCTCTTCCAATCTTCACACACTAGTAAGTAAGAAGCATTTCTAGTTTGGATCTTGAATTAATGGCAATGTCATTTCAATGATTAGGTTAGCTTCAATTGTCCTACAAGGAGCTAGGGTTTTCATCTAGGGTTTTTTCTTAGCTCATATGGGTTTGTTGGCAAAACAACCAACAAACTCAATCACACTGAAATCCACATCCACCCCCTTCCCTAGAAAGAAGAACTAGAAAAAAAAAGAACCAATGTCAGTGAGGGTTTAAGTCCTTTAAATTTTCTAAATTTTTTTTTGCATGGTGGGACATATGAGAACAACCATTTTTTGGAGCAGAGGAAGAGGATAGTGACAATTGCAACATCAACATCAACATACAACAAGACAACAAAGGTAAGGAGGCCAAGGGAAGATAGGTTTTGTCCTTTTTCTTTTCTTTTGTCTGTGTTTTGTTTTGTGGTGGGTCTTTTTTTATATACTTTCATCAAGTTTAGAAAGTTTTTATCACCAAAAATCTAGTCTTTATATTCAAGTTAAGCACAATAGAAAGTTTCTACTACAAAGAAAGAGACTTTGCCACAATCTTGGGTTTTTTTATTCTTGTCATAGTCTTAGGGAAATAGCAAAGGAAGAAGAATAAATATAAATGTGTTGTAAGCGTGAACATGTTGATACTTAATGGCTAGTGATTCACTAGTAATATATATTTTTGGAGCAAAAGATTAAATCTAGGGTGTTTTTTTGTTATTGAAATTGGGTCTTACGTTAATGAAGTAGTCCAAAGAATAAAAGATTAGAAGTTTCTGGGCCCTTGATTTTTGCACAATAGTTCTTTTAAAAGTATATAAGTTGTGTCAAACCTAATAGAGTAAGGTTGATGATGTCGAAGGTTATGGAAAAATTAAAGTTCACTTATCTTTTGAAATAGGACTTGTTTGTTTGTAACAATTCATTAAATTTTTCCATTTGGTCTATCTAGTCTTATGTGGTTGGTTTTATAGGTTTGAAATGTCATGTTGAAATAGGCAATCTTTAAAACATGGGACCCATTTGCAATTGTGCAAATAGGTCCTAATATAATATTTTGGTATTAGAGTGTGTAAGTCTTGTTGAGTCTGGTAGTTTAGTGATCGTGACACATAGGCCTATAACAAAATTAGGGTTTGGCATTGGCATAGAGCCCTAGCAAAGGATTCCTTGGAAAGTTTCTTACCTTTTTTTTTCATTTCATTTAATATTGTGTGATTAGTTTTGTAGATTTAAAATTGCCTTGTAATGGTAGGTAATTTTTAGAGAATGGGGCATGTGTTCATAGTAGACCTCCTACTTCATGGGCACCAAATGTCGCATGTCCCCCAACTCATCACGTTTCATTGAACCTCATACTTCCCATCACCTGTTCACCTCATCATGCGCCACCATCGACCTATCCTCCACCTCATCCCCTATGCAAACCACAAACCACCCACTAGTTACCCCACCAATTTTAACAACTATACACCACCTACTAGTGTCCCCTATTAGTTCCCAACCTTTCATGTGAATGTGGGGTTCCAACTTTACCTTTTCCCAAACCCCCTCAATCATGCACAACTAAAACATTGTCCCCCTCCCATTTTATTGGTCCCTATAGTTGGCCATGATCATAACCCCCAACCTACCCCCATTTTTTCAACATGGCCTTAACCTCCACCTAAAGTTTTGTGCCCCACTTGTGGGCGCCAATTTTTTAGTTCAAGGTTAGTTTGTCATCAACATTCTTGTTAGACATATAATTCATGCAATCCAAACCTTTGTGATCATTTTAGCCCAATACCTTCTCTTATTCCCATTCCACTTACATCGGTTTAGACTTGGGTTTCAACATTGGATGTCATTAGGTCCTTTCACTTAAGCCTTTGTTGTCCTTGTTTGTATAATTACATCCCCACCATTTTATGGTGTGATGTACAAATGGCATTTCATTTTCCATTAGATAAGTTAGCATAGGACTCGTGCAATGTGGCAGCTTTGCATTTGCTCCTCTTGTTACCCCAATGGTGTTTCACTTTGCCCCCTTGTGGTGGGGCAATATGGCATAGGGAAATGAAAATTTGATTCAAATGTTTTCTAACATGTGACATGGAAAACTTGCAAGAATTTTTTTTGCGAGCTGAAGCTTTGTCAACAAATTTGAACTTAATCCTTTTTCCCCAACATGATCCTCCAACTCACAAATGTTTGCTCCATAGTTTAACCCTTGGTTATGTAGGGGAATACTTTCAGGTAGTTTGCGTTTTGGCACCATTTACTCTCACACCCACCTCCTCCAACACCACCTCAACTCTAACCGCATTACACCTTGAATCAAATGGCTACTTCTTGTTTTTCTTAGAAGACTATGAGCCAGACTAGGACCTCAAGTTTTCTTCTAATTCCTTCAAGTTAGCATTCCAACACATGTCATATTTATTGGTAAGTGGTCCTTCTAGGATGGTTTTTGAGCACCTTTGGGTTTATTTTCACCCTAAATATTCAATAAGTGGAATCCTTTAATTGTTCTAACTTTGCTTTCATACTACATAAGGTCACATTCCACCCAAAATTGCACACGTCCTTGGAGCAACCTACTTTTGAACCATGATGAAGCCTTCAAATGGAGTTTGTCCCATTGCAATGGGGGAATCATTGTATCGATTCACAAGTCGCCTTTTATGTCTTCAATTCCACGAAGCTTTTGCAACACATTTTCCCCCACATTAATTTGGAATTGTAATTAAGGGTGGTCATGAAGTAATATCCATGGCATTAGGTGCACCTTGGACCTTCACCCCAATTGGGTTGTTCTTTAACTAACGTGGCAAACGCTTTCAATTTAGTGTCAAGAAGGGTCATATTTCAAGAACTTCATGCAACAAATGGGACATCATATAACTCATCCCCTTTGTTTGTCCATTCTATGCATTCAAGTGTCCTTTGTTTTACAATTTTTGTAATTGTGAAAGTGATGTCATAGTCATTCCATTTGCCATGGGGATTCATCAAGGTGATCCTTTGGGGGGGCATTATTCACTTTAGCACATTTTAGGGCATTACATTTTACAACTATTCATTTCCCCTTTTGTTTATTTCCATCTATTGTAAATGACATTCATATCATAGGTCCCCTTTCAATTGTATCATTTGCCTATGAACATTTCCAAACCAAACTCCGTGTAATAGGTTCTATCCAACCTTAAAAATGTCTTGCATGGTCACCTTTTGGCTTGCCACTAGACTTTAGCACCCTATCCTAGTTTACCACCCCATTCGAAGGAAGTAGAGTCTTGGGGGTTCCATTGGGCACCTTAATTTTCACATCATCCTTCATCAAAGATGCCTTACAAGAAGATGTTTGACATGTGGACCTTCTCCCTAAAATGGGGATGTTCATGTGGCCCGTGGAATTTTAATTTGTTGTTTTGTGCAACGCCCATCATATCTTTTATGATGTGCACCTCCATCTTCTTCCTTCATAGAGTCATTTATTTCTTTTGATTCCTCCTTCCATAAAATGTTTGGACACCTTTTGGGTCCAGGATCCTTTGATAGCCTAGAAAGAACTTTAGTTCATAAACAAACCTCCCTCCCAATAACCTTTGGTGGCGTCAAGTTCATATCGACATCCACCATTGCCCCAACAACCTATTTATGGAATTAGGCCCTTGTCACTTTAGTCATAGCTACTTAGTTTATGGTTGATCAACATTTTTTACTTCTTGAAGCCTTAGTTCAAGTCAACAATAACAAATTTCCTTTCCAACAACACCTCAAGGTGACATGTGATCTTTTACCACCCCCAACCCGTGTGTGTCTTCTTCCATTTGAACAACTCATTGAATAACAAATGGTTCAACTTCAAGATTTCATTTTGGAACGTTTGCACCATCATACCTTTTCCAACATGCTTTCATCTAAAGCCCATCATGCCTAAATTTTATCTTGTTTTGACCCAGGGGTAGGCGCATAATTTATAGCTTAACCAATCTTCCCAACCTTTCGATTATCTTTCCTAGTTTTTTGCACAGCACTTCGTACGTGATTTGGACTACCCCACCCTTTAATTGTAAGTATCCTTTGATGTGTGTGCACACATCCCATGGACCCTATGGGTATCTACCTCTTACCTTGTGTTCATGGCAACAAATGCATTACAATTCATGACACCTTTACCACCATTATGCGAGATGCTGGTTTCCACATGGGACAAGAACAATTACATGCACTTCCTTCAACCACATTGTTGATGAGTTGACATTGTGTTTACCAAAGATGGCATTCGCACCTTAACCAACATTATCATTGTCAACCCAACACGACCGGATTTACTTCCTTGATCTTGTGCAATTCAACGATTTGTCACCTCCAATGCAACTCAAGTTTAAAAAAGTAGTTATCACAACCAACACCCCATTGATCAATTCCTCCCCTTAACAATTGAGCTATTTGGTTACTTAGACAAAATGTCGATGTGTTTTTACACAACTGTGCCAATGCCATTTGGAGCTTGAAGGGGACAAAAGGCCCTCATCTTTCTACCTTGGTCATTTTTCTTTGTCAAAAAGTTTCGATCACATTACAAAGGATGCAAGTGTCTTCCATTTTAAGTTGGGCAATAGTTGTAGGCTAAACTACTTTTCGACTTCCACCCCTTCAAGACACACCTCCCACCACCACAATTGATCTATTACAAGCTATTGGTTTTTGACATATTAATATGGTCAACCTTCCACAAGTGGTGGGTTATGGATATGGAGAGATTTTCACAGCTACTTTGAGCCAACTTGACATCATGTCACTTCTCCCTTTTTCTTTATTTTACTCCTTTGTACATTTCCCTAATCCACGATGTGTTTTTTAATAAAGCTTTACATGTTTTCAATGATGACTTCAATTTTTGTTTGGACACTAGAAGAAACAAAACCCTCCCCAGGTTGGTCTACCATTTACCCTAATGTAGTAGTTACATCTAATGTGCAACTAAATTAGTTCATGAAATTTGCAATGGAATTTTTTATCCCATGTTTTTTGGCTTCTAATCTAATTTTGGACAGTATATAAGTAGGTGTCTTGTACTAATAAAAGACCAAGTGCCATTAGGTATGAATGGAAAAAAAAAACTTGACCTTAATTAAATGATTAAACCTAAAAATAAAATCAGATTATTATAAACCTACCTATATAGCCTAAGCCTAACTACTTTTCAACCTACTTACTAGTGGGATGTAGTAACTACCTACCTACCTAAACACTATGTGTTAACATCTTATTAACCTTAAATTCAATGACTTAAATTTCATTAATTAATATATAAAAATAAAAAAAAGGTGTGCTTTAATTGTCACATGTCAAGTGGTCAATGGGCATTCCATGGTGTGTCATGTGTTATCATCCTAGTGGTAAAAACTTTTATGATTAAGATTAATCCAATGATTTTTTAATATGGACACACAAAAAAATAAAAAAGTGAGACATGTCCACAAGGAAGTTGTCCAATTTTTAAACACATTTCATACTTTGATTAGTTGCACTACACTACAAGGAAAGTTACACATAAGGTGCAACTACATTTGGATTGGATTGTATGGATGAACACGTATATTAATATCGTATATACATGTTGTATATGTAGTGTCACATGCAATTAAATGTCACATGCGACTTATCTTAAGCAACTACATGAATTTGTAGTTGCATGTGTCGCATGCAATTAAATTTTAATTGCAAAACCCATAAATTCTACTAGTGAATTATTAATTCATAATTCATATTAAAAAAGTAAATGACTCAAATAATAAAAAATAACAAAATTATTATTTATAAGTTTTTTCAATATTTTTAAATTTAAAAATAAATAATTAAAATATTAACCAATGCATAATTAGTATCTAAATAATAAGTAATTAACTAACTTATTAGTTACAAAATTTACTTAAATAATTAAATAATTTACTAAATAAAGAAAATATTAAATCATCAGTAATTAATATTTAAATTATAACCAACTAACATAATAGTTATACACTATTAATTAATAGTTCAGAAATGAAAAAATGAAAGATTAAAATAATAAATAATTAGCCAATTTTATTAATTATGAATTATTAGATAATAATTTTATAAATAATCAAAATATGAAGTATTAATAAATGATGCAACATTTTCTATAATTTCCACATATTCCAATGATCTAAATTTTGCAAGATCTTTTCATGAACTTCCAAAGTTCCATGTTTTTAGAAATTTTCCCAATTTTGCATCAACATTTCCCTTCAAAACATTTCATAGTTTGTAATCCTCATAATCTTTCCCAAATTTGTTTGGTGTCTACCATCATATGTTCAATCTACATTTCCAATCCTCAAATCTTTTCCAAAATTTCTGATAAGTAGAATTAGTTTTGAATTTCTAGACTATCCAATCCTCTTGTTTTTCCCAATGTTTTTCATACCAACCCTAAAATCCTCAAAGTCTCTAGTCTTGGAAACTTTTGCATGTTTTCCAATCCTCATAATGTTTCCACAAATTTCTTGAGATGTTTTCCATAGAGTTTCCAATGTACTAAAAATGTAGAAATACATATACAAAACCTACATACTACCAATTTGTTTATGACAGTTGTGCCAAAAGTAGTTGGGTCTACTTATTCTATATTATTACATTTTTTCATGTGTCTTCGTTTGGTGCTGCATATCAAGGTACACAAAATTGAACCCATTGTGTCATCATCTTGTAGATGCATTGTTATTATATCTTTATGTAAATGTATATAGTTATAACAAATTAATGTAATCTTGCAATGGGATCCATTATGTGTAATAAGCAAGATTGTCATCTCAAATGACAACAATGGAAGCTAGGTAAAATGGGTTGGATGCCAAAGTTGCTTCTATGTTGGATTGTCAACAAGTTCAGACCCAAGCTTTCAATGATATTAAAAGTATGTTTTCTACCTTTTTAGGAAGGTAGAGGGAGAATACTAAGAATTTTCAATTGGAACCTCAACTTGCAACTAAACAACAACCTCAAGTGGTACTTCTTGTGAGTGCAAAGGAGATAGTGGTTGAAAAAACTATGGAGCCACAAGAGACATCAATGGTAAGGAGTGGCAATGAAAGGTCACAATCCCAATCCTTCACAAAGACTACATTCCAATCTATGGATCTAGCAAAATCACCACCGCATGTTACCATAGTACCACCAATAGAGAAGGTGGTGAAAAACACTCCAATGAAGAATGAATAGTAACACCTACAAGTGTGGAGGTTGTGGATTGGGTTGTTCTAAAACCTAGAACATCTCCAACAAAAAAACTTTTCAAGATTAAATCTCCTTCCAAATTGAATGTGGGTGAAGCCTTTATTGGTCAAAACATGGGACATGTATGATACCCACTTTCATGTGGTGTTAACTAACATTCTTTCAATTTTACAAATGTTTAGATACCATGTGAGATGTTCATTAATGTGATAATCTTAATTAAAAATATTGCATCCATAGATGGTTGGGAAGGAACTACAAAAGAGAGTGATTACACTTGTAAGAAGCAATAAAGAAAAAACATTTCCACAACAAGTAAATGCATATTATTTTCTGTTGCCTTTGTTTTCATTGTGGTTGGCATTTTCTTAATTTTCACATGTGGTTTTACTTGTGTTCTAGTTGCAATGCCATTAAGAAACCAATGATAATGCTTTAGCTTGTTGGGTGGAATCATTACAACAAAATGTGTTTTTGTACGCCAAGTGATTTCACTAGATTTTGAGTGAATTCATCGGTTTTAATAAGCATGGATTAGTTGGAAAGTAGTGAATTCACTAGTCTCGTGAACTGCACCCACATTTTGTAGTAATGAATGTAGTTTCTAATTAGACATCATGTAATGTTGTTGAATCCAAAAAACTCAAGGCAAAAAGTTGCATTCGGCAAAATCAGCAGTTGTTAAGGGGAGGACAAGTTTCATGGTGCAAATATTCTTGAATTTTGATGTTGAAGAGGCTCATGTGGATGACCATCCACTTATGCACCCACATGAAGTTGATGACCAAGCTTTCATGCAAGATGTGGTAGGTGTTTGAGCATTGTGGAACTAGAAGTACATCAAAGTTCTCTAGGTTGATCTATGATTTTGAACTTATGGCATTCATATGTAATGTTTGTCACTTTGTTCTTTTGAAAAAAAAAAAAACTATGAGATTTTTTTTCTAGAACTTGTAATATAATATATTTGAATTGGATCACTTGTTTCCTATATTGTTTAACTTCTCCCCATTGCCTAGTTGGTTTGTGTCATGTATTTGGAGTTGGGGCTACATTTGACAATTGAATTTTAATGGTATGAAATGGCTTACATTTCAATGGAGAAAATAGTTAGTTTTTCCACTAGTGTTTTATAATTACTCTAGGATTACATTTATATGACTCATAACATGTATGATTCATATTTGTAATTATTTTTAAATTGATAGAAAGCTAAACAATGACTATGGATGTTTTACCCAATCATTGATTTAGCAATCTTGCAAATTATTAATAAGTAATCAATGAATTTCAAATGACTAACAAAGTTCAATTCAACATGAAACAAAATGACTACATAATGACAGTTATATCATTACAATATAATAATAATTACATACGCCACTACTTTAAATCATTTTTAAATGACTATTCACATATTGCATTATGTACACATGTCAACCCACCATTTTGCCACATCGAAATAAAAAATCATTGTTAAACAATAATTCACTTTACATTCGCTTAATGTTTGATTATTTTTGAACTCAACTTTGATGTCAACGCCCAAAATATAACCACTTGGTTCAATGTAGTTACTACACGTGGTTGATTAGGATATATTCATGTGTCCCAATTTTGGGAAACCACATCAAATAGAATGACAAGAAATTATACTCCTATTGCAGTCATTAACTACTTTAGCTATAGGATCATGTTCAATTAAATTTAACATAGTAGATATGCACAAATGGATTAATCCTTATTGACCACGTTTCATAATTTGAGAAGTATAGATAGTCATATTGTAATCATTAATTTTGTTGACACATAGGATGCTGAATCATATTGTGGACCCCACAAAAACAATTAAACAAGCCACATAGGATGGACATTTGTGCTAACGTGTTTTGTGGGCCCATCTACATGGCACCTTTTGTCCATTATGATTAAAGAATTGTCCTTTATGACTAGGGGATGAAATGTGCCATGCCAAACAATATATGACTACTTGTCCTAAACAACTTGTGTATAATGACTTTGAGGCCTTTAATGATAAATGTTCTCTATGACTAGATTTCCAGTCATAGAGTGAGCCATAGATTTGGGAATTTGTACTAGTGGCATTACCCACTTCCACCTACTAACAACACTAAGAAAATGATGTACCTTTGTTTTGTGAACAACTTAACTAGATTTCCAACTTAATTTATTACTAGGATGGTGAGTATGATGCATCTTCTCAAACGTTAGATCCACACAATTTAATCAAGTTGAAATTTATAAGTTTTGATTGGCTTGTGAAGCTTATATGGGCTAAAACTTTCTTAAATGCAATTTTTTACCTATTTTAAATTTAAAAAACTCGAAGGAATAACCAATAAATGGACCTTGGGAAATGATTGTGGTGAAGCAAGGTTCACAATATACTTAATATATATTTTAATATACTTAAAATATGTTTAAAATATGTCATTATTTCATAGATTTTTTTTTAAAATCCTTTAATCTCAAGTAGGTCCTAAAATATAGAAGTAATAACCACCCTAAGTATGGTAATCATTGAATGTGAATGAATGTGATAACACATTCAGCAATGGACTTCCATTTGTGAAAGGACTTTTAATTATGAAGGGATTTGGATTGATTGAAATAACGAACATTGTAGCTTTTGGAATAAAAATTTCAAAGACACATGCAATAGAAAGTTGGTGAAGAAACAATGGATGAATTGTTCGTGGTTTGAACTTACAATAAGAAAGTTTGAAAAACTTGGTAATTATTTCAGAAAGAAAAAAAAGACATCCATTTGCCTTTGGTTGAACATTTAGGGTCATTCCGATTAAGCTTGCTTTTGATGATCTAAATAAAAAACATAACAAAAAAACTACATAAAACTACTTAAAAACACATGTATTGGAAACATTGACCACACAATTTCTAAAAGATTATTTCCAAATCATCATGCAACCCGAAAATAGAACATATATTTTATTCAAAACATGTGTACAGAAAATAAAATAGAAAAATGTAACTTTGAAACTTACTAACCCAACCAAAACATGTGCTTTCAAGAAAGATGCAAATATGTTCAAACTATTTTGTAACATGTATTACTTAATTATGTTACATAGTTAGATTTAAGTAATGTAACATATAATGTTAAAACATATAGGCGAGTATAAATTGGAAACTAAAAATTGAAACTAGCAATCTATAGCATTCTATTTTGATGCCTATCATAAAAAATAATTTGTACATGATAATTTCAACATTTTTATAATCTTTTTAATTTTTTGCATTTGAACTATAATTGCCTAAACTATTATGTCAAAACGTTACATCAAAACTTCAAACATGATGTATTGTGAACCAATATGGGACTACAAACCTTGGCTCAAGAAGCTTAAGTCAAAAACATGACGCATAACAATGTTTATATTGATTTTTCAGAACTATTGGTAACCTAAAGCAAAACACCTAAAGTAATGTATTAAAAATTGAGTTTATATATGAACCCATTATAGGCCTTGCAAAAGTTTTTTTAAAACAACAATGAGATAGCTTAAACCCAAACAAAGAACACAAGAAAAAAAACACAATAAAAAGAAACAAAACAACCTTTTTGCAAGCAAATATTTGGTGTGCAATTTTGCAAGCTTTGGCACAAGTGTTAATTCCCAAAAATAAAAATAAAAACCATTGTGAACTAGCAAACATCAAAAATTCTCAATAGGTAGAACAACAAGACATGCTACATATAGGTTTCTAGGATTATACATACATCACAATGTTGCAACTTCAAAAAGAAAAATGAAAGAAAGTAAGGGGAGTATAGAGGCAAAGGTTGGGTGCCACCATGAGCTTGAAGCACTGCTGAAACCCTAATGAAAATCTACAATGGGGAAGCAATGATGAAAATGATGACATATTTGAGTTCGAGGAAAAATACATGGTGACAATGTCAATGTGAGAAAAAGTATAAAGTAGGATAGTGGGCTTACAAGTCCATTTCAGCATGGATGGGATTTGGATGAGAGAGGCACATGGACCATGCGGATCTGAAACATAGCCTGCAAAACTTGCCATGTTTCCGTGGACTCTATGTTTTGGGGCTTGCAATGCATGTGCATCAAAACTCAAGCCAGGCTACCTCGAAACCAAACCAATGACACATTTACAACACTAGTTTGAACCCCATGCCTAATGCACAGGTGCGTTATTTCAACAATGTTTGGTTCATGTTTTAGTGTTTTTTAAAAACTTTTATCTTTTTTATTTTTATTTTTATGTGTTTTCTTTTATTATTATTATTATTATTTTGTATAATAAAAATAAAGTGTTTCTTTTTCACTTTTGTATTTTTGTTTATTTGGATGCAAGTTTGAAGTTTGGAGAAAGAAGACACACCTCATTCTTTTCAAGTAGGGTTTTTTTTCATT
>Ga0209208_10009426_pt1 | contig 12830 bp, 8 predicted proteins | sample S1TSphfallax_3_FD_187694 | JGI IMG/M metagenome (GOLD analysis project Ga0209208, IMG submission 187694) | Host-associated microbial communities from peat moss isolated from Minnesota, USA - S1T2_Fd - Sphagnum fallax MG (SPAdes) (version 2) | ecosystem: Host-associated > Plants > Peat moss >...
AGCAGATAAGTGCGGATGCCGAACAGGATGGCGGCGCTGGGCGTGAGCCGGTGCAGGGTTTGCAGCTCAACCCGCAGGCAGAGTTTGTGGCCGATGGTTGCCGGCGTGAGTGCGGCTTTTTCCGGGCCCCAGATGGTTTTCGTCTCGGGCGCCAGATCGAGCCGCGGGTTGACGGTGAGGCCCCAGTTGAGGCGGCGCATGGGCTTGTCCGCCGGCATGCGGCGCAAAAAGGTCAAAGCGCGGTCGAACACGCGCAGCTCATGCGCGAGTGGCACCGGCGCGTGGAATTCGTGGAACGACATGCCGAATTTTTCGGTGAGCGACCAGTCGGCGGGGCTGGTCAGCATGCCGCCATCGAGAAAGAGGTTGTTATCGCGCTGGCCGAGCAGGATGAAATCGCCCTGCGTCTGGCGGGTGATATATTCGAGCGGGTTGCAAGGGAGAGTGGCGCAGTCGCCAAAGGTAAAGTTTTGGGTGAGGGCGAGGGCACGGTTTTCCCAGCGCCAGGCCGCGCCCTGTTTGGCGAGGCTGAAATGCGCCGGATAATCGGCGGCCAGGCGCTCCATCAGCAAGGCGAGCGTATCCCAGGCCGCGTTTTTCATGGCGGGGTGGAGCTGGCAGCGCGAAGGATCGGCCTCCAACGTGGAGGCACGCTCGGCATGTTCGCTCAAATAATGCTCATCGATGTCGAATGCGGCCTCGAATACCGGCGTGGTGGTGCGGATATGGGGCTGCAAATTCATGCTGTACATGAACGCGTCCGAGGTGAACGGGAATGGAAAGCGCGCGATCGCGGCGGCTGAGTTGCGAAAACTGTAATCGCCGCGGAAACTCTGCGGGGCGTTGAAGACGGGGCTAGCCGGCATGGGCCATGATGCGGCCGGCGGCGGTGAGGGTGTTGCGCAGCAGGCAGGCGATCGTCATGGGGCCGACGCCGCCGGGGACCGGGGTGATGCGGCCGGCGATGGCGGCCGCGGCGGCGAAATCAACATCGCCGACCAGGCGGGTTTTATCGCCAAACGGGACGCGGTTGATGCCGACATCGATGACGGTGGCACCCGGCTTGATCCAATCGCCTTGGATCATTTCCGGCCGGCCGATGGCGGCCACCAGGATGTCCGCATTGCGGCAGAGTGCGGGGAGATCCCGCGTGCGGGAATGCGCGATGGTGACGGTGCAATTCTGCTGCAGCAAAAGCTGCGCGATGGGCTTGCCGACCAGGTTGGAGCGGCCGATCACCACCGCATTCAGCCCGGAGAGATCGCCCAACTGGTCCTGCAGCAAGAGCACGCAGCCGAGCGGGGTGCAGGGCACCAGGCCGGGCAGCCCGGCGGCGAGGCGGCCGGCATTGGTGATGGTGAGCCCGTCAACGTCCTTCTCCGGGCTGATGGCGGCGATGACGGCGTCCGCGTCGAGCTGTTTGGGCAGCGGAAGCTGGACCAGGATGCCGTGCACGGCGGGATCGGCGTTCAGGGTTTGCACCAGGCGCAGCAGATCGGCCTGGGTGGTGTCCGCCGGCAGCCGATGCTCGAAGGACGCCATGCCGGCCTCGACCGTCTGGCGGGCCTTGTTGGCGACATAGACTTTCGAGGCCGGGTCCTCACCCACCAGCACCACGGCGAGGCCGGGCCGGTAGGGCAGCTTTGCGACCTCCGCCGCGATGCTGGCGCGGAGCGTGGCGGCAAAGGCTTTACCGTCGATGATGATGGGCATGGGCGGGGCTCCGGAGGCGAGGAGAAGGGGAAGAAAGCGGCGCTTTTTTGAAAAAAAGCGCGCAAAAAACTTTTGATTCCTAAGGCGCAATGCCGGTTGGACCGCAACGGCCAAGTTCAAAAAAATTTTTGCGGAGCTTTTTTTAAAAAGCGACCGCTTAGCTGCGCTAAACAGTAAAAACCACGGTTTTTTTGCCGTTCAGGATCACCCGGTCCTCGAGATGGTAGCGCACGGCGCGGGCCAGGACTCGGCGCTCGATGTCGCGGCCTTTGCGGACCAGATCATCCGGCGTGTCGGCGTGTGAGATACGCTCGACATCCTGCTCGATGATCGGGCCTTCATCCAGCTCGGCGGTGACGTAATGGGCGGTGGCGCCGATCAGCTTCACGCCGCGGCCATGCGCCTGGTGGTAGGGCTTGGCGCCTTTGAAGCCGGGCAGGAAGGAGTGGTGGATGTTGATGCAACTGCCGGAGAGTTTGGCCGACAACGCGTCGGAGAGCACCTGCATGTAGCGGGCGAGGACCACGAGCTCGGCCTTGGTCTCCTTCACCAGCGCCCAGATCTGCGCCTCCTGCTCCATTTTGGTGTCGCGCGTGATCGGCAGATGGTGGAAGGGGATGCCCGCAAGGTCGATGCCGGCAAAATTTTCCGGGCCGTGGTTGGAGATGATGGCGACCGGCTGCATGGCGAGCTCACCGATGCGCCAGCGATACAGCAGGTCCACCAGGCAATGGTCGAATTTGGAGACCAGCAACAGCACGCGGCGGGGGTTGGTGTGCTCGTTGATGCGGAAGGCGAGGCCGAATTTTTCGGCGATTGGCGCGAAGCCGGCGCGCAACGCCGCGATGTCCACCCCGTTGGTGAGGTCGAACGCCATGCGGGCGAAAAACTTGCCGGTCTCGGAATCATCGAATTGCTGGGCCTCGCGGATATCGCCGCCATGCTCGAACAGATAGGTGGACACCGCGGCGACGATGCCGGGGCGGTTGAGGCAGGAGAAGGTGAGGACGTATTGGGATTTTGACATGCAGAGTTTCCGGTAGGGTTGGTAGCAGATAGCGTGCGAAGCGCGCCGTGTTCAACCGGGACGAGGGAGACACAAGCGGACGCTTTTTAAACCATATCGTGCGGCCCGATTCAGACGCGGCACTTTCAGCGCCGCGTCATCGGGACGCAAAGCGCCGCAAAATTTTTGATACTGAGGCTGTGCCGGTTAAGCCGCTACGGCCCAGGTTAAAAAAGTTTTTTGGTTCTTTTTTTCAAAAAAGAACCGCTTGCTCAGCCTCCACCAGAGCGTGGTGCAGCGCGGCGGCGAAGCTGCGCGGGCAGGCCAAAATGAAGGCGTCGTCCTCGCGCCAGAGTTTGATCGCGATGTGGCCGGCGAGGGTGAGGGCCACGGCGTGCGCGGGGAAGGCGCTCTCGTGCAGGTCGATGGGGATGAGTTTGGCCAGGATGGTGCGTGCGGCGGGGCCGGTGACGGCGAAGATTATGTGGGCGTCCGACTGGTCGGTGATGGCGGCGAGCGCTTCGTGGGGGGCGAGCCTGGCGGGCAGAGCGGGGTCATCGGAGAGCGCGAGCCAGGCGGCGGGGCCGGCCCAGAGATAGCGGATTGGGCCATGGACGACGCTGCTTGGGGTGAGCGGGAGGGGGACGCCGAGCGCGGCGGCGAGCGCGCCGGCCTGGCCCTTGAAGGCGATGAGGCTGACGATGGCGCGCGGCGGTAAAACCGCGATGCCGGCGGTGGCGGGGGCGGCGAAGAGCTCAGCCTCAAGCATGCAGGCGGCTCCCCGTTGGGTCCAGGAAGACCGGGGGAACGACGAGGGCCAGCGTGTCGCCGTTGCGGATGGGATCGTACACGCGGATGGTCTCGCCGTGGCGGGCGGGGCCGTGGCTGAGCAAAGCCAGCGCAATCGGGTGGCCGAGTGTGGGGGAAAAAGCGGCGGAGGTGATGTGGCCTTCGTCATGAGCCGGATCCGCCGGCGCGCCAGGGCGGAGCAGGTGGCTGCCCGCGCGCAAAGCGGTGGTGCCGTCCAGCGGCTGCAGGCCGATGAGCGTCGGGCGCGCCGGGTCGGTGAGCGCGGGCCGGGAACTCAGCGCGCGGCCGATAAAATCTTTTTTGCGCGAGAGAAGTTTGGCGAGGCCGAGATCGTGCGCGGTGGTCTGGCCGTTCAACTCAGCGCCGGCGGGATGGCCTTTTTCGATCCGCATGATGGAGAGCGCCTCGGTGCCGTAGGGGGTGATGTTGTATTCGGCTCCTGCTTGCATGAGGGCCGCCGCCAGGGCGGCGCCGTAGCGGGCGGGGACCGCGAGTTCGAAGGCGAGCTCGCCCGAGAAGGACAGGCGGAACAGCCGTGCCGGGGTGCCGTTGCAGATGGTGAGCGCCATGGCGCCCATATAGGGCAGCGCCTCGTTGGAAATATCAAAGCCGGGATCGGCCAGGTTGGCGAGCACGCGGCGGGCCTGCGGGCCGGCGATGGCGAGCTGGGCCCATTGGTCGGTGACGGAAATACACGAAACATCAAGCTCTGGCCGCAGGATTTGGCGGCAGAATTGCAGATGCTGCATCACCTTGGCGGCGTTCGCGGTGGTGGTGGTCATCAGATAATGGGTTTGCCCCAGCCGGGTGCAGGTGCCGTCATCCATCACGAAGCCGTCTTCGCGCAGCATCAGGCCGTAGCGGGCGCGGCCAAGGGCCAAGTTGGAAAAACCATTGGCGTAGACGAAGTCCAGGAAGGCGGCGGCGTCGGGGCCTTGGATATCGATCTTGCCGAGCGTGGTGACGTCGCAGAAGCCGACGGCGTTGCGCACGGTGTTGACCTCGCGGGTGGCGGCGGCGCGCCAATCCTCACCCGCGCGGGGGAAATATTGCGCGCGCAGCCAGAGCCCGGCCTCGGTGAACACGGCGTTCTGGGCGCTGGCCCAACCATGGGTGGGGGTGAGGCGCGCGGGCTTGAAATGCAGGCCGCGATGCGCGCCGGCCAAGGCGCCGATGGCGACCGGCGTGTAGGGCGGGCGGAAGCGTGTGGTGCCGGTTTGCGCGATGGTCCGGCCGGTGGCCGCCGCCATGATGGCAAGACCGGCGACATTGGCGGTTTTGCCCTGGTCGGTCGCCATGCCGAGCGTGGTGTAGCGCTTCAGATGCTCGACGGCGGCGAACCCCTCCTGCCTGGCGAGCGTGATGTCCTGCACCGTCACGTCGTTCTGGAAATCGACGAAGGATTTGGCCGCGTGGCTCCCCGCATGCCAGAGCGGGGCGATGTTGGGGTTGAGGCCCTGCCCGGCGGCGGCACCGGTGACGGACATATTGGGCGGCAAACTGCCGGGGATGAAGGCGGCTAACGCCTCGTCATAGACCGGTTTGCCATCCAGATGCGAGGTGAGGTGCAGCGTGGGGTTCCAGCCGCCGGAGACGGCGATGAGATCGGCTTCGATGGTGGAGAGACTGCCATCCGCGTGCAGGATTTCCGCGCCGGTGACGCCGCGCTTGCCGAGGGCGCGGTTGATGACGGCGCCGGCAAAGAGCGGGCCGGTGGCGAGGCTGCGGATGATGGCGGAGCTCTGCGGCCGGGAGTCGATGATCGCGGCGAGGCTGATGCCGGCCTGCGCCAAAGCGGGGATGGTGGCGGCGGCTTCGTCATGGTTCAGGAACAAAATGGCGCGCCGGCCGGGGGCGACGGCGTAGCGGTTGATGTAAGCGCGCACGGCGCCGGCCAGCATCACGCCCGGCAGGTCGTTATGGCCGAAGGCGATGGGGCGCTCGAGCGCGCCGGTGGCAAGCACGCTGCGGGCGGCGTTGATTTTGATGTAACGCTGGCGCGGGGATTTGGCGGTTGGAAGATGGTCGGTGAGGCGCTGGACGGCGCCGAACACGCCGCTATCATACACCCCGAACACCGTGCAGCGGGTGAGGATTTTGACCTGCCCGAGGGATGTTAGGGCCGAGAGGTCCGGCGCGGCGCCGTCCGACAGGGCTTTGCCGCCGAGGCTGGGATTTTCATCCGCCAGGATGACGCGGGCCCCTGCCCTGCCCGCCTCCACCGCCGCGGCAATGCCGGCTTCGCCGCCGCCGATGACCAGCACGTCGCAAAATTCATTGGATTTTTCGTAAGAATCCGGGTCCGGCAGGCCGGCATTGCGGCCGAGGCCGGCGGCGCGGCGGATCGCGGGTTCGTAGAGTTTTTCCCAGAAGGCGGCCGGCCACATGAAGGTTTTATAGTAGAAGCCGGCGGCGAAAAGCGGGGCCAGGCGGTTATTGATGGCGAGCAGATCGTATTTGAGGCTGGGGAAGCGGTTCTGGCTGGTGGCTTCCAGGCCCTCAAAAATCTCCGCCATCGTGGCGCGGGTGTTGGGCTCGCGGTAGGCGCCGCCGCGCAGTTCGACCAGCGCGTTGGGTTCTTCCACGCCGGCGGCGAGGACGCCGCGCGGGCGGTGGTATTTGAAGCTGCGGCCCATCAGGCGCACGCCGTTCGCGAGCAATGCGGCGGCCAGCGTGTCCCCCGCAAAACCCTTATAGGGTTTACCGTCGAAGGTGAAGGTGATGGGCTTGGTCCTATCGATCAGGCCACCGGTTGTGAGACGATGCGAGGTCATGGCAGGCGGACGCTTAGGATCTCGTGGTTGCGCAGGTCGCGCGTGACGATCAGCCAGGCGTGGCAGCCGGCGCTGTGGTACCAGAGCTCCTCATGCGCGCCGTTGGCGTTGTCCCGCAGATAGACGTAGTCCGTCCATTCCTGCGTGGGGGCGGCGCCGCCGTCGTTTGGGCGGCGGAGTGTCGCGTCCCCGTGGTACAGATATTCCTCCAGGCCGCGCGGGCCGCAATGCGGGCATGGGATGCGCATTCAGGCGGGCGCCCTTTGAAGAAAGATGGATGGCTTCGCTGCGCTCGCCATGACGAGCGGTTGGTGCGCCCCAACCCCAGCGTGATAAAAGTTTTTTTGGTTCACGCGTCCCGATGACCGAGCGTAGCGAGGTCTGAATCGGGCCGCGCGGGAAAGGTTCAAAAAAAGAACTTCTTTCTTGCCTTCCCTCATATCAGTGCAAATTCGGCTGCGCGCCGGAGCCTTTCTCGTCGATCAATTTGCCCTCGGCGAAGCGGTCCAGCCGGTAGGCGGCCGCGACATCGTGCGGGGTGCCACGGGCGATCAGATGGGCAAAGCAGAAGCCCGAGGCCGGGGTGGCCTTGAAGCCGCCATAGCACCAGCCGGCGTTGAGGAAGAGGTTCTCCACCGGCGTTTTGTCGATGATCGGTGAGCCGTCCATCGTCATGTCCATGATCCCGCCCCAGTGGCGCACCAGACGGGCGCGGCCGATGGCGGGGAGCATGGCCATGCCGCCCTCGCACACATCCTCGATGGTGGGGAGGTTGCCGCGGGCGGCGTAGGAATTATAGCCGTCGATATCGCCGCCGAAGACCAGGCCGCCTTTATCCGATTGCGAGATGTAGAAATGCCCGGCGCCAAAGGTGATGACGCTGTGGACCAGGGGTTTCAGCGCCTCGGAGACGAAGGCCTGCAAAGCGTGGCTCTCGATCGGCAGGCGCAGCCCCGCCATGGCGGCGACCAGCGAGGACGCGCCGGCGACCGCGACGCCCAGTTTTTTCGCGCCGATATAGCCGCGCGTGGTCTCCACCCCGATGGCTTTGCCGTGTTCCTGCCGGATGGCGGTGACCTCGCAATTCTGGATGATGTCCACGCCCAGACGGTCCGCCGCGCGGGCATAGCCCCAGGCCACCGCGTCGTGCCGGACGGTGCCGCCCCGCTTTTGCAGCAGCGCGCCTTGGATGGGGAAGCGGGCATTGTCGTAGGCGAGATAAGGGATTTGTTGGCGCAAAGCGTCACGGTCCAGCAGCTCGGCGTCGATCCCGTGCAGGCGCATGGCGTTGCCGCGGCGGGCGTAGGAATCGCGCTGCGCGTCAGAATGGTAGAGGTTATACACGCCGCGCTGGCTGACCATGGCGTTGTAGTTGACCTCCTGCTCCAGCCCCTCCCAGAGCTTCATCGAGAGCTCGTAGAACGGCAAATTGCCGGGCAGCAGATAGTTGGAGCGGATGATGGTGGTGTTGCGGCCAATGCTGCCATTGCCGAGCCAGCCCTTCTCCAGCACCGCGATGCGGCCGGGCTTGTGATGCTTGGCGAGATAGAAAGCGGTGGCGAGGCCGTGACCCCCGCCACCGATAATCACCACGTCATAGGCCGGGGCTGGGGCCGCGTCCCGCCAGGCGGGCTGCCAGCCGCGATGGCCGCGCAGTGCCTGGGTGGCGATGGTGAAGGCTGAATAACGCAAGAAATATTCCTGAGAGTTAAAAAGCATTATAGAAAGGAAAGAGAGAAAGTCAAAAGGAAGCAGGCGCTTTTTTGAAAAAAAGCGCCGCAAAAAACTTTTGAGTCTAGGGGGCGAAGCTGGTGGGTCAGCTATCGCCCGGATTATGAGAGTTTTTTGGGGGCTTGCGGTCTGGCGGCCGGGCCCGGCGGGGGTTTGAATCAGGCCTGGCGAGGAAGGTTCAAAAAAAGCGCCGCTTTCCGACGCTTGCCTCAGAACGCCGGGCAGCACGGAATAGATCGCGCCGGCGAAATCCGGGTCGATGAAGCGGGTGCCGGTCCATGCCATGTCCACCCGGCAGAATTCCTCCGGCAGATCGCGCCAGGGCAGGCTATGGCGGTAGAACCGGCATTTGCGCGCCATCTCGTTAACCGCGCGGATCAACGCCCGGTGCGCCGGGGAGTTTTGCTTGCCCTCATGCAGAATCAGCCGCGCCTCAGGAATCGCGTGCTCAATGGCCTGGTGAGCGAGGATGGTGGCAATGTTGCGGAACTGGTCGCGCGCGCCGGGCGAAAGATCGCCCCAGCGATGCGCGACGCAGAAATGGAGGATGCCGCCCGCGGCCTCGAAACTGACGATGCAGTCCAGCACCTCCTCGGCGGCGAGGCCGCGCAGCGCCCCGAGCTCGGCGCCGGTGAAACGGCGCGGCGAGACGAGCACGCCCGAGCGTGCGGCGAAGGCGGTGAGCGTGGCGGGCTGGCCGGCGGGGAGGAAGCGGATCTCGGATACGGGCATTTTAAGGCAAGTAAGAGGCGCTTTTTTGAAAAAAAGCGCGCAAAAAACTTTTGCGTCTTCTGGAGCCGGGATTTTGCAACGCCCGTGGCCCCGAGGATAAAAGTTTTTGCGCCGCTTTTTTCAAAAAGCGGCTGCTTTCTTAAATCTCGATCACACCCGGCCGGTAGGCCAGCACGGCCTGCGGGTCCATCGTGACGTAGCCGCGCGGCGCGGAGACGACGCGCATACCCTCCTCTACCGAATCATGCCGGAAATGGGTGTGGCCGTGGATCCAGGCGGCGGGCTGGTGCGGGGCGAATTCGACCAGGAGATCGGAGCCATAGGCGGGGCCGATGGCGCCAATGCGATTGCCGAGGAAGGACCGGCTGGGGGCGTGATGCGTGACAATGACGTTGCGGGCGGCGGGGTCTGCCTTGTGCAGCCGGGCCAGGGTTTTGTGCAGCCAGAGGCGGGAATCCCGGTGGCGGGCGCGGGCATCCACCGGGGTAAAGAGCTTTTCCTGGTCGTGGATATAGGCGTGGTCGTTCATCGTGGCGGCGGCGGCGCGCATGGCGGCGGCGGCGTCGCCGTCCAGCTCGTAATCGGTCCAGAGCGTGCAGCCCAGCACATTCAGGCGCTGACCGCGGATATCGAAGCTGGCGACCGCGTTTTCCAGAACTTGTACGGCGCCCTGGCTGTGGGTGGCGGCGGCGGCGAAACGTGGCAGCAATTGGTCCATATATTGGTGATAAAATTCATGATTGCCGGGGACATAGACAACCTGCGCGCCGAGATAGGCGGCGAGCTGCTCGCCATAGACCACGCCGCGCAGGCCGGTATGGATGTCTCCGGCCAGGACCACGAGGTCGATGGCGCCGAGGCCGTCCAGCAGCGGGCCGCGGGCGGGGTGCTTGGGCAGCGCCTGGTGGCGGGCGAGGAAGCCGGGCCAGCCCGGCAGGCTGAGCCGCCAGCGCTCCAGCTCCAGATGCAGATCGCTCATATAGAGGATGCGGATCATTTGAAGCTGCGGGCCAGCATGAACAGGAAGGCGGCCGCGAAGATAATGGTGGCGGCCTGCCAGGCCTGCAATTGGTTGAAAGGCAGCCGGCGCGGGGGCTTTGGGCTGGCCTCGCCACCGCTGACGAGGCCGTTTTGCAGGGCGGCGGCGAGTGCCGCGGCGTCGGCAAAACGGGCGGCTGGTTTCGGCTCCAAAGACCGGGCCAGGCATTCACCAAGCCAGGCCGGCAGATCCGGCCGCAGGCGCGCCAGCGGCGTGCTCTCGCGCTGGCCGAACGGGTAGGCGCCGCCGGAAAACATCCGGTAGATCGTTACGCCCAGCGCATAAACCTCTGAGCGCGGATTGGCGGGAGCACCCTGGAGGAGCTCGGGCGCCATGTAGCGCAACGTGCCGCCGGGTTTGACCGCCTCGTCCAAATCGATGCCCGGCAAATAGGCGAGGCCGAGATCGAGCAGGCGGATTTCGTTATGCGGCAACAGCATGATGTTTTCAGGCTTGATGTCCCGGTGCACGATCTGGATGGCGGCCAAATGCTGCACGGCCTCGCAGAGCTTGATGGCGTAGCCGATGCCCTCCGGCAGGCTCATGGCCGGGCCGCGATGCAGCCGGGCCTCCAGCGTTTCGCCCTTATAGAGCGGCATGACGAGATAGAGGCTGGAGCGGCGCTCTTCCGGGATGTCCAGATAGCGCGCGACCGTGGCGCCGCTCACCGCCGTGCCGATCCAGGCCTCGCGCATGAAGCCGGCGGCGAAAACCTCGTCCTGCAGCATCGTCGGGAGCGGGATTTTGAGCGCGACTTCGCGTTTCTCGATGGAATCATAAGCGGCTTTGAGGATGGTGTAGCGGCCGCGATAGAGCGTTTTGCCGATCACGAAGCCATCCCACACCGCACCTTCGCGCGGCGGCGGGCGGAGCGGAAGCTTGGTGAGGTCCGGGCCCTGGGCGGCGCTCTGCGGCGCGGGAGCGGCCAAAATGTCCAGCAGCATGATGGATTTATCGTCGCTGCCGGCCTCCAACAGGGCGGCGAGGAGAGCCTGCGCGGCGGCCTCGGGTGCTGCCTCCGGCAGCTCGGCAAGCCGGGCTGCGAGGATGGTATAGACACGCTCGTGATTTAGACTCTCGATGCCGCTGACCAGCAGGAAGCGGTCGCCGGCGGCGGTTTCATCCTCGACATAGTCAACCGATAATTCGAGATCGAGACCGATGGCGCGGGTGGGGGCCTTGCGGCCATCGGCCATGACGCGGGTGTGGTCGCGCATCAAAGGGGCAAGAATTTTGTTGCGGTAACGGTAGATATGGCCGGCACCCACCTGTGCGAGGCCAAGCTGATGGTTGTGAAACATCAGCGTGGTGAGCGAGACCGGGGCAAGATGGTGGGCGATATCGGTCCGCACCTGGCCGAACAGCCAGCGATTGACCGAGGAGAGCGCCAGCGCCGCGGCGCGGCGGCTGGAGAGCGTGCGCTTGGCGCCAAAATAACCCTCCGCCAAGGAATGCACGACGAGCTGGGCGGAATCGCGCGCGCCGGCTTCATGGTCAGGCGCGTCAGGATGGGCGCGGGCCATGACCGCGATGATGCCCCGCTCGGCATGGCCGAATGCGTCCCCCGCATAGACGGCGTAGAAATTGCGCGATTGCAAAGCCGGCAGATCGGCCGCGAAGCCCGCGGCAATGCGCCAGCCACCGCTATTGACGTCGCCGGCCACCATGCTCATGGCGCTAGCCTGTGCTGAGGGATGGGGGATTGTCAACGCAACGTTTGGTATGGCAACGCACGCGCTCGTTTTTTAAAAAAAGCAGCAAAAAACTTTTATTCAAATTGGGCTTTGGCCGTAAAACCAACTGCGCCGCAAAAGAATCAAAAGTTTTTTTGCTGCTTTTTTTTCAAAAAAACCAGCGCTCCCTCACTCTGCCGCGCTGGCCGCTGATTCCATGTCGTGCTGGATGCCCGTGATGACCTGCGGGGCGCGGGCTTTGACGACCACGTACCAGGCGAAGCCGAGCAGCATATAGCCGAGGAAGCCGTAAGGGAAATAATTGTAGGGTGCTGCGGGCACCGGGTACACGCTGCCGACCAGCGAGAGCAGCATGAAGACGGCGCCGAGCGCGCCGATGACGATGGTGCCCGGGGTAAGCTCCTGCGTGCGCTTGAGCAGCACCGGGGCGGCGATTGAGCACATGAAATAGACGGTGATGAAGCCGAACGAGGCGAGCGTGCCGTACCAGCCGAAGGTGTTGGTCTCGGACTGGCCGGCGAAGGCGGCGCAGACCAGAAAGTTCAGAATTGCGCCGAAGGTGATGGCGATGAAGGGAGTTTTGCGCTTGTCGTGCACGAAGCCCATGGAGCTGTGCACGAACTGGTAGCGGCCGAGCGAGAACAGCATGCGGCTGAACGCGTTGAGCGAAGCCAGCGCGCAGGCAAAGGAGCTGATGGTGGCGCCGAAATAGACCGGTGCGGTCATCCATTTGCCGATGGCGTTGGTGATGTCCCCCAGCGGGGCGGAGCTGTTGCCGAGATTGGTGCTGTTATCGCCAAAGCCCTGGGTGACGACATAGGTGGTGACGGTGAAGAAAATGCCCGAGGAAATCGCCGTCCAGATAATCGCTTTCGGGATCACGGTTTTGGGATTCTTGGTTTCCTTGCCGAGCGATGCGGCGCTCTCAAACCCCACGAAGGAGAAGATCGCGAACACGATGGCCTGCGCGGTGCTGCCGAAGCTGGCACCTTTGAGTGTGATCTGCGCAACATCCGGTTTGAAGTCAAAATGAGACAGCGTGACGACGACGACACCCAGAATGATGGCGACGGAGATCGCCTCCAAAGTCAGGCCGATGCGCGATGATATCCGGATGTCGCGGGTCGCGAACAGCCAGATCAGGACCGAAATGATCCCGTAGATCAGCGGATTGGGCAGGCTGAGCGTGATGCCGACCGAGGCGAGCATGGTTTTTGCGAAGATCGAGGTCGCGATCGTCAGCGCCATGGCGGTGAAAATATAGGCCGCGAGCATCGCCCAGCCCGCCAGCATGCCATAGGACGGCCCGAGGCTGCGCGACACATAGATGA
>Ga0209208_10009427_pt1 | contig 12830 bp, 14 predicted proteins | sample S1TSphfallax_3_FD_187694 | JGI IMG/M metagenome (GOLD analysis project Ga0209208, IMG submission 187694) | Host-associated microbial communities from peat moss isolated from Minnesota, USA - S1T2_Fd - Sphagnum fallax MG (SPAdes) (version 2) | ecosystem: Host-associated > Plants > Peat moss >...
TGTGTGGTCTTTTGTTTGAACTTCGATCCTTTCTTTTCTCTTCTCTTGTTCTCTTGCTGAGTGTTTTTCCTTTATTTATTTATTTATTTATCAGTACCACTTCACTTAAGATGGAAGATGCTTGGAGAGTAATGGAAAATCTTTGGTGAAAAAAAGTAACTAAGACAAAAAGTGGAAGACCTTTAGGCTTTTCTTCATACCCCAAGTGTTGGCATGGTCATGTAAGACTGTTTAGTGGTTGTCTAAAATGTGCTCACAGCAGAGTGCCAAACTCATTAAGCAACCACTTTCCATGAGGGCCCTGGGACCCTGCATTTGTATTTTGGTCCGTCTAGGGATCTTTGTGGCTAGTAACTGACAGCCAAAAGAAATATATGTTCAGTGCGCCTGGCACGTAGAGTTAGCAGAATTTTTATTTTTTTACTTTTAGCTCACTAGTTCTCAACCATATTGAAACAAACATAACTGTACCTAACTGCACTTGGAATTTTCTTGTCTGTCACTTCAAGATGTAAGGAATTCCAAGAAATTTACCTTGCATTAGTGAATATCCTTCCTAGAGAGGAGGAGAGATCTTGTGCCTCCTGAGTCCTTATCAGATCCTTCTCCTTCTAAGGATTAGGCATAAGAGTAGTTGCCCTTTTACTCCTCCTGATCCACTAATGTTTAGTGTAGGGCAAAGCTCAGGGGCAAGGGCATTATTGAAATGAGTGTTGGTGAGATGCGTGGTGAGAGCAAGCCCACTTTTGATCATGTTCTCACTTGTAAGATTTACAGTGTAAAAATCAATGGAACCTTCAAAGTGAAATGAGGAGATTTACTATTTTGGAAAGCCTGTTATGACTACAGAACCCTAATGGATGCCTGCCTGTGGGGAGGAAGAATATTCGGACACTACAACATGCCCTTCAATTACACTACAAAAATTGTATAAAAATCAATGCAACCTTCGAAGTGAAGTGAGGAGATTTACCATTTTGGAGAGCCTGTTGTGAAAACAGAACCCTAATTCATGCCTACCTGCGGGTTGGAAGAATAATTGGACACTACAACATGCCCTTCAATTACACTAAAAAAATTGTCAAAGGTTTTCAGGGTTCATTGTAGCATTTGCCTAATGCTTTAGGATGGGTAAAGCCCACCAGTGGGGGGACTTTCTCAAAATGTGTGGTTAGGCTCCTCTACCTCCATATCCTAGGCCACCTATTGTGGGAATTCCCCCCACCCTGGGGCTCTACTACCTTAGTACCTTGGCCAGTTCAACACTAATTATCTTATTTTCAGAAATGTTGAAATTTTCAAAAAATATTTCTTCCAAATCATGAAATATTGTGAAGTGAAATAGTGAATATTTAAGAATATTTCATTTGTTGAAATGAATGTTTCAAAATTAATTAATTATTCAACGGACGTGTGTTTTAATGGCCAAGGTACTATGCATAAGAATCTGCCCTTATATCAACTTCATACTGCAAAAGTCATTGCCACCATTCTACAGAATTTAGCCATCTATTTATGAAGGAAGGTAGCTTGTTTGTCATGTTGAGATCTCCCTCTTTAGCACACACTTGGTACCTTTGGAAAGCTCTTGATGAGTAAAGTGCATCAAGTTGGTTTCATAATAGCTTGTTTGTCACATTGAGATCTCCCTCCTTAGCACACACTTGGTACCTTTGGAAAGCTCTTGATGAGTAAAGTGCATCAAGTTGGTTTCATAATGATTTGAGATATGGTGGAAAAGTTATTGAATATTGAACATTTTTTTCACTAAAATAATTTAAATCAAAACTAATGTTTATAAGGGAAGTTGGGTGTGCTCTTGGTATTGTTCGAAAACCCTTGATGAGTAGGATTCCATGAAGGTCACTTGAAAAAATTTAGACTTAAGCTCTGAGAGATAATGAATTTTGAGTGGCTTTATCATTGGAAATTGGATCAAATTATAATTTTGGAAGGAAAACTTAGTTGCATAACCAGTTCACTCTTGGGCCACCGGAGGCTACACTAGTAATGCTCAATTGATGCCATGTAAGGCCTTCAAAATGGGGCACTCCTGAAATTCAGGCCTGCACTTGACTCTTGCCTTGGGAATGACCCATTCTTGGGGCCATAGCTACCACTTTCAATTTTTAATCGTGTGTTTAACATTCAACACACTAGGCTAATGTGTGTAAGAGCTAAACAAACAAGAATACCCATGGATATGAAATTGTACCCATCAGGTATCTAGTTTTTTGTTTTTTGTTTTTTGGATGTAGGGCGGTTATTAAAAAATGCAACAGACCCTTGTCAAGTTATCAGGGTGATTCTTAGGACTCATAACCACGATACTGGTTATTTCATAATCATGTTACTTCTTAGAACCGGCGGTTCTTTATTAAAGCAAAGAACTGATATATACCCACGCGTCGTTGCGTGGAATAATCTCACCTACTCCAAGGGCAAAAAGCAAAAAAAGGAAAGGAAAAGAAAAGGGAACAGAAAAGAAAAAGAGGATCTGACGCCGTGCCCCCAAAATCTGCCGGATTGTGGCCGGGTCTGGTCACCGGCGTCGGTAGTGCCCATCTTCTTCCGTCTGTCGCGGATCTCTTTTTACCCTTTTCCTCGAAAGTCACTCCTGGGTCGTTACTTTTAAAAGCCCGAAATCCTATAATGAAATGCCACGTGTAGGTGTGATGAGAAAGCCACGTGCAGTAACTTTCTTTTTTGCCCTCAGAAGTTTTCGGTATCTTAATCTGCACCGTCAGATCTTAGCCTTAAAGTGGGATCCTTTACTATCATCTGCTGAATTTGCGCCGTTGGATTCCTACCTCCCTTCTTCCTGTTCTCCTTCTTCATCTGCGGAATTTGAGCCGTTCGATTGAATCCGTCCTTCTTCTTCATCTTTCTAATATGTGCCGTTGGATTCAAGCCTCTCTTTCTACTTCATCTCCTAAATTTCACCGTTGGATTCAAGCCTCTCGCTCTACTTCATCTCCTCAATTCCACCGTTGGATTCGAGCCTCTCGTTCTACTTCATCTCCTCAATTTCACCGTTGGATTCAAGCGCCTTTTCTACTTCATCTGCTCAATTTGACCGTTGGATTCAAGCTTCTTCTCTCTTTCATGTGTTCAATTTGACCGTTGGATTTAAACCAACAAACTGCAATACTTTTTTTTTAGTGGGAAGATCTGAACCGTTGAATCTAGACCTCAAAGTTGCTGTTTTGATTGCTTCATTCGTGAAATCTGAGCCGTTGGATCAAAAGCCCTAACTGAAACCAATCGCTAACCAAATTCCTAGCGCTTGAAACCCTAATTCTGGAACCCTACACAACAGCGCGTGGAAGGTTCTACCGACAGGCAGTGCTCGCACTCTGCAATTGCATTTCCTTGTGCGATTGTCGTTGGCATTTTGCGTGCGATTGTTTTAGGCATTGGCTGCAATCGCGGTACGTAATTGAGAATCAACTCCTTGTTGTCGTGTGTCGGCAAATCTCGCAGCAAATCTTTAGGCGCAATGTCGCTCACAGCAAGAAGGCTGAAGCCATTACTGGATCGCGTGCTCGTCGAGAAGATCGTGGCGCCCACCAGAACTGCTGCCGGTATCCTTCTCCCTGAGACTACCACCAAGGTAATGTTGAAGGCAGGCTGCTAGGTTTTCTCCTCCCTTGTCACTGTGGTTTTGTTTGAGATAAACCCTAATTTGTCCAGTACTGCGCAGAGTTCTTTAGTGTGGTTGCATGCTCGTGCGCTATGTTTTTTTTCGCTCTCGGTTGCGAAGCATGATGCAGAATAGGTGTATTAGGCTTGCTTCTTTCTAATCAGATTCTTTTCCGCCGCTAAGGGTGAAGAATTTCGTCGCCACTTACGGCTTCTTAGGGAGGCGGACATTTTGAATTTCGTGGCTTGTTCCTATTGAGCAAAACTTAATTTAGTGTGCATGTAATGTGTTCCTTGCATGCATTTGTCCTCTTTGTTCTTAAACCTCAATCCTCAATTTGCATTACTTATCCTCAAATGTAGGTTTTGTTCTCCATGTGTACGAGTCTGAGGAAAAACTAGAGGCTATGTATGGTGTTTGTGCTTTGTAAGATGATGATTGCATTGTATTAGCACAATGAACATAGAATTCTGTGCAACACAAAACCAGAGTTCTGGAGAATAGATGGAGGATGCATAATTCTGCACACATGGACCCTTTACTGCTTTGTAAACAGCTTGTTTGAGGTTGTGGATTCTAAGATGCCCATTGTGTTCTCAGCAGCAACCATTACTAAGGCCAACACATTGGGTATATGTTGTGGGCTATGAGACCATGGAAGACTCTAATTCTTCTCCTTGCATTGCAGAAACCCTACTCTGCAGTGCCATACTTACCGTCTGCTTGTTTTGGGGTTTCTTTAGTTGAATTCAGGAGTTGTGATTGCAACTGGTACTGGTGCTCGGACAAGGGATGGGGGTATCATCCCTGTGAGTGTCAAGGAGGGAGACAAGGTCCTCCTTCCTGAGTATGGTGGTACACCGATTGTCCTTGGTGATAAAGAGTGAGTTGGCCTGTTCCTTGGCTTTTCATTTATAGACTCTTGCTTTAGGCCATATGTGTTAGCTTCATATCATCAGGATGTTATCAAGGAATGGGGAAGTATCCCATGCAGTGAACAGGAAACTTCTAGGAGAAATGGTAGCCTTGCAGCAATTGTAGAAAACATTTGTTCCTGGTAATGAATTGCCTGGCAAGCCATGAACTGACTTGCTTCACCTTGTGAACAATGAGCTGATACAATTTGGATTATTCTGCAGATTTTCACTGTACCGCAATGACGACCTTCTTGGGATTCTTGAGGAGTAGATGTACACTTGATGAGATGGCAGTTATTGGGAGATGTAGTACCATTGTTTGGAAAGCTGTTCAAAGACATAGCCCAGAATTTTGAGGAAACGGCTCTTTGAGCACTGTAACTATTCAGCATCATTCAAGGATTCTGGAAACAATTTTCCCTTCTCAAGTCAGTCTGTATCAAGCGAAGACTTAAATGTGATATTGAGTGATTTCACTTTTGTGTTATAATGGAGGTCTAGTTGACTGTAAGAAGCATATATGGCTGTCATCAATACATAGCAGAGAAGTTGTCTGAGAGAATCTTTATGATATACATATGCCTAACATACTGGTTGGCAACTATTGCTTCCAGAAATGCAAAAGAGACCTTGGGATGGAAATGTTTAATATTTGTTTCGGTGCAATCTTTATGCTTGTCATACATGCATCTTCACCCACAATGTCAGGAGCTGATCATAAAGTGGCAAAGTGGCTGCCCAGTGGGAAGTAGTGGCATGTAGTCATTTCTTTTCATCCCATTCATCAACATGCTATTCACATGTAATGATTGGGTAGTTTCATAGATGCACCCATTTTTGCCTTTAGTCTTGCTGGCACTCACACCACAGTTACCTTGACGAGTTGTTAATGTCACATATATGTTCACATTTGAAGGGGTTCAACACCGATGGCGGTAAAATCATGAGGTTTTTTCTGTGTTTACATTTCAGTGGAATCATCAATACTGGACTGTACATGGTGTCAGATGAGAACTCAATTCATCAAAGCCTAAACTGTACTTACAGTAGCAGAAATAACTATCAAATAATTTCAGGCAGACACAAGTAGTTAATGCTGCTAGCCAATACCAAGGCTCTGTATTTGTACAAACAGAACTGCATGAAATCCAAACATGATGTAACGAAGATTCAACACATCTCCATCCACTGCAAATGTTTAGAAAACATTTAGCACTGCACTTGCTAAGCTTTTGTCTCAGCAGAGTTACCAATTTCACCCTCTTCTCTACTTTCAGACTCATGACATGAAGACTCCTCAACTTCATGACAGTTATAAAAACCTGGAAAAAAGTTGCTTGTGTTTCTAGGTGAAGCTACTACACTCTGTACTTCAGCCACCCAAGGATGAAAGCCATCCAAAGTCCGGATCTCTGGGTTGACCATACTACTAGGAGTGGGGCTTGTCTGGCTGTCATCTATATTTGCATCTGCAATTGGGAAATTTACTGCCACATGTCGATGCTCTGGGTTCCTTGCTTCTGCTCTTTCCAGCAAGTTAGTATCCACTTGGCTGGATGCTAAGTCTGGCTGGTTCCCTTCCTCAGAGATTCTTGGTGTTTCATCTGCCATAGAGTCTGCATCATCATCATTTGAAGAAGACTCAGCATGTCCCCGTGTGGCAGGAGGAGTGTACAATGCCCAGCTACCAACAACCTCTGACACCCGCAAATCACCTGCACACTGGGAACTTTCTACCTCTTTTCTGCTCTGTGATTCAGTCTCATTGTTTGGAGAATCATTCAATTGCAAATCTCTCCTCCCAAGCCAAAGAGAACCCTGCTGCTCTCCCTTGCGCATTCTGCTGCAACCATCTTCTTCAGCACCCGCCCTCCTGCTGTTCTCAGACACCTTGAGCTGCTGATCCACTGGCTCCTCCAGGATGCCCATATTCATCTTTGGAGACATTTGGTCTGTAGTTTGCTCCCAGATCATGGTCCTGTGCTGATCTTCACCCTTGCCTTCATCATATGGTAAGTTGGCCTTCTCAGCGCTGTCATTGTCATCATACTTCTGTGTTTCTTCATCACAATTGTCCTGTTCTTTACTGTCTTTAATTAGATGCTCATTTCCATGTGCTGGAACTTCACAGTTAACGTGAGGAGAATAAGCTACCATCTCTGCCTCATGCATGACACTGGCTGCCTGTCTTTCTGGTTCCCCAGTAATGTGCAATTTCTTACACTGGGCTTGAATGGCACTTGTAATCCCACTCCAGACACCTTGGGTTCCCTCAACATCCAAAAGTTGTGTGCATCCGGCCTCTGCAAGAACAGATACATTTGAAGAAAAGCATTGAACTGAGTTCTGGCAAACTGTGCTTTCCCCAACCATAGTTTCAGTAGTGATAGGGATTGTTTCTATTTGTGTGTCCATTACAGCTGCTGCTAGAAACCCAGTGTATCTCATGCAATCTTCCTCTTGTGTCTCCCCATCAGACCACTCCTGCTTATCACCTCCATTTCCATAAACAGCATGTTGAACTGGACTCTTCATTTTGTGGCCTCCTTCTGAGCTGCTTGCACCACTCATGTCTCCTACACTGTGCAGACTATCTGTTCGCATGGGGCTCTCATCCCCAAAGGATTTGTTGGTGGGATTGATTTTAGAAGTGTCCCCTGCCATTCTTTGGTGAGAAGACTGGGCTTCCCTGTCAACCTGCTTCAGCATGCCAAACCTACTATGCGGATCCTCTACTGCACCCTTGGTAGCTGCACTGTTTCTCTCAGGGGTGCACTTCGGTGAATCCACTTTGGCTGTTGTATATGGACTTGTGCTAGGCGTATCAGCTTCACCCTTCATCTTTTCATCATCCCCATCCTCTAGTGTCCTCAACATTGCAGCAAGCTGCTCCTGCTGCTTCTGCTGTAGGGTTGCAACTTCTGCAGCAGTCGAATGGAATGCTCGCATTTGAGTTTCCCTGCTAAACCAATAACCTCCTGTGCAAATTAGTATGCCTCTACTACTAACAGCTTACATTTTCATTCTAATAGAGGTGTGAATTGTACTACAGGTACTACAGATGCACATTGCATTTTTGAGCCTCAGTCACCAGCAAAATGCCAATGAACTATACCACCACATATCTTGCCTGATGCTGGGCAACAGACAATTGAGCTGAAATTCCATTGCAGTGAGATGAGAAGCTTTCTTTAACCACCCTCTCAAACAGAGTTGGAATAAGTCTTAACAATTAGTAAACAAAACAATATTGTTAGACCCTATGTGTAAGCCAAAAAACCCTGCATTTCAACACACATACCGGAGCAGGATGCGCTCTCTTGCACCTTGTAGTCGTTGTCTTTCCAGTGCCAGGTCCCTAAAGACTACTTCCATCTCCAACTCCAAATCTGCAACCTTCCGTTCTGCAACCTCCCTGGCTTTCTGCTCTCCCACACATCACTCTTACACACTGAATGCCAACATACTTGAAGACAATTTTGCATGTTCATAAACATAGACTTGGCCCTACCAGCTGGTCTCCAGTGACTAGCAGACAATCTCCTATAGTGCTGAAATGCAGGTTTGTCAAGGCAAGGTATGTCTATAGAGACTCTATAGCTCAAAGAATCAGCATCTGCTTTGGCACATATGCAAAGGAATGAAGCCATGGTTATCAGAACCTTCTCATCTTCACGCACTCTGCATGCTTGCTGCAGATCCTTCTCAATTTCAGCAAGTTTCTGAATTTCAGAATCCAAACAAGAAAGAAAGCGTGAGAAACAAATATGACACGTCTTCATACAGATGAGAAAGAGAGAAAACTGCAATGCTGTGGTTACTGTCAGTCCTTCAGAAAGCGCAGAATGGCATGTCACTTGCTAGCCTGCATTTTGATCATAAGTACTTATTACAACTTACATTTAGGGAATTGACATTATGGATCCTCTCCTCCTGGAGCTGAGCTTCCAAGCGGCGACCTTTCTCTTCAGCAGCAACAACTGCTGCCCTCTCTATATCCTGTCATAAAATTGAGTAAAAATCAGAGATTCAGAAATTGAGAACACTCATCAAATCCATGTCAATCATGTGTGTGCAGTCCACAAAAAGTGGAAAAGAAAATATTGTTCACCCAAATAGAAAAATCCCCATTCACTACTACCATGTGTGCAATAACAACTCAGCATCTGCACAAAGTAGTTTCAAAACAGCAGCCAGAAGAACTGCTGAATACTCTCCAGACACCACTTTACAGCTTACCAACTTCTTTCGCAGATTCTCAGCTGCAAGTCGATTCTCCTTGTCTGATTCCTGCATAGGGTGAGAATGAGAACCAGTAGCTTGTGTAGACAAAACATACTTTGAACCAGTGTTCATGTTCCATCTATGGCTTCTAACATCAAGCTGAAAGAGTAACCCTGTTAGAAAATGAAACTTTGGTTGGTGCCTACCCAGCAACTGTTTCTAGAGGGTTGCTGATTCATTGATTAGGAAGGAGATATTGCATCTTCAGATAACCCACAAGAAGCAGATTGAGACCCAGGTTCCTTGCTAGGCCTGCAAGATCATTGATCTAGTGCTTTTTGGCATATCAACAACAACCTGAATTGTAGCCAGAAAAGGACGAACTGAGGAAAAGATCATAATGGAGTAGAAACCTGAAGAGTTAGAATAATGTCCTGCTGTTGCTTGTGTTGGAGAGCAGCACTTTCAAGGACATGCTTCAGCTCCTCTGCTGATTCAATACGTACACGGTCCAGATCTGCCTTGGATTTGGCCTCTGCCTTTGCCTTGTCTTTGCTATGCTGAGTGCGCTGATCTTCTAGCCGATTCTCTAATTCTTGAATGATTCCCTTGTGACTGCAAGCATAGTAATGACAACATAGTCTGTTGGTTCCTGTGCCTGGCATGATGAATACAAGACAACGTACATCCAGTACCAGAAGCTTCCACTTAACTCAACATTGGGATGTGGCAAATCTTTGAGACATTTCAAGACCTCTCTATTGCTTCTTCAGCATCAAGGCGTGACTTGGCAGCAACAGCCAGATGCTGCTTCAGATCCTCTATGGTGCTTTGCTGATGTGAGAACATGGCTGCAGACTCTTCAAGCTCTTTTGCTCTAGCAGAAAGCTCCACTTGCATGTCCTCAATCTGGGTCGCATATTTCTGAGTAATTGATGCCCGAACTTCTTTTAGCTCCTGTGCAGCAACAGAATATGATGTTTCAATGTCTGCCCCACAACACCAATTCAGAGCCTTTTTCCAGATCTGAAGTATTGGACACACACTATTTGACCAACCAGTTCCTAAGGAATCTGGAGAGCTTGGATGTATTAAATGAGAAAAGACACCCACCGCATCATGAACTGCCTCAGATGCACGGTAGTCAGACCGCAATTTCTCAGTGGCAAGAGTGTGTGCCTCTAGCTGCTGACGAAGCTCCTGCTCCCACCTCAGTCAAATATGCATGAGAAAGCAAAAATGGCATCACATGAGACCAAATTTTAACCATAACTGCTGTCATAGACAACCAATGAACAAAACATGATGCTGAGTTGAAGATGAAGCCAATTAAAACACAGAAGCAGAGTTCTAAGTACAAAACACGCCTACACCTGCTCATCAAGTCTACAAGCTGTGAAGCTCACTTCATTTGAACGTTGTAGGCGCCGAACATCATTGAGTGAGACTGGACCATCAGGGCCTCCAGTTCCAAGACCTCGACTACGCTTACACTCTGCCCCCCCACCTTCCTCCACATCCTCTGCCACACAAACCCAATATGAAATGAGCACAATGTAATCACAAGCAGGTCTGATATACTCAGGGCTATAGTGTGGTGGTGCATGATTTTGAGAAAATTGAGTTTTTGAGAATTTAGGGTCCCAACAACCACTTTGCTATTGGCTTGATGGCTGCAGGATTGCCTACGAGATGGGGTGTTTTTTCTCTTGAGAGCTGCTGCTCTTGTGGCCTCAGTGGGGTCATTCTGAAGAGTTATCCCCAACATGCTTGTCCCTGTTGGCACCGCCCGATAGACAAATGCAAAAGCATTCTCTGGAGGCACATACAAACAAGAGCCAAAAGAAAAGCCTCTTAGAATTTCTGATCAGTTGATTCTATCCCCCATTAGGTTGACAATGGTAAAAGAAAAAAACCAAAGGAGATGCATGGTTAGATGAAGGGATTCACCATGCTCTGGTGGACCAACAAGTGACACAATATCTCCATGTTGAAGCTCGACTTCCACACCATTCCTTTGAAGCTTTTGCTGGTTAACAAATGTTCCATTCGAACTGCAGCAAAGGAAAAATTGTAGTGAGATTTATGAATCTCAACAAATAAAATATATAGAACATTAGCCTGCGACTTTTCTGAATCTTGTTCCAATCCCAAAACATGGAACCCTGATCTCATAGCAACAAAACAATTCAGCACACTAGGAAAATCCCTAATCTAGAAAAGATGAAGGACATTGATTGTGGGGCTGTAAAAAACACAAGACAGTACCTTGAGTCTTTGATGCAGATCATGACACGATCCCCAGGGCTGAATTCATGATTGAGAGGCTGAACTTTCCCATCCGCATCACAGACTCTTCGAGAGATTGTGCAATGCGTCCCACTGACATTCAGCGACTCGATACGGCACACCTCCTCCTTCACTGTTCGACCCAGAATATGTTCCGAACCACATAGCACAATAGTTGTACCCTTCCAAAGAAAAACCTCCCTCATGAATTCAGCACATATCCTCATGTCCAGAGCATTGAGAAGAGTGCATCTCTATCTCATATCAGCAGAAGGAGATGTTTTGTTTGATACAAACTAGATGGCACTATGTGCAAATCAGTGCATGGTGCAATGAGTGCTTACAAACCCCAAGGTTGCAGAGCTTCGGTACCTGTGGTCGTGCACGAGCTTTTTCAGAGACAGCAGTCAACAGGCCCCACACAATGGAAACTGGGTGAGATGCCACCTTTTGCGCCAAGGATTTGACATCATGTTTCGGGAAGATTGGGACTTTCTGTAATGGGGAAGGAGACATCACCACTCCTCTGTTCTCTCCGTCTCCACTAGCTGGTGCTGCTGCCGATACTTCCTGAACCATGATTGCTCGAGCATCAACTTCAACAACACCACCAGCTCCAGCAGCAGCTGCAGGGTGGTAGTGCTTTGCCTCATCCATCCCTAATCACCTCTCTACTTTCAATACCCCCATTGCTCAAACTCTTCCACGAGATGTAACAACAACAAACCCAATTCTCTCAAAGATCATGCACCCCATACCATCATACCACATAAATCTCCGCCACAACACATCATCCGCACCACCATTGGCACTAAGACCTGCAAGCATAAAAACTCCTGTGCATGCACAGTCAAAAAACTACAAACATTCGGCCCCAAAATCTGCGCAACAACAGCAGAGCTTGAACACGAGTTTTTCTTCTTTGCAGCAATTGAGTTCTCCGTGGGTGGTTGACTTTAGGGAGTTTATATGGGCAACAATAACAGCATCGATGTTTGCACGACTGCCGCTGCGACTGCAAAATCGGAGTTCGGAGGTTTCGATTGTTGTTTTGCGGCAACTGCAAATTCGGAGTTTCGGGGTTTCGATTGTCGCGATTGTCTCGACGAATTTTTAGGGTTTGGAAGTTTTGCAGCAAAATCGGTGTTTTGGGTTTCGGTTGTTCCGCTTACTTCAAGGAAATTTTTTTAGGGTCTGACACCTACGTGTGTGCGTAAATGGATGAATGAGATATCCATCATCTATGATGAATCAGTCTTGCTTTCTCGCTGATGGATGGATGAATGCATGTCGCTATTTTCTTTCGCGAGAAAAGTGCCATTTGGCAGGTTCTTTTATGTTCTCATCTAATTCTCCAAATACTACCACTTTTTAATCTCATATTGTTTGTTCAAATTCATTGGGATGCAATGAGTTAAGCTCAAAGTATGGTGTCTCTATGGGGATTGTTGTTAGGAATGCGCTTTCATAGAGTGTGTAGTGAAGAAAATAGGTGGGGCAAAAGTATGTAATTACGGACCTTGCCAATGTTCAATGTTGTGGAATGAAAAATACAAAATTGACATTTACATCTATTCAAGAGTACGTTTTGAAAATGCATGTATAAAACTCATGTACATATTGCAAACCACAAGAGAATTAATGATGGATATCACTGTGGATGAATGTAAATGAAAGATAAGTATGTAGATGTGAATGTAAATGAAATTAATCACTATAAAATTTTAATTTTCAGAACTGACAATTCATAATTATTC
>Ga0209208_10009428_pt1 | contig 12830 bp, 7 predicted proteins | sample S1TSphfallax_3_FD_187694 | JGI IMG/M metagenome (GOLD analysis project Ga0209208, IMG submission 187694) | Host-associated microbial communities from peat moss isolated from Minnesota, USA - S1T2_Fd - Sphagnum fallax MG (SPAdes) (version 2) | ecosystem: Host-associated > Plants > Peat moss >...
AAGTTCTTTGATTTTTAAAGAACCCCAATGAAGGGTCAAAACCAGTTCTGTGATTTTTAAGAACCTCCAATCAAGGGTCAACACCAGTTCTTTGATTTTGAGAGCCATCAATCAAGGGCACACATATGTCTTATCCTTGTCAATCCCAGCTTTGAAAACATGAGAACTATCCAGTGCTGGTAGAAATCAGTGTTGGGTGGGTATCACCAAACCCCCCTCAGTTTCAGGTCTTCAATTTCAGAATTGTGATTCTCAAAAATTAAAGAACGTTTTCAGATATATAACCATGGTTCTCAAGCAATCAAAGACTCGAAGCTAATATATATCTGTGATTTTCAATAAAATTAAAAACTAATCAAATAACGTTCTACAAAACAACTGGGATTAACTGTTTGTTTCATTAAAATTGTAAGTTCTTTCAAGGGTTTAAAAAAACCAGAATAGGATGTTCTTTGATTTCTAAAATTAAAGAAATCAGAACAGAAGTTCATCAACAAAACCAAATAACTGCCCAAGGGGGCCAACATTGATAAAAACTCAGCAACTCAAGTGGTGAATATCCCACTTTTTGGAATTGACAAAATTGGTGGGGAGGTAGTGGGTATCTACTTAGTACTAAGTAAGTTAGTACTGATGTTATTTAACATAAACATGTAGTGATTAAAAATGTGAGAGAGCTTTAGTACTGATCACACTGATCCTTGAGTCTTCTTCTGTCTTCTAGTTTGGGATTTTCGGCCATTTTGTGCTTCGGTGGATCTGCCGTTGGACAATAGAGCCCCAAGGTTCCAGAGAAGTCGATCAAGTCTTATGGAAGTGGCCATCCTGGAAGTGGCCAGTCAAAATGCCCTTCCAACGCACCCGAGATGCCAGTGACATAATGGTAAAACAATTTTTTGTTCATTCAAAAAGTAGGATGTTATTTTGATCTAAATGGATGAATCGTTTTAGGGTTGAAAGCTATGAAAGATAAGTTGATATGTTTTACAAATTGTGTTGTATTGATCATCTTGTTAATTGCAGATAAATCCGGTTCGTATTGTGTATCCGAATTCCATTTTACCACACCCGAAATTGGTCATCATATTTTTTCATGGCATTGTTTCTGAAAAGGACATTGCTGAGGCATGGAAAGAAACATGGACATCAATTACCCATGTCAATGGAGAGGAACATCATACATTTTGGATAAAAGAGTGGTTGGTTGAGGACATGGGAGAAAATATTCAAATCCTTTCTCTTTCATATGATGCCAATATTTATGGGGTCAATGATGATGTAACAGATATTGGGAAGAACCTTGTACAAAGTTTGGTGGTTGATGAAAGGTGAAACAATGTCCTTCCCAACACTAATATTTGAAAGTTTTGTGTGTTTAAACATGTGTTTAACATAACCTTCTATACTTCAATGGATTTCAAATTTCATAACATTTTTCACTACTAATGTATTTATAATAATTATCAAGGTTACAAAAATCTCTTTTAATTTGGGATAGTATTAGAAAATATTGATAACACATACTTAACTATATTTCATTTTAAACCTTTTATGAGATTTGAATATCCTTACGTTATGCCACAAATGGAGTTTAAACACAAGAATGATGTTGAAACATAATCTAATTATAAATATTGTTTGCATCTATAGGTATATGAGCCTTTGGCATGCTCCAATTGTATTGGTTGGTCATAGCTTTGGTGGCTTGATCATCAAAAGTTTAGTGGTGGAGATCAAAAGATGGATGAATAAAAAGCCATTAAATGATATAGACTCAGCCATAAATGAAAGATCCAAGTATTTTTATGATAACCTTACTGGGGTAATTTTCTATGGTACTCCACATGAAGGTGGGACAAAAGCATTTTCAACATATTTTGCACAAGTATGCCAAGAAATGGGTATTTTGAACAAGACCCACTCAAGACAACAAAACTTACTTAAGAATGTTCAATTTTTAGATAAAACAATGGAACAACTTTCAATGGAATTTGATGAAACCAAAGAAAATCTTAACATTTATGCTTTTGTTGAAGGGCAACCCATTAACAAAGATGAGGTAATTTTTCAATACAATGACCTTCAATAAATATGCAAATTGATATTTTTGTAGAAGCTCAATTTTTTTGGAATTTTATCTTTTAGATCTTTGCATGAGCCTTGTGTAAAAATGTGATGAATTGAATGTGATCAAATAAATGTGCTTGAAATCGGTGTGTATGTCCTTATGTTTTAAGCTTTTCATAACAATTTTTTTAATTGAAAAAAAATTATGTTGATAGAATTTTTTTTTAAATCAATGAAAAAATGTCTAGCTTGTATTTGATTTTCAATTATCATTAAACTATGTGCAGGAAATTTTTGTTCCACATGCATCAAGCCAACGATTATCTCGTAACAATTATTACAAAATTGAAGATGCAAACCATTTGACTATTTGCAAGCCACCTACAAGGGACCACATAAGTTATTCAAAATTGGTGGATTGTTTAAAGATGTATTTAAAGGTGAGACATCAACTTCAATGCAAAAGTTTTATATGAAGAGAAAACTTAAAGGAATTTTTAGGTTGTCATAATGCACACAACACTTTGATTTTGCATCAAGTGTCATATCCACATGAGATCTTGACACACCTATCAAGTCGAATGCCCAACGTTTTTTCAAAAATAAGTGATATGCCCATCCCCAAAAATTATGATTGAAAAATTAGGTGAACAATCGAAAAATCAAGTGAGGAATCAAAATTAGTTAGTCATTTTTGTTTTGGGATCAAAATATCTTGATTGTAAAATCAATGGTGGAAATCAACCTTGTTGTTGATTAGACAATCAAAATTGGTTGATGAAAAAATATATATTAAAAAAAATTGTTTGCCAATTCTTTAACAACCAAAAATCACTAAAAACCAAAAATCAATTAACAACAACTAGAAAAAAAAAAGGTAATCTATTTGAAATGTTCAATTGTCAATGGATTGATCTACAATGTTGATTTTGCAACTAAAATTTTATGATCATTCATGTTTTTTTTGTTATTTATTGAATTTCAATTGCCCAACAACCAATAAATAAATAAATTTGTGGTCATTCAACTAAACTTTTAATCACCAAATGATTAAATGTTTTTTCTTTAAATTTTCATTGACTAAGTTTCGATCATCCAATCAATGGCAAGGTTGATCTTCCCCATTGATATGGTGATCAAAAAAAAATTGGTCACCTAGAAGAAGTAAAATAAGTAAATAATAAAAAAAACTTTGGTTGTTTAAATTTTTCTCATTTTCAATCTTTTAAATATTTCCCATTTTTGGTCATTGTTTCACTTGTCATAGATTTTTTTTTTCCCATTAAACTTTTGTTTTTGACAACCTTATCAAGGTTTTGATTCAAATTGACCCTAAGTTGACCTAAGTTGCCCTATTTTTATGTAACGTTAAATTGTGTCAATGTTCAAAATGATGTGTCATGTTGTGACAGACTTAATAATGCCATGACAACCCTAGGAAGTTGTGTTCATAACACTTTTGTAAGATCTATAAAATATAGGTGACATCAACTTAATCTAATTTTTTTTGTTAATTCATAACATTGATTTGTGCTCACTTCAAATATACAAAGTTGATAAGATTTTAAATTGTCATCAAGACATATGATGTAATAGCATGGGACTTTTATAATTTATGTATATATATATATGTAATTTAAATTATTTAAACTATTATTATATGGCATATATTTCTTTCAATCAAAGTATTGAAATAAGATTTGCATGAATCACAACAGAATCCACAACAACTTCCATCACTACCATCATGGGAAGTGAGCTTGGAAGAAAAAGCAAAGGATACTTATAAATTGTTACAAAAGGTATCTATCATTGGTTTAGTTGGAATGGGGGGTATTGGAAAGACAACTTTGAGCAAAAAGATATACCATTTGTTCCATGAGCAATATGATAAATCTAGTTTCTTGGAGGACGTGAAATCAAAAAATATTGAAGATTTGAAAAAACAACTTTTACAAGATTTGTGTGGCCGAAAAAAGAATAGTGTGGAATTTGTGAATGGTGATGATCTTAAGTGTATTGAGGAGACCATGATTTCCAAAAAAGTGTTAGTGGTCATTGATGATGTTGCTGAAAAGCTTATCAATGATTTATCGAAAGTTCTTGCTTTTCAAGGAAAAAATAGAAAAAGCAATGTAATTATGACTTGTCGAAATTGGGGAATCTTAGAGGGTCATTTAGATCCAAATGGAAGATTTGAAGTGCCATATCTTAACAAAAACCAAGCAATGGAACTTTTTCTATCACATGCATTTCATAATACAAAACAAGTGGAAAAAGGTTTTGAAAAGATTGTTGAGGAGATTGTGGAAGAATGTGCCGGTCTTCCTTTAAGCCTTGAAGTCATGGGTGGTTTTTTGCACAAGAAAAAAAATTGGGATATGCAAACAAGATTGAAAATTTGGATGGGAGCCTTGAAAAAGTTACAAGCAGGGAAGAATTTGGATGGGGGTATAGAGGACATACTTTGGAAAAGCTTGGAGATTTCTTACAAAGATTTGGACCAACCAGAAAAGGATATGTTTTTGGATATTGCTTGTTATTTTGGTGGTTTGAAAGAAATTATAGCCCTTCGAATATGGGATTCTGAATCTTCGACACTTGAATTGCAAAACTTAAAAGATAGATCTCTTATAAAAGTCAACAAAGATGGAAATTTAATTATGCATGATCAATTGCGAGATATGGGTCAAAAATTTGCAATACGAGAGGAAAAGAATCGAATATGGGATCTCGAAACAAATTTTAAATATTTTCATGAACAAGAGGTTATCATCACTTTGTCAAATTATTATCTTTTTTTAAATCTATAATTCAAAATTAGTATATTAAAAAACGCATCAAAATTATTGCATAATTTAAAAATTATGTGTTAACTCATATGTTGTAATTTTTCATGTGATAGGTGGCCTCAAGACTACAAGGTTTATCATGGGAAGGAAACGAAACTTTGGTTTCAAGGAATTTCAAGAATGTACACCTCCCCAAATTAAGGTTATTTGACATGGCTCAAGTTTCATCAAACATTGTGGAAGATTTCCTACATGACCAACATGCATATGAATTGCGATGGATACATTGGGAAGAAGCCAAAATTAAAGAAATACCATTCAATTTTGGTCATTGTCCCAACTTGCGTGTGCTTGATTTATCAAAATGCATCAACTTAAAAGTATTACCTACATCTATTGACAAATTAACTACCCTTCAATCGTTGGATTTGTCAAGGTGTTTACAATTGAAGGAATTACCTACATCTATTGACAAATTGACTTGCCTTCAATCGTTGGATTTGTCAAGGTGCTTACAATTGAAGGAATTACCTACATCTATTGATAAATTGACTAACCTTCAATTGTTGAATTTGTCAGAGTGCTCACAATTGAAGGAGTTACCTACATCTATTGACAAATTGACTTCCCTTGAAAAGTTGGATTTGTCAGAGTGTTTGAACTTGACGGAATTACTTACATCTATTGGCAAATTGATTAACCTTCAAAAGTTGGATTTGTCAGGGTGCTCGAAATTGAAGGAGTTACCCACATCTATTGACAAATTAGTTTCCCTTCAATCGTTGAATTTGTCAAAGTGTTCACAATTGAAAGAGTTGCCCCCATCTATTGACAAATTGACCACCCTTCGATTGTTGGATTTGTCAAGGTGTTCACATTTGAAGGAGTTACCTACATCTATTAACAAATTCATTTCCCTTGAGTTGTATTTGTCAGGGTGCTCGAACTTGACGGAGTTACCTACATCTATTGACAAATTGACTCTCTTTGGAAAGTTGGATTTGTCAGGGTGCTCAAAGTTGAAAGAGTTACCTACATCTATTGGCAAATTGACTACCCTTCAATTGTTGGATTTGTCAAGGTGCTCACAATTGAAGGAACTACCTACATTTATTGACAAATTGATTGGCCTTGAAAAATTGGATTTGTCAGGGTGCTCACAATTAATGGAGTTACCTACATCTATTGACAAATTGATTAGCCTTCAAAAGTTGGATTTGTCAGGGTGCTCGAACTTGACGGAGTTACCTACATCTATTAACAAATTAACTAACCTTGAAAAGTTAGATTTGTCAGGGTGCTCGAAGTTGAAGGAGTTACCTACATCTATTAGCAAATTGACTACCCTTCAATTGTTGGATTTGTCAGGGTGCTCGAACTTGACAGAGTTACCTACATCTATTGATAAATTAACTACCCTTCAATTGTTGGATTTGTCAAAGTGCTCACAATTGAAGGAGTTACCTATATCTATTGACAAATTGACTACCCTTCAATTGTTGGATTTGTCAAGGTGCTCACAGTTGAAGGAATTACCTACATCTATTAACAAATTGACTGCCCTTCAATTGTTGGATTTGTCAAAGTGCTCACAGTTGAAGGAATTACCTACATCTATTGACAAATTGACTTCCCTTGAAAAGTTAGATTTGTCAGGGTGCTCAAAATTGATGAAATTACCTACATCTATTGACAAATTGATTAGCCTTGAAAAGTTGGATTTGTCAGGGTGTTGGAACTTGATGGAATTACCTACATCTATTGACAAATTGACTACCCTTCAATTGTTGAATTTGTCAGGGTGCTCACAGTTGAAGGAATTACCTACATCTATTGACAAATTGATTGCCCTTCAATTGTTGGATTTGTCAAGGTGCTCAAAGTTGAAGGAATTACCTTCATTTATTGACAAATTAACGACCCTTAAATCGTTGGATTTGTCAAAGTGTTTGCAGTTGAAGGAGTTACCTACATCTATTGGCAAATTGACTAGCCTTGAAAAGTTGGATTTGTCAGGGTGTTCACAGTTGAAGGAGTTACCCACATTTATTGACAAGTTGATTGCCCTTCAATCGTTGAATTTATCAAGGTCCTCCCAATTGAAGGAGTTACCCCCATCTATTGACAAATTAACTACCCTTCAATCTTTGGATTTGTCAAGGTGCTTACAGTTGAAGGAATTACCTACATCTATTAACAAATTGATTGCCCTTCAATCTTTGCATTTGGCACGATGCTCGAAGTTGAAGGAGTTGCCTACATCTATTGACAATTTAACTACCCTTCGATGGTTGGATTTGTCAGGGTGCTCAGAGTTGAAAGAATTACCTACATCTATTGACAAATTGACTGCCCTTCGTTGGTTAGATTTGTCAAAGTGCTCAAAGTTGAAGGAGTTGCCTACATCTATTGACAAATTGACTTCCCTTGAAAAGTTAGATTTGTCAGGGTGCTCAAATTTGACGGAATTACCTATATCTATTAACAAATTGATTAGCCTTGAAAATTTAGATTTGTCAAAGTGCTTGAACTTGATGGAATTACCTACATCTATTGACAAATTAACTAGCCTTGAAAAGTTAGATTTGTCAGGGTGTTCGAAGTTGAAAAAGTTACCCAGATCTATTGATAAATTTATTGTTCTTCAATCATTGAATTTATCAGAGTGCTCGCAATTGAAGGAGTTGCCCCCATCTATTGACAAATTGACTAGCCTTCGATTGTTGGATTTGTCAAAGTGCTCGCAGTTGAAAGAGTTACCCACATCTATTGGCAAATTGACTACTCTTCGATTATTGGATTTGTCAAGGTGCTCACAGTTGAAGGAAGTACCCACATCTATTGACAATTTGACTGCCCTTAAATGGTTGAATTTGTCAAGGTGCTCCAAGTTGAAAGAATTACCCACATCTATTGACAAGTTGACTACCCTTCAATTGTTGGATTTGTCAGGGTGCTCACAGTTGACGAAATTACCTACATCTATTGACAAATTGATTGGCCTTAAAAAGTTGGATTAGTTAGGGTGTTCAAAGTTGAAGGAGTTACCTACATTTATTGACAAATTGACTGCCCTTGAATGGTTGAATTTATTAGGGTGCTTACGGTTGAAAGGGTTACCTAGATTTATTAACAAATTGACTGCCCTTGAAAAGTTGGATTTGTCAAGGTGTTCATAGTTCACAAAATTAACTACATGTATTGACAAATTGACTGCCTTTGAAAAGTTGGATTTGTAAGGGCGCTCGTAGTTGATGGAGTTACCTACATCTATTGACAAATTGACTCATGTTCAAAGTTGATATAATTGCCTACATCTATTGAGAAATTGACTACCCTTGAAAAGTTGGATTTGTTAAAGTGCTCACAATTCATGGAGTTACCTACGTCTATTGACAAATCGACTTCCCTTGAGTTTGTGTATTTGTCAAGGTGCTTGAACTTGACGGAGTTACCTACATTTATTCTTGACGGAGTTACCTACATTTATTGACAAATTGATTAGCCTTGAAAAGTTGGATTTGTCAAGGTGCTCGCAATTGAAGGAGTTACCTACATCCATTAACAAATTAACTAGCCTTGAAAAGTTGGATTTGTCAGGGTGCTCATAATTAACAAAGTTACCTACATCTATTGATAAAATGATTAGCCTTGAAATGTTGGATTTGTCAAGGTGCTTGAAGTTGAAGGAGTTACCCACATCTATTGACAAATTAGCTACCCTTGAGTTGTTGAATTTGTCAAAGTGCTCCCAGTTGAAGGAGTTATTTGTATCTATTAGCAAATTGATTACCCTTCAATTGTTGGATTTGTCATGGTGCTCATAGTTGAAAGAGTTAACCACATCTATCGACAAATTGATTACCTTTCAATCATTGAATTTGTGAAAGTGTTCATAGTTGAAGGAATTACTTACATCTATTGATAAATTGATTGCCTTTGAATCTTTGCATTTGGCATGATGTTCAAAGTTGAAAGAGTTACCTACATTTATTGACAAATTGAGTTCCCTTCGATTATTGGATTTGTTATGGTGCTTGGAGTTGAAGGAGTTACCTACCTTTATTGACAAATTGACACCCTTCAATCTTTGCATTTGTTAGAGTGCTCGCAATTGAAGGAGTTACCTACATCTATCAACAAATTGACTGCCCTTCAATCCTTGCATTTGGCACAATGCTCAAAGTTGAAGGAGTTACCTACATCTATTGACAAATTGACTACCCTTTAATCCTTACACTTGGCACGATGCTTAAAGTTGGAGTTATTTACATCTATTAACAAATTGATTACCCTTCAATTGTCCCTTCAATTGTTGGATTTGTTAGGGTGCTTGCAATTGAAGGAATTACCTACCTCTATTGACAAATTGATTACACTTCAATCTTTACATTTGTCAGGGTGCTTGAAGTTGAAGAAATTACCAACATGTATTGAGAAATTGATTGTTTGTGTAGAGTTGAATTTGTCAAATTACTTGTAGGTGAAAGAGTTACCTATATGTATTGACAAATTGATTGCCCTTCAATATTTATATTTGTTAAAGTGCTCATAGGTGAAAAATTTACTTACATCTATTGATAAACTAATGACCATTGAAAAGCTAGATTTGTCAAAGTGCTCAAAGTTGAAGGAGTTACCTACATATATTAACAAATTGATTACACTTCAATATTTGCATTTTTAAAATTATTCCCAATTGAAGGAATTACCTAAGTGTATTGACAAATTGATTGCTCATGTAAAGTTGAATTTCTCAAATTGCTTGTAGTGGAAGGAGAGACCCACATCTATTGACAAATTAAATACTTTTCAATATTTGAATTTGTCAAGGTAGCTTAGAGGTGAAAGAATTACCTACATCTATTGATAAATTGATGCCCTTGAAAACTTGGATTTGTTAAAGTGTTCGTAGTTGAAAGAGTTACTTACATCTATTGAGAATTTGATTGCCCTTAAATGGTTATGTGTATTAGGGTGTTCATGATTGAAGGAATTATCTACATTTGTTGATCAAATCAACTGCCCTTTGTTGGATTTGTCAAAGTGCTTGTAATTGAAGGAGTTACCTACATCTATTGACAAATTGATTGCCCTTGTAGAATTGAACTTGTTAAGGTGCTTGTAGTTGAAGGAATTAGTTGCATCTATTGACAAATTGAACGCTCTTCAATATTTGGATTTAATAGTGTGCTCAAAACTAAAAGGGTTATTTACATATGTTAACGAGTTGATCACATTCGAATGGTTGGATTTATCAAGGTGTTTAAAGTTAAAAGATTTACCTTCTTCTATTGACAAATTATTGCTACTAAATGTTTGAATTGGTTAGGGTGTTCATAGTTGAAAAAATTACCTATAGTTATTGATAGATTAACTACCCTTGAAGAGTTGAATTTGTTAGGGTGCCTACAATTGAAAGAGTTACACATACATTTATTGACAAACCGATTATGTTTCAAAAGTAGTTGCAATTGATCTAACTCCTTCTATAACTTTTTTTTCTTTTCCAATAATGATATGCTCTTGACATTAATCTTCACCTCAACTTTAGATTATTTTTTTTCATGTGCTAACCATATGCTTTTAAATTGCTTGTGTTTTCACACCTTTCTTCGACTTTTGTAATTCTTGATTCTCCCACTTTGCACTAAGTAATCTATTTGTTAAAGTACTAATTTGTAATCCTAAATTGCCCATCTTATACTTAATTATTGCCATAACCTAAAACATTTTTATAATCTTGTTTGCTTCCATGATTTTTGCAATAATATCTTCCATTGATTTACGTGTGAATGTGGTGTTGGCTTTTTAGATCCTTTTCTTGAAGATACTGCATGTTCTTTCATTTACACATCTAACCTAAATATTACCCTTTTGCAAATCCCAACCTATTATCTCGTACATGTATTATTAGTGGTTTAAATTGTGTTCAAATATATAATGTATCCACCACTATAGTTGCATTTGTTTCATTACATTTTCCTAATGTTATTTTTATCTTATTAATTATTGTAAATGTTCTTCTTATTTTTAAGTGTTTTAAAAAATTTATACTTCTATTAGTTCTAAAGGGATAATGACACGCTCCCAAGCTCCTCGATAGACTCAAAAGTGAGTCTGAAATAGAAAACAAAGGAAAGGTTAGGAGCTCGAGGCACACTCCCTAGCTCTCAACACTTTAAGGGGGTAGAGGGGTGTGTTGGAGCTTCGGGATGGGACTAGGAAAGTGACAAGTAAACTATTCACTCACACAAACCTGCATCAAACCAACCAACAAGTTGATTAATATAATGTTGGAACACCTTTGGTGTTAGGACGAGCCATGAACGACCTCGGACTCACAAGACTCACCATGGCCTAGACTTGAAGGAAGCCACCACCTTCCCCCCTATAGTATACTTTGCACCTCTCCACAAGGCCCACATCCAAATGGCTTTTTGTCTCGAAACTCCCAAATGAAAGTCCCATAATTGTCAAGGTTGGAACTTCCATGACTTTGCAGGGCTATAACTTTGTGTGCAAACCTCCGATTGGGATGAGGTCTAAAGCAAAGTTGTAACCTTCATCAAAAGCTTTCCAACAGCGTGTTGCATGCCACCTACACGCAAGGAAGTTGGGTCGATTCTTGACTTTTTGTGATCAGGAGTCAAATTGCCAATTTGACTCCCGGCCTTTCTTTTTGCCATAACTTGTGTTGCATGTGTCCAAATTGATCATGTAAGCCCATTTTAGACATCTACGTTTCAACAACTTTTTGATGATATAAAGATCTTTTCAATACAATGTGTTTTGACATTTGTAATCGCTCTTTGAAGGTTTGGGAGTCCACTGGGACTCCAACTCCCAAAATGGGAGCTCACTTGGGAGTGTGAGTTTTCATTCTTACACTCTCCCACATTCCTTTTGGCCCATGCCCTTGCAAACCTTTGCCTTGGTTGTGAGCCCAAGGCTAAGGTTGCAACAAATTATTTTATGTACTTCCATCTATGCTTAATATTCATACCATTAATCCATTAAATAAACTTGATATTTTTGTTGATCGATGCACCCCCAAGCTCCTGCATGGACTCAACTGGGAATCCAAAGGTGAAATCAGTGGAAGGATAGGGAGTTGGGGTGTGCTCCTTAGTTCGAAACACTTTAGGGGTAGAAGGGCGTGCTAAAGCTTTGGCATGGGGACGAGAAAAATTGAAAAGTAATTCAATTACTCGCATGGATTTGCATAAACCAAACAACAAGTTAGTTAATGTGTAATTATAGCACTTTGGTGTGTGGACAAACCACGAACAAACACAAATTCACAAAACTCACCATGGCTCAGATTGACACACCCCTAACTCCTCGAAGGACTCAAATGTGAGTCCAAGTAGAAAATAACAGAAGAGAAAGGAATCGAGGCACGCTCCCTAACTCACAACACTTTGAAGGGTAAAGGGGCGTGTTGGAACTCTGGGATGGGATTAGGAAGAATTGACAAGCTTCACTCACTCACACAGGCTTGCACATAACCCACATAAGGTGGTTAGTGCATAGTTGGAATGTCCTAGGTACTAGGACGAGCCACGAGCAACACGAACACACAAGACTCATGACGGTTCGGACTTAGGGGAAGCCACCACCTTCCCCCTTATAGTATACTCTGAGGCTGGCCACAGAGCCCATATCCAAATGGATTTTCTTTCCCGGGACTTCTACGACTTTGGAGCCCCATAACTTTTCGAGCAAACCTCCGATTGAGGTGCAGTCTAAAGCAAAGTTATAGCTCTTGTCAAGAGGTATGTGGCACGTTGTTTGTAACCAAGTAAATTGAGTCGATTCTCGATTTTTTCTAGTTGGAAGTCAAATTGTCAGTTTGACTGCTGACCCTTCTTTTTGCCATAACTTATGTTTGAAATGTCCAAATGAGCAATGCGAGCCCTTTTTAGACATCTACGTTTCAAGAAATTTCCAATGATATAAAAAAAGCCA
>Ga0209208_10009429_pt1 | contig 12830 bp, 11 predicted proteins | sample S1TSphfallax_3_FD_187694 | JGI IMG/M metagenome (GOLD analysis project Ga0209208, IMG submission 187694) | Host-associated microbial communities from peat moss isolated from Minnesota, USA - S1T2_Fd - Sphagnum fallax MG (SPAdes) (version 2) | ecosystem: Host-associated > Plants > Peat moss >...
GGGGGGGGGGGGAGGGGGGTATTTAGCGTCTCGCCATAGGTAGTACTAGGCTCAAGCAAGCCGTTCGCGAATCTATTTTGGAAATGTTTAGTGAGAGGGTGCCGAAAGCCAGCTGTTTTGACGTTCGATGCGCCCCAGAATGGGGGGTGGGCGGGGTCCTGGTACCTGCGAAGGATTCGATCACGCGCTCGTTCCTACCGCGTGCTTTACAGCGCGTCCCGCGTACAAAATTCTCCTTAATATACAGTGACTTCCTCATCCCATCATGGACCCACGCTGCAGTCTAACTGTAGCTGTTCCCAAGCTGTGCTAGATTGAGCTTCGCTAGTACCGGTGTTGGCGAACCTCTCTTAAACCCAGCTCTGATCGGTGCAGTTCTAGCTAGAGAAACTCCTTCAATATTCTGTTAATCGCGGTTTGATCGGAGCTCCATCATTCACTAGTGAAGCTAATTCAGCTGCCAGCAGCCTCGGAAGATCACCGGACTTTTGCAAACATTTTGGTGGCCGGATCTGAAGCGTGGATCACGTTTGGATTTCAATAGACATTGCGAGGATGGGGATTTTCGGTCGAGACATGATATTGATCGCCACCTTAGCAGCCATGTGTGCGGCGATGTTGACAGGAATTGCTAGTGGACAAAGTTTCAATCAGTACTACCAGACTACCACAGGTCCCTCAAACTTTATCTTATCGAACGGGAGCACGGTCGCGCAACTGGTTCTCGACCAAGCTTCTGGTCAGAGCCTGCATTGCTTTTGAAAGTTTTTGAGGATTAAATTGAGCAAAACTTCTAAACGAGCTATCTTTGCATTGTCTAGGCGCCTTTTCACGGGTCATTGTCTGACCTTTACTCTTGAGTTTGAGGTGTAAACTAATCATGATGCAATTGAAAAGTACTTACAACGGCTGACTAATTGTAATGTGGCGCATTACCAGCATCTGGATTCTCGTCGAAGAGTAATTATCTCTTTGGAACCTTTTCAATGAACATCAAACTAGTCCCCGGTGACTCGTGTGGCACCGTTGCGACGTTTTACGTAAGTTGTTTACCCTCCTGTAATCGTGACCGGATGCTTTTTCTTGCTTTCCTTGTGAACACCAGCATGAAGGAAGATTAGATAATATTACTCTCTAGTCTTCGTCGGTCCATCTCACGATGAGAAGTGCGCTTACTAATAATCATGTTAGCGCTTCCTTTGATGACGGATAGATGACGTCTAATTCAGCAACGCACGACGAAATCGATTTAGAATTTCTTGGAAACTTAAGCGGACAACCGTACATCCTTCAGACGAACGTGTTCGCCCATGGTGTCGGGGGCCGTGAGCAGCGCATCAACTTGTGGTTCGATCCGACCGCCGCTTTCCACTTGTACACCATTGAATGGACCCAGAACGCGATCACGTATGTTCAAACTTTCCATCGTCGAGTTTTCTTTGGTACATCTTTTAAATTTTCCTGATTAAAAAGAAAAGGATTTCAATACAATTTTGTATTGACGTATTGTCGATGCAAGGCTTGATGTGTTAAATGTACGCCGTGTGCAGAATTCTCGTGGACAATATCGCCATCCGCCAGTTTAACAACGTCTTCCTTCAGACTGGAGTTCCGTACCTCAATAACCAGTCTATGGTAGCGATCGGCAGTTTGTGGGACGGAGACTCGTGGGCGTGTCATGGTGGAAGCATCAAGCTCAACTGGCAGGATGCACCATTCATAGCCTCATACTCTGGCTTCAACCTCATCAGTGGGTGCTCAATCCCGAACAACACAATCTCATCGTGCCAAGCCAGTAAGTTTGCTACATTTAGCGTTACGCCCAAGATACAAGCGCATCGACTTAATCAGTTGATTATTGTGAAGAAAAAGTACCTAGGCTATAACTATTGCACTGACAAGAACCGGTACCCCACCACACCACCTGAATGCGCATACAATATCGTTTAGAAAATCGTGGACCAGCAATCCAATCCACATTCATGTCTACGGGATCAGGAACCGATCAGAAACACGATTCTGTAGCTGGACAATGAGTGTGCACGCTCTTATTAGCGTCTTTAGTTGGACAATTTCCAGCAGCTGATCGATAGTACCCCATTTAACTACATGCCTAGTGATTGGTACTAATGTTTATTCTTTACTCCTGTTCCTATAAATATTCAAAGGAGTGTCAAAGGTGAGGATTTATATACAGATTTTCATAAGCCAAAAAAATCTGTTTCAAACACTAAATATTTATCTAGCTTTTGTGGCTTTAATAATCTCGCCCCGCAGGCTGGGTGCCATGTTATATGTTCTCCCCGTATTAATTCAACATTGAATGGAAATTGAATGCTAAAATCCCATTGAGCAATTCTTGTCATTTTTGGCTCGATAGCTGTGCAATTGGTGTCTCTTGACATCATGAATGGTGCACAAATTGCTACATTTTTAATAACACCCTCCATGGATACCAAGAAATCCTACCTATGTATAAATATGTTTTCTCATTTCAGCATTTGTGGGGAAGAGTAGCTATTTTGATATTTACTCTAAACCAAGTTAATACACACATAAGTCGCCGATATCCCTGGATTAAAGTCTCAATAGGTTTCCGCCAATAACTTCTGCCTCTAAATTCGAAAGTTTTCATTGAGTCATACAGATAGTTACGACAAACTTGATTGTAGCATCCTACTATAGAATGATTAGAGGTAGTAAGTTGTAACTAGTAACTTGTGGTATTTGCCCTAGAGTGATTGAGGTGTACTTGTAATAAGGAGATTAGATAATCCTGCTTCCAATTCCATGAAAATGTAAAAAGAGAAATTTCAACATTGTGTTCCCGTGCAATTAGATGGACGTTTTCTGTCCCTTAGGAAGTGAGAAGGGCCTACTTGGAGTATTACATGTGTCTTTTTGTGGGTAAACAAAAACAATTTCCTCTAACTTGATAACCTTTCTACTATTTTGTATACTTTTCCCAGCAACGGATGGCATTAAATTAGTGAGATACAACCTAAATGTTTTATGGTGTTTGGTCTGAAATATTATGAACCTTTGAAAATAGCCACTTACAATTTTCACAATCCCTATGGACGTTGACTCGATTGTAAGTACATTCTGGGGTTCAAGCTGGCCGCTGGGTGGCCCTGCAATCATATATGTAAGGGTTTGTTTGGAGTCAATTCAGATAATTTTAAATTTGGGAGCCTCTCTTATATATGTATAGTAGATCCTAGCCTTGTGTCAACATCAAGCCAGTGTTGCAGGAATTATGGTTGGAAGGTTAACATAAATGAGACGGTTGTGTGGTATTACAATTTGGAGTTTGTCATGTTTCATGTCCTTCTGAGGCCCTTTTGATTTTGTAAGTAAAGAGATCATAGCCGTGACCCTACCAAAAGAAATATATTTGGCATGTGAAAGCAAAGGCCTAACCAGTTTTGAGGTTTTGCTCTGCTCTGAAAAATGATTTTGAATTGAAGGTCTTCAAAGTTCATATAAATAGAATGCACACCTTTGACTTCCACACCTACATGGAGTAAATACAGGAAAAAAATCAAGAGCATCATGTGTTGAGACTTAAGAGTCTACATTTCCATCTAGGACCCTGGAATTGCCCACCCACAGAGAGCAGACCTCATTGACCTCTTTGGTTGCCAGCAATTGTGTACGGCCCAACAAAGAACTCTGTATTCTTTAAGTTTCGGCCCATGAAAATCCCTTTGACTCTGATATTTAAACCAAACTGTCAATTGTAAGGCCAAAAGAGAAAGTGAATACCCTATAACCTAAGCTGGTTAGACACTAATTAATTACTTTTTGGAATTCCTGAAAGTTCTGAAAAAAGTCATGCTTGCCATGCCAAAAATCTGAATGAAAGATCTCAAGCACAATAGCTTCATTATTTAGTATAATTTCAAATTGTAGATTATTATCATTTCTATTTCTGAACATAACAGAGAATTTTTGTTTTTTATTAGGCGTCTTGCTGCAGAACCAGCCTAGGTACTAGGCCATGTTAACAGTCATCAAACTAAAATGACCCATCTTATAGTTCAAAACAATTAAAATCCTACTAAGTACTACCAGTGGAAAGAGACAACCCCATACTCCAGAGGACAGGAGGAACACGATCCTTTCTACTATGAAAAGTCAAGGAGATACACTCAGGGAGGTACCAACTGTATATGTCGAAGTCATGAAACTTTGTTCTCACCAGTGGCAAAAGCGTGTGGCCTGCGAAGAGTTGAACTTGCACAAACTAAATATCAGAGAACAGAAGACATTACTACGTATACAATGTAAATTGGTCAATGGACTTTACAGTGATAGTTAGATGTAAAATAATTAGCTATTCCAGCTACTAAAGTATCTTGAATATCTGTAGGAAGATAAAGTACCCTTTCGTTGCGATTGCACATCTCGGTTCCAAAAGTAAAATGCAAAATGTCCTTTTTCAAAAATAGGTTAATGATGAATGAGTTTTTACACAAGACAATCAAATAGTTTAACATTCGAGACTCAGGAATAGTGGGCATCAGTGGTCTAGTGGTAGAATAGTACCCTGCCACGGTACAGACCCGGGTTCAATTCCCGGCTGATGCAGTTTTTAATGTCGCTTTTATTTTGGATGCCTTTTTCGCGAAAGCTGAATTCGTCTCCAATGATGGCATTTAATTATGATGATGTTCTTCAACAATCACTAAAGTTGGCATGACCAAAGTCTCTTCAGAAAGATCATAGATCATCTCAAAAAGTGGCTTTATTTTAGTGCCTTATCATGTTTTCTGTTTGGTTACCAATCCTGTTGTTGCATTCCCACCTGAACTTATGTAGTTCTATGTAAAAGCATTACAAGACATTTGTTGTCAAAATTGCAGTCACAAATATAGTTGCTGGTGGAACTCAGGTTCTAGTCCAATTGGTCCCCAAAATGCACATTGTAGGCAAGTCTCTCTCCAGCCCCCAATGTTTCAGCCATTCATCTCAGTTATACTTTGTTTCCACAGACTGCTCCCCTAGTGCTCTCAGAACTCCTATCCAGCATGAAAAATTAGTGTCACCTATTCTTGCACAAAATGCTAAATAAACCTTTAAGAAATACCATACCAAATGCAACTCTTATTTCAACCCAAGGTAGTGTTACTGAAATTTATCCCCAGTTTGAAGACTGCTCAAATTCCAATTCATGGCACTTAGATGGGTCAAGGCACTCTTCTTTAATCCTTGGTCTTGTCACTCTCTCGTGCTTGCTTCCCACCAAATCTTTGCAGACTTCCATTTTGTTCTTCAGGCCTGTAACTACTGCTCTCCTTTCAGTATCCTTCAGTTTCTGCTTTAAGTGTTGTTTCAAGGCCGGGGCTGTGGTTGCGGTCTCCTGGCCTCCCATTTGCTGCACAGGTGCCCCATTAGGACCAGAGTAAATTTTTTTCAATCCCACTCATTGTCTGGAATATCCAAGCCCCAAAAAATTGTTGGCCAAGATATATGCTCATCAACCTCAAGTGGAAGCCTAATTGACACAGAATCTGAATTCTAATCTCAAAACAAGATCTACATGAGACTCAATAAAGATAATGAATGAAATTTCTGTCACATAGAGATAAAAGCATAAACTTATACTATCGGAAATGTAGGCCTGGAGGACTCCTCAGACTACGAGTGCTGCTTGCAAATTGGGGCAGCATGCCTGTTGCATGTATCTCGAACCCCTCAGCATCTGGACAGTTTGCAAGTAAACCATACATCACAACAGATGAAAATGTTTTGAAAAACCTGTCAAGTAGTTTAAAATCATATCATGCTGCAGGTGTTCAGGACAATGGCCCCACTAACAAGAGATTCATCATGTGTGTTCATTATTTCCAAAATTATGTAAAATGGCCATGGAATTGTTGCAAACTACATTCTACACAACTGAACATATCTACAGGATTGTAGGGAAATCTCTACAACTATCTTTGAAAGAAATTGTTATGTGAGTGCTAGAAATCCAATACTAGCACAACAAGATTGAATGCATGTTAGACAAAGTATCAGATCCTCACCTTCACTGGGAATAGATTGATGAGCTGCCATGACTTCTTTCTAACTTCACCAGCTTCCAACATTGGGTGAAGAAAAGTATATGATAATCTGCCCCCATTTTCAGGCAAACAGCTGAGGGGCATTTACTTCCGGAACTTCCCCTGCACCTAAGCTGACCATGATTCTTGAGCAATGCTCCCAATTCCATGGTTGGAGGCTTACATTGTGTAAGAAAAAATCAGGTTTAGGGATCAAGGGTCGTTCACACCTCAAGTTAGCTTGGTGTTAAGTTTGAGTTTGGAAAACAAAAATTACCATGCATGCACACCTAATGTTACTTTAACACTAGGAAATTCCTAGGTGGAATCTGATGTGGCAGACGAGTAAAGAGAAGTTAGGGTGGGAGTTGTATTTGTCACTAAATGTTAAAATTGTGCTATTTTTTCAAAAACAATGAAGAGATTGTAATCTTAAACTACAACCATGAAAAATCAAGATGTAAATTTGTGGTAAACTATTCCCTCATGTAATTGCAAGATTGCACCTCACCATTGTTAAAACATAGTTTGCTCATCACCAAGTTTCACCAAGACAGTTCTCACTTCATTGAGTGCTTCACCAAGACAATTTGCATTTCACCAAGAGCTTCACTGAGAGTTTCACCAAAACATATTGTTCTTCATAGTGCATCATGAACATAAGACAACAAATGTCTTCATTCAATGATGAGAGCAATTTTGAGAGTGAAGTTGCATAAAACAATAGAACTACAGGTAAGTAGATTGTACATGATGCCAAAATGTATTTAAGATCTTCAAATAGAATTAACAATTATAGGAGTTTGTAGAAAAAGGTTACTTGAACAATGTGGATTTTCAAAGTGTTTCAACAATAGAACTATTAAGATTTTCAAGATTCTCACTAAAATTTTGCAATAGGATCATCAACATGTTATATAACAACTTATTATATAATAATAGTTTCAAATTGTTATGAACCATTTTTATGAAATTGTTTCTATGAAATTGATGGTAGATGTGAATCTAGGAATCATACTTGCTCTAGCCACACAAGGTTGTGTCATTCACCAAGGAAGAAGTTTCACTCGACTCTAATAAGGAAAAAAAGGTTGTAAGTGGAAATAGTGGTATTAGATCCCAATTGTGATGTTCAAGAAAAATGTTCACGCTAACTTAATTGGGAGTTGGAGGAGGTCATGGTGTTCATAAATGTGAAAAAATAACACATCGCAAGTTTGGATATAGTGGATCCACATGACCAAATGGAAACTACTAGACGTAAATGGAATAAGATCGTAAGTGAATTGAATTTGAATGGACATTCACCTTTGTGAAGGAATGGCATGGCTTTCAAGGACAGGTTGGGATGCATGTATGGTGATTTGAAATGGATCTTTGCCTACATGAACAGAACATAAAACAACACAATATTGGGACCTAATACCACAAGATAATTTTAAAAAACCTTCCAAGACCTATTAAAATAGTTCAACATGTATGAGTTGATCCAAAATTTCATGTGTAGTTGACCCTACTTATGACCTTTTCATGTCCGTGATATGATGTTTCTAAACAACAATGTGCATTAGGTTCATTTCAAGAACAATTTATGGGCAATGTTCAAAAAATTGAAGTGTTAAATGGAAATGATGATCAAGTTGAAGATGGTTTAGGATTTTCATTGAAATCAACACCAAGAATTGCCACACCCCCTTTGCCCACATCCCACTTTTCATCTATAGCACCAAAGCAAACTTTGACACAAACCACTCCATCTATCCACAAACCACCATTTGGTTCTCAAGAACAACCAATCAATGTCAATCTTAATGTATTCCAAACACCACCACTTGGTTATCAAAATTAGCCAATCCAACTTTGTCCTAATGTATCCAATGATAATGCAATTGAAGAAAAAATTCAAATTGTTTAATGAAAGTCAACAAGCCTTTGCCACTAGTTAGGAAAGTAACATTTGAAAACATAGGCATAAAAATAAAGACATCTATTGTCCACAATCACTTGTAGGATTTTTTTAAAAACAACTATGATTTATAATCACACTAGATTAAATTAATATGGTCACTAGAGTTATGTTGGATACCTTGCTTAAATAACTCAACATGACATGGTGTCAAGTTGTGTCCAAAATAATTATGTGTGGATTTACATTTAAAATAAAAACATGTACTCATTTTACAATCATTTAAAACACATGTAATCATGTTATAGTCAATTACAACACATGTAGTCATGTTGTAGTCATTTAAGACCAAGTTTGGAATGTCATTGGAAGGAATTGAACCCTCATCTTGATCGCAAACCAATTCTTTAACCACCCAACCAATATTTCAAGTTATAATATATTATGTCATTGCATAATTATAAATATGTATATTTCAAATCTTATGTATTATCACATTATTATTTAATTATGTAAGTTCATAATGAAATTAATTTCACATTTTAATTACATAATTATAATTTTTTAAAAATTTTAATTAAATATTAAAATTGAATTTTTAAAAATCTTGATTTCAGTTATAGATTAAATATTATTTGTAATTTTAAACTCAATTTAATATATTAAAATTTTTATTTGGTCCATATATTCATTTTTAAAAATATTTAAGTTAAACTGATTTAATATTTTTTGGGCCATAAATTAAATTAAAATTAAGATTTTGATTTAAATTTAATCCATATTTTTAATTCCGTATTTCTATAAAAATTTACAATTTTCAAATTTCAGATGTAAATATATTACATCAATTTAGAATTTTCATTTCAAATTTTTCATTGTAAATTTTTAAACTATAAACATACACATAAATATCACATGATTTAATTTTAAAAAATAAACTTAATTATCATTGATTAAACCTTTATCATGTATGCATGCCATTTGTGAAAATACTAAAATAAAATATAATGTTTTTATAAATCCCTTAACAATGATTCCACTTCAACTTCGTATACACATGTGCTTTCATGTAATGCATACATGTGATTACTACCATCACAAAATGATTTATGAATTTTTTTATGAATGTACATGTTAAATTATATTTTATTATGTAGAATGCCAATTATTATTTCTATTTTCGATACAACTCACAATATACAACTAGGTTATGAGTACAAATACATTACTTTGATTACATATTTACACCACATGGCAAAATTACACATGTAAAATGTAAAATGATGGATATTAATTTTTCATATCATATCTTAAGTAATATTACACCAAATCTTTCTAATTTCACATGCCATATCATAATGTCATATGTTACATCATGTCATAGTTATGGTTGTCGATTAGTCATTTTAACAACTTTACATTTTTAATTTGAAAATATACAAAATTGAATACATGCTCACATTATGCCAAACATTCATTCCATTAATCTATTAATTGTAATAGTCACTAGATTGCAACCACACATATTCCACCTAAATTAAATAGTTATAAACATGGTTCATAGTTGTTTTTTTGGTTGTTGAAGATTATTAAATTTTATTTAAAAAATGATTGCATAGGACATGAATTCTTTTAATGAAAGTGATGGTGGAAGCCATTGACAAAAGAAATAAGATGTTGACAACCTCAATTGACAAAATTCAAGAAATGCACTTGGAAATCAAGAACTAATAGCCCATTAAAACAAAAGGTGTCCCTATATGCCAAGCAATTTCATTGGATTTTGAATGAATTCATTGGTCGTAATGAATAGGACCTAGTGGGGAGGTAGTGAATTCATTGGTTTAGTGAATGGGGAATAGTGAATTACACCCACATTTTGTAGTAATGGTTTGAATATTATAAGCTAAGGGACGTAAAAATTGACAACACCCAAAAAGGAATAGTTTCAAAGCAATATTTGTTCTCACCAATGTTATGAAAATTATGTTTGCAAAAGACAACATCAAAGGTTTTTCCAAATGGTGTACATTGATTTAATCAACAAAATAGAAGGAATGATTTAACATTAGATATGTAAAAAAAATGACCTCTAATTTGAAAGTAATTAAGTTTTTAGTTACAATTACACAAGTTCCAATTGATTAATACATGTAATCACAAAATAACAACATTTAGTTTAGGATCTTGAGTTTACATTTCAATTTTTGCTTGATTTAAATTATTGACATAATTTAGTCAAAAGGACAACATAATACTTGATTCAAAAGAAATTTCTGAAATGTTGAAGATACATTTCAAAATTCACATTTAATCTGTTTTTTGACATTCTATGCCATTATCTTTTTTTCATGCACATCAATTTGTGGTAGATGTCTTGAAATTTATTTCATGTCTCCCCAATGACAAATAAGCATGTTAGGTACCATTGCAACTTGCATATCTATTTTACCATTAAGTTCGTAAAATGGTTTTTTTTAAGGATCCCAAATATGTTTTGTACAATAGATTTTTCTTTCTTATGTTTTCTATTGAATAATTGTTCCAAAACATTGAATCACCTTTCGATGTAGTGTGACAAGCTAGTCTAATAAAAGGTAGTCCTTATCCTAGTAGATATGGAGGGATACCATTTTAGCATCCTTGAACAACCCAATGTGGTATTGAGTTTGATGGTACAAACTTGATTTTCAAAGGACTAGTTGTGAATCATGCACATTTTTAGGCCCTCACATAATGGGCTTATAAATTTAGTAATTGCAAAATGAATACTATTTATAACACCTTCAACATTAAGAAGATTACAACTACTTTTAAATCTAGTCATGACTACATCCATTTTGGATCCAAAAGGCCATGTAATCAAGTTTTTAAAACCAATGTTGATGAATCTTATGACCTTTTGAACAATAAAGGAAATAGTGGATCTACTTATAACAAATAGTTCACTACATATTAAAAGGTTAACCCCTTGTGCCAACTTATAAATTGCACATGTAACACACACCTCCATTGGGATAACAAATTGATATTTCATATCTTGTTTTTGAATTAAAGGCTTCAATTGGTTAGCAATGTTAAACAAGGTTCCTTTTGTCAATGTATGAAAATTGTGAAACCATCAATCATCATCATATTTAGTTAACACAACTGTAACAAAGGTGTCCTTGTAGGCCAAATGATTTCATTGGTTATAGTGAATGGGACTTAGTGGGGATGTAGTGAATTCATTGCTTTAATGAACATGGATTAATGAACTGAACTCACATTTTGTAATAGTGAGAAGAAAATAGAATACCATTTAGTGCTCCTTGGTTTGACCCAATGTCCAGGCTCAACAATAAGGAACCCTATGTTACAAATGATTTGTGGTTGTGGAAGCATAGTGAATCATGAAGTTGCAATTTTTCTAGATCATCATTTGATAGAAAATGAGAATATGGTAAATCACACAACATTTCCAACATTTTGACCAAGAATATAAATACCCCATCATAATTTTGTAGTTGTTCACATCCATGTAAACAAATTTGATGGTACAACAAACAACCTAATAGAAACTAAACATGAACAAATGTAAAAAAAATATTGAAAACAAACCTTAAGGATGAGTTGTAACATTTTCAAAGCATGATGTTACAAAGTGAGTTGATGCACCCACATAATGTGCTTGAGACACAAGATGAACATGTACAAGTAAAAGATCAAAAGACATGTAAAACTTCAAAAGCTTGACATTGATAAGAAAGTAAAAAAACATTTTGCAATAAAATGAAGAAATGAAATTTTTTACTTGGTTTAATTTTAGAAAAAAAAAAATTATTTCATAACAGTTTTAAAACCTTCAACAATACACAAACAATGAAAGGGAAAGTGCACAAAAAAAAACATTGATGACAAAACACATAAAATAATGACAAGTGATGAAAAAAGTAAAAACTTACTTGGTTGAGTTTCAACAAAATGAACACTCCTCTTGAATTGTATATAAGAATTGTAAAATAATAACCAAAAACTAATGCTTTGGAAAAGCATACATGGATTGTAGAATGGAACATGAGGACACAATAACCTTTTGAAATCTTCAAAGTCAAGCGAAAAGTTTGAAATGAAGATAGAAAGAACATGCATTGAAAATTACAAATGCCTACTTGGTTGATCTTCAACAAAATGTGTTCAAAAGGAAGTTGCGACCCTTCTAGAACCTACATCATTTAAAAAACTTGCAATACATGCAAAAATCAAAACAAAAAAAATAGAATAGACAAGCAAACAAGAGGAATTTGAAAAGAGAAAAAGGCGAAAATATGAGAAAGAGAATATGCAAAGAGGAGAGAAAAAAATTGTTTAGATGAGAAGAAAGCTTGAGAAGATTGAAGATTAGAAGAAGAGCAAGCATAATGAAAAAGAGGAAAAGGAATGGGCAAGTTGAAAAAAGATGTACCTTGAAGTTATCATGAGTTGTGAAAAAACTTCACAATAATTAGCCAACATAGCATTGACAACAAGTGTGGATGTGCAACAACACAAAAAGAGTTAAAGTTATGTTGCTTAGCCTTCCATGGGCACTTCAGCCATTAGGGTTAATTAGGGCTGTTTAACTTGGTGTTAGGGCTCCTAATCCTAAACAACCTATCCCTAGGTGTGCACATACCTTTGGAGACTTAGGGTTAGGGAGGGAATTTGTAGAACCTGCCTACAGTGATGAATGCAAATTTTCCTCCGTTAGTTTGTATGCATGTTTAGGAGGGACTACGTTGACTTCTGCATACGCTTGCATTTCACCCAATTTCCATATAGGATTAGATTCTTCTATGATTAGGCTAAAGATTCAGATTAAGGCTAACGAAGGTGTAACAATTTCCTTTTGA
>Ga0209208_10009430_pt1 | contig 12830 bp, 12 predicted proteins | sample S1TSphfallax_3_FD_187694 | JGI IMG/M metagenome (GOLD analysis project Ga0209208, IMG submission 187694) | Host-associated microbial communities from peat moss isolated from Minnesota, USA - S1T2_Fd - Sphagnum fallax MG (SPAdes) (version 2) | ecosystem: Host-associated > Plants > Peat moss >...
GTTGGATGTAAGTTCTTCCATAATATTTCATCTATCTTTCATCTATATTTCTTAAATTCTAACTTCATTCCTTTGATGTCCATGTAAAAATTCTCTTTCGAGGAGGAAGTCGACATTTTGACTTTTAATTTATTTGAAACAATCCATAACATTTGGCTCCAACATTATGGGAAGAGAAGGTATTTGCTTCTTTGTTGCAATGTTTGATGATTACACGTGAACATTCAAGCAATCGTAGTTATATTATGCCTTTTTTATAAGGTGGTGCATTTGGGATTGGTCTAGATAATAATGAATTGTGATTACATAAGTCGAGTCAGTTTGAAGAACTAGTGCAAATTGTTGTTGTAGTTGCAAAGTACACTCTAAGCCCTAGTTTTTCAACTAGAATATCATAGTTGGAGGGTGAAGAATTATTATGGTCAGCCAAATGTAAGGAAGGATTTCCACTTGGGTCTAAAACATATTTACATTAACATGATTAATGAACTTATTTCGTCCAAAAGTGGCCAATTAGGTCCAATCAACTAATCGTCAACTATGGATGTGGGGGAGATTAGTGGCCCTATGCATGTTGTCATGCACAATGGTGCGGAGGTCTTTGAGTGCCTTTGTGGTGAAAGTATTTGGCGAATTGAATGTTATCCCCCCAAATCCAACATTCACTACTCAATGTTACAAATATACACCAAACATTCTTGTAAAACCAAAATCATTTCAAAACAAACAAATTGTGTTATTCTAATTCCAATGTTGCTGAATAGTCTATAACAGTGAGTTACATAAAATTTTGATTTTGTCACAATGACCTTAATCATTGTATGGGAGGGACAAGCAAGAGATATGCATTTAATAGGCCAACCTTGCTTTCATTATGGCATGTGCAAGCAAGGATAAATTTCATTCAAATCAAGGTGTTAACATTGGAGGAAACTAAACTTTTACTCTTGGAAAAACTAAGATGTCCCTTCATCAATCAAGTTGGGGACAATAGATTTACACCCTTAAACCAACCTTTCACATGTATCCTTTCGAATATTTTTGGTGATGTTACTTCTGCCCATTTTTATTAGCCATTAGATTTAAATCTTTGACCCAAGTCAAGGAATAGGAAGAAGATTTATTATCTTAACACATTCAAACTATCCATTTTTTAAAAAAATAAGTGGAAGGTGGGATGAACTTTTGAAGCCACACTATTTGACTCCCATATTCAGTTCTCTTCTAGGATATGGACGGATTTATTGCCTCTTCTCAAGATAGCTAAAAAACATAAGCAATACGAGGTAATAACTAATGATTACTTGGCTTGTAGTTCCATAGATTTTTCTTCCATGATGTTTGTGTTCTTCAATAGGTGAAAGCCATGGGTGCAATGTAGGCACATGTATTACATTTTACAATATGTCATGTTTTGTGGGATTAAATAATCATTCATCCATTATCCATCCTAGAGCTAGAATGAGGTTCATAGATTATTAGGTCATGTCAAAATCTTGGAGTTGAAGGGTTATAATGTTATTTAACAAGACAATTATGCATTATGTTGTGTCAAAATACATTGTGCTACAAAAATAGAAACATTATTTGGTAAGTTGTGTGGAATGCACTAATCATTATTTTTCAAGCATTTTCCCATTCAATCATTATGTGAACTTTCCACATTTGATTTACTATGTGAGTCAATTAAACTTATACAAGTTATTGTTTCACCCTTTTACATTGTAAATTTTTTTTTTTGGAATTTCACCTTTGACACCTTTTTCATGCATGAGCTTTGACATGAAAATTGTGTGAATCTGGTAATTTCCATTTATCATCCAAAAAATTCATTGATGCTGAACTTTCATCCATTTTGTAACTTTCATCCATGTATATTCGATAATTTTGTCCCCATGTCATTTTTATGTGGCATGGGGATATTCTAGGAATATTTTGTCCCAACTAACAAAATACTCCAAATAGATTCTTATTCATGGGTTCATGTTCACAAGCTCACGTTCATGTGCTCACTTCGTAACATCGTTGTTACAAAAGCCACTAGTAATAATTGTTGCATAACAAATGTTGGCCTCTTCCAAAGATGTTATATTCTTTTAATGATAGTAGAAGGCCTTTTGTTAATTATAAAGGTCAGGTTTGAACAATTGCTTAATATGCCTATCCAACAATTAAGTCTAGTGGAACAAACATGTTCACTTTTTGTCAACCATCTTAATAATTGGATCCCTAAAACTGTAAACAATTTTAACAATATTCCATTCCTTACCCTCATTAATCGATATTTTGAAGATAAAAACTCTTTGCCCATAAATTTGGCTAGGAAAATAACATTTTTTGATGTAATCATAATGACTCTTGAACCTCAATTGAAAAATGTTATCACATGCAACCATTATTATAAAACCAAGTCATGTTCCACTACACAATTCCATTCAAATCCAAATTTAGTGGAATGGGACTAGTCCATACCATTGCACCTTAAATGTAGTGGATTGGTCTAATGGATTGGTGCATCCAAATCTAATTTCAGTGGAATTAGACTGTTGTTCCACCATACATTAGATGTAGTGGATTAATCCACCCAAATCTAGTTCAAAACTTTTTAAAACACATTTTTTTTAAAGCCCTCCTATTTCCAAAGCTCATAACTTCCTCAACTCCTATGAAAATTGAGTGATCTAAAGTGCTATGAGAGCACTAGCTTAAGTTTTATAATTCATCTTGAAATTCTAAAGGCAATAGAACAACATATAAGGATTGTTTGGGTGTTTTCAAAATAGTTTCTTAAAGTTATGTGTCACAACCCTAACCTCGTGACCAAGACAAAGGCATAGAAAGGTGAAAGCTAAAAGTGCAATTCGAGAGTCACATTTGCACTCTTAGGAGTGCGAGGGAGTGTGTGAAAGAATGAGCTCACACACTCCCAAGTGGACTCTTTCTTTGGGAATTGGGAATCCTTATGTAGTCCTAAATTTTGAAAGGTCAAAATTCATTAGATTAAAAATTTATTTATACCATTAGAAAACTTTTGAGACGTAAATGTCTAAAATGAGCTTGCATGATCCATTTGAATATTTAAAACACAAATTATGACTTAAAAAATGATCAGGAGTCTTGTAATCAATTTGACTCCTAACCATTAAAAGTTAAAAATCACCCTAATTTACTTACATGCAAGTGATGTTCCATTATGACACTATTTTGGATGTCCTCTAGAAGGTAAGTGGAAGTGGCCCAAATTAAAGTTGTTAAGCTGGGTTAATTTTACACCTAACAAAATCTAATGTAAAAAAAGTGAGGTAAGGCATCCATGTTGGGACTACAGATTAGGAAGACTTATTTATAGAACAATTATCCCTTGGAAGCTTGGAATATTGACACAAGGGAGGGGAGGGGGCCTTACAACTTTGTATAAAAGATTATTTTTTGAAAATCCTTTAAAATCACTTAGGGAAAAAAAATTGTTTTGAAATTGTCCTATTTAGACCATAGGCCAGTCCACCTTCCTTGCAAAATTGAGAAACTAAAATAAAAATCCTATTTTCACCACAAAAGATGTGATAATGAAAAAAAACCTTTCAACCATTAGCATGCAAACTTTCAAAAACCTCAAAAGCATTGTGAATTAGGAATGGAAATTGACTAATTTTTTAATAACAAATTTTGAAAAGATAAGTGCAAAAACTTGCATATGTATTACTTGAACATCAAGGTGTGTCAAGATGAATTCTCCAAGTGATGAGTATACAGTGCCCCAAGCTAATCAATTGGCAATCCATTTTATTTTATTTTTGGGTTCAAATGAAGAATCCCATATTTCCTGGAAATGACTTGTGATCAATGGGGGTGATAAATCTAGTATAATGTTTAGCATAGGGTGCTGGAGAAATTGGATTTTGAGTAAATTATTGCCATCGCAAATCTTATATATAAATTCACTACGTCCCTGACGGAGCTCGGGTCCATCACAGACCGGGCCCGGCGCTAATCGGAGGGCGGAATTTCCTGTTCCCAGTCTGTGGGCAAAGCTATTGGAGGAAATTAGGTTAGGACATTATAGCACGGAACGGAGACCCGGGATAGCCGACGTCAAGAATGGGGTGACCGGGCCCGTCAGGCCGACCGGGCCCGGCCCAGCACCCTCACGGCGGGCGACTGACCGGCCCGGCACTCTTTGGGGCCTGGGAAATTTTAGGATATGGTTTTCAGGACATGGTTTTCAGGACTTGGGATCTCAACTTTGGGGCCTGGATTTTCACACTCGCGGTTTCCAAGACCGAAACCTGAAAACTTTTAGGACGTGATTTTCAGGATGTGGGATCTCAATTTTGGGACCTGGATTTCACACAGGGGGCTTCACAGTGGCCTTCGGCCACGGGCACCCACTAGTTCAATAAAAATCAAACAATTTTTTTAAAGAGAATTGGATTTCACACAGTCTAAACAAGGTGCACCATTCATGTACCATTCACGCTTAACGGCGCAGGCCACTAGTAACTTTTATATGTGTAATCAAGCCGATTGAATATTTCACAGACGATAATGCTCATCCATTTTCTTTAGGGTTTGGACCATGTCGTAGGCCCGTCGCAGTTGTAGATACGTTGTAATAAGAGAAGTTTTGTTGCTTGCGTTTGCAGATAAGAAGAGGTTCCAGGGTGTGGAGGGTTGAGTGGTGGTAAGCAACAGATTTTAGAGAAGCTTTGGCTGGTAAAACCCTTGGTAGACAGTGAGGAAATATAAGGACTTCGTGTATTTTGTAGTGATGTGAATCGAGCGTTTCGTCCAGAGATAGAGAAAGGATCGGAGGAGGGAGACAGGGAGAGAGAAAACCGGTTTCCTTTTTGTTCAACTTAGAGTTTTGTTGTGTAGCGGACTGATCTTTTTGTGTATTTTGCGGTGGTGGGTAGGACTAGAGATTAGCGGTCAAAGGGAGAAAGAGGCAGTGAACGAGATGGATTCGTTGTGTGCCAATTACGCAAGTGATGACGAAGATGATGAGGACCAGCAGCCAGAAACACCACAGTCCTCGCTTACCTCTTCCAACTCTTTGGAGAGCTCCGGCAAACCATCGATCTCTGGTTTGGTCCCTCATTCGAAAAACTCTCAGCAATCTGATTCTCGGGAACTATATCCGTCACGTGATAAAATCGAACAGCACAGAAGAGCTGCAGTTTTTCAAGACTTTAGAGATGTTAAGCCGTTGTCTGAAGATCTGGAAGGGGCATCGAAGCGTGCAAGTTCGCTTTTCGGATTTCTTCCCAGTCATCAACATTCGCAGACTTTTGACCTCAGGTCTGCAAGATCTTCATTTTCTGGTAACGCCGAGGGACAGAGGGAAATGAAGATGGAGAATCAAACCGCTAGAGAATCTGAAGTAGTTGCCAGACCTTCCCTGTTTGCACAGCTTCCAGCCCCAAAAAGTCAGCCAGTGACTGAAAGCCAGCCAATACGAAAGCAAACTGTGACGTTCAAGCCTCCTGTAAATTTGTCTGTTTTGGAATCAAAGGAAGAAGAGGAGGAGGAGCCTTTGAAGAAAAAAACGAAGCCTGAACTGAGCAGGAGCGATGAGAAAACTGGGGCAGGACTCACTGCTCTTCTACCTGCTCCTAAGAACAGCTTGGGACTGAGAAATGCTCTGGGAAGTGGGTCAGGTCCAGGTGGACGGCGCACAGCCATGGAGGTTGTCTCAACCGGAGGCGAAATTCAGGTGCCAAAACCTGTAACAGAATCAGGGTTTTCAGGTCCAAGAACTCCCACAATGATTGGAGTACCCGCAGAGAGAGAAAGACTGACTTCTTTTTACAATGCAGGGGCTCAACACCAGAATTTGCACTCCATAGAGCAAAGTTTGCTGTCTGCTCCACAGGTAGAGTCTAAATTTAGGGGTTTTTCTGGTGCCCTAATCCTTTTCTGTCCTTCGTGTCTCTAGCAGTTTACAGGAGGTGTAATGTTCTGTACCTGATGATGGTGTGATTGCCTTCTCCCTAACATGCTCTGTTCTTGGTCTGTGGACTCATGACATTACAGGGCCAAGTTTATTATGTGCTTTCTTTCTTTGTCTGGTCTCTTTCTATGAGTTTGGGGGTTTTTGTAGAGATCTTATGAACTAGGGAGGTAATGTGTGTCACTGAAGAGTGGTTAGACCAAATATTGATTGGGTGGAGAGAAGTAATGAATACTGAAGTTAATAGCAGTAATTTTCATAGGCTTGAATGATAATTCATTTTAAACCATGCAGGCTAATAATGAGTTTTACCAGTTTCACTAACCTGAATGGGCAACACAACTTGACTGCACAGATGGGAGATCTTTATGCCACACAAGAGGTCAGCCCGTCTTTGTATATGCAGTATGATGAGAACAATTGGCATTACAACAGAGGAGGACAGACATTCATCAGTCAATCAAGTCAAGCAGTCCCAAATATAGTGAAAGGATCAGGAGCAATAGAAGAATTTGAGGACCCAGTTGCACAAGTCCTTAGAGCAGAAAGAAGGAGAGGAAAGGAGGATAAAAGGCCACCACCTAGTGTGATTGAGGTCAGGCAGGCTGACTTGACTGGAGGTCCTAAGCTTCGTGAAGATCAACTTCGAACCACAGGAATTGCATTTGGGCCGTCTTACCAGGTATTTATCTTGTTACAAGTTTGGCAAGCAACTTGCATTGAAGTCCTCATTGAAAATGTGAATAGATGCATTCCTTGACATTGAGACCTTTCCTTTCAGTATGCCACCTGTAATCCATTTCGTATGTATGTTTGAAGCCAGCTGCAACAAACAAGGACAAGCCTTCAAAGCTTCATCGAAGAAAGCATCAAATTGGGTCCCTGTTTTATGAGATGAAGCAGAAAGAGATGGAATTAGTGGACCGGCGTGCCAAAGGCCACCTCAGTAAAGCTGAAACTCAGGCCAAGTATGGCTGGTAAACTGGTTTCATAGCTGTAGGCTGAATTCACCATCCTTATCTCAATCTGTTGTTCAATTCTCCCTTCAGTGAACATTCTGTGTAGTCTTGCATCTATTCTCCAATCTTGTTCTTGATTGGACAGCAATAACTTGTGGTAGCATGGAACAATTTCCTTCTCCACTCAAGGAGAACATTCCTGTAGATGGTGATCTTGATAATAGTTCAAGTGGACATCCTTCTGAGCTCATTGCTGGGGACTGATCAAGTCAGTGGGATGTTATGGTACATGGTCTATATTGTACTATTTGCTGTTCCTGAACATGTTCATGACTGTCACTGTTGTTCAAACCACTTCTCAGTTTTGTATTTGGTCTTTTGTCTCATTTCTTTAGGATTGGTTTTTGTCTTTCCCATACTTTGTGATTGGTGGCCGTTTGATGAAATCTGCAATATTTACAACCTTATTGCTTGGTCATCTCTTGATGCTTTTCAGTTTGGAATTCTCAGTACTTGTGAAGATATTATTCTTATGAACAGGTGTGAGCCTAGCACTGTTGCTCATACTGCTTTAATGTTTTTTTTTTGTTTCTTGGTCCTTTGTTCTCTGTTTTTTCTTTCCTTCTTTGAAATTGTCTGTGGCCGGTTGAAGTGTTAACCTCACTTCGCCTTTTCTTAATCATGAGAACGGAGATTTCTCAATTCTTCTGAGTGATGTGTCTTTCATTTTAGAAGCAACCCATTGTCTTGGCCTGTGGGTGGAGGGGTCTATGCTTAGTTTCTAAGCTCCTCACCTGATTTGGTGTAGGCTGTGTAATGGGAAGCAAAGATAGAGTGTTCCTGCAAAACACTTTGGTAGCTTCCATTCTGTTAGGGTACCTTGCATCTCGAATGAAGAAAGGTGTCTCCTCAAAGGTCATCAGAAAGTTCAAAGGTAATATTGAGAAGACAAGCTTGCAAAACCAGAGTCACTTGTCATGGTTAGTCTCCAGGAGATTGTCTTTTCCAGCTTTGTGAGTGGTCACTGTACAGTTGAAATTTGGAGAGAGTGTTTGAGAGTGTTGTAAGGCAGTAGATATGATGTGCTTAAGTTTTTGATTGCTGTGGAAGGATGAAGGAGTTGTGAACATCCAAGATGAAGCATGGTAGTCTTTGTCCCTTCTGACCTCTGGAGACTTTTCCTAAGTCTCCCTGTAATATCCCTCTTTCTCACCCTCCATCTTTGTAGGTCTTCAATAGATTTCCAAAGTATTTTCAGTATTGCTGCAACCTTTTCTCTGACCCTGGTCCTTTGAGATACATGTCCTGGGATGTTATGGTAAAACAAGCACCAGAGTGGTTACACTTGGAACTTTCAACTTGCGTTTTTGGAGAGATGTCCTAATGAATACGGAGTTATTCTGAGACAAAAAATGCTGTCAAAAGCTTTGACCTTGAGACCCCAGCCCTCTTTGTACAGCTGGAGGAAACAGACTGAAGATTTGGAGAAGACCAGAGCTACATATGTTTGTGCTGGTCAAAGCTTTCACATGATCATCTTACAATCTCTTCAAGCCAGGGATAAGGCCTTGTTGCTTTGTGTCCAGATGTGGCACTCTAATACTTGATAATCAACAATTGCATTCTTGCACCACTAGGATTCTGGCTATGGGATCCTCTCTGTGCTCCTGGAAAAAAATTAGATCTGTATGGGCACAGAATGCTAGGTGAATTGCCAGCATTGCTCGTAAGGTGGTGCTACCAAAAACAACAGTTCCTTCCCAGAACAGCAGATAAGGAGAAATGAAGAGGCCATGTTATACCAGCATACAGTATATGACCATGGTCATTGGATGCAGCACCATAGCAGTGCAAGGTATGCAAAGCATCTACTCTCAGTTGCATCCTCTCAAGTGATTCTTGCTTTCGGATCTCCAGTTATGTCACTTACAGTTATTGTTGCAGCAGTCTCAGGGTATAGTGAGCCAGTGTTGGCACATGCTGGGCCCCAATTTTTCCCTCTCTTGCATGTTTCATCCCTTCCTTTCTCACTCAGTACACCAGCACTAGCATTATCACTTGTTTTCCATACAAATACATGCTATGGGAGGTTTAACAAGGGCATGAAGGCATGGGATTCAATTGTGAACAGAACCAGAGATATTTTTAGGCCAGCATTGACATGGATGCAGAGCCCAGGTGATGTTCACAAGGTACATTGCTTCTTGAGCTATGCTGTAGCAATTTCCTACTTTTTGAAAGACCATGTAACATGAGAGGAGGATCTTAAGATGGAGCTGAATGGTTTACTTCAGAAGAAGTAATTGGAAGCTGTAATGGCATCACCACATTGACCCAACTATGTAATCCAAATCATGTCAGAGATAATTCAAAATTGATCTCTCTCAGGAATGGAGAAAGTATCAATGGATTTGAACATTACACAGTTTCATGACAATCTGGGAATATTTGAGCACCTATTTAAGACACCATTCCTTTGTCCTACACAAGGTTGACATTGAGGTTCCTGGTCATCTGGCATCTTGCACTGCCTTTCGCTTTATGGAGTCAATGTTGCTGGATTGTTATCCCTGCCACTTTCCTTAGTGCTGCAGCCTTGTTCTGTATTGAGGAAGTTTGAGTACTGATTGAGGAGCCTTTTTCCATACTGGCCCTTGCGTCTATGTGTGCTTCCATATAGGAAAATGTAAAAGGGTTGTTGATTGCTCATAAGGAGGCTGCGAAGCTAGAGAGCTTATATGATGTGCCTGATCAGGGTGGTGAATAGCGCTTCAAATGCAAGAAGTAAGAAATTGCTCCTTGCCTTAATTTTGTGCAGTGAACACATGATGAATGGCATTCTCATCTCCAAACAGTCATTAAGAGGATGGAAGATCCTCTGCAGGGCCATGTGAACAATATGAGCCATTATTCTGTGGGCATGTGTGCTGATGGATACATAGCATGGGAAAGGAATAAGGTATGTTCTATAAGCTTGATTTTGCTAAATTTTGGAACTTGCTTGAAATTAATCCCTGTTTGTTAATTCTACAGAATGCCGACCTGCCAACAAACATGAAGAGGTTCCTAGGATACCCACAAAAAGGTCCCAAACCTGGTCAGCCACAAAATTGTAAGCCAAATTTGTTTGTTTTGAAGTCATTGGCATGGTTACTGTGTGTTGTGTTAATGACCAAACTGCTGGAATATCATTTTTTTTTATGCAGGGCCTTCTGGATAACATGGCTTTCAGGTTCACTAGGACAGACAGACAGAACCATGTTCGTGCTTCACTGAACAGGGGGAGAATTTCAGGGTGCTTTAGCAGAAGGAATATCATGAAGGACCCCAGTGCATCCTACCCAGCCTCTCCACAATGTGACAAGAAAATGCAGAGTGGCTACATTGCTATTCATTGTGTTTCTGATTTTCATCAGAGTTGGTACTTGGAGAGTTACCATCGTGGTGTAAGTCCCACCATCGTCAAATTCAAATTTTTGCTTGGTGACAAGTTATTTCACTGCTCTATTGTGCTTCAGGTTTCTTAAATCATTAGCATGAAGAAAATTTTCATTACTTATGAATATATTCTCTTGAGCTTCGCAGACAGATAGTTCAAAGGCTTAGGGATCATGGGCTTACAATGTGGGGAATAATAACTTTCTTGAACAATTTGACTTGGTATAAAACAATCATGTCTTCTTTTTCTTTGTTAGTGCTATCTTTAAGCTGAGGCATGTGTCATCTCCCTTTCAAATTTGTTCAGAGCTTCCCTTGATCTCCATACTTAAATATTTAGAACTGGCCAACTTGGTAAAGCCCAGTTGCAAGGGCAAAATTTGTGTCCTGACCATCATGGTGGTCATGCTCTATGCTTCCCTGCTTGGCAGATGGCATGTGGACTGTTGGACCAATGTTTGATGTACTTTGTTCAAATTGAAGTTAAAGGGTTTTTTCCCCATCCATTCAAATAACAGCACTAAACTACTTCATTTGACTGAATCTAAAGGTAATTGAAACTGATGAAGAGACACCAACTGCTCATGACGATATTACTAATCTCATCAAACTCTTTCCAGCAAGAATTTTCACTTAATGTACTGACAATCACAAAGGACTCTTTTCTTGCATGGTTTCTTTTGACTGCCCAGACAAAAGGTTGAAAGATGCAGTCCTTTCAGAAGCATTTAGCAAACCACCAGGTTATAGCAAGCAGTGCTATGAGAGTTGTCTCACCGTTTCTAGGTTGTTTATGACATCAGGTTTAATGTTATACAGTGCCTCCAATGCATTTGCCAGGACACACAAACTTGTTCTGTGCCCATACAACAGTAATATGGTTCAGGTAGGCTCAGCCAACCCAACTCCAGCAATAATGCCGTATACTGCTGTCGCAACAAATTCCTTCATCTCAAGAAATTCAATACACAGGAATTACAACCCAATTGAAACTCCCATGTACTTCCACATACTTGTTCCTGGTTGTAACATAGGTATACAGGAACAGAGGATTATATCATAACATACTACCAAACGAAAGGACAGAATCTGCTGACTGCCTACCTATTTTGTGATGCATCTTTGGGATGATATTTGTCAGGACAGCCCGTCTTGACAAGGCTGATGTGCACGTGTGCACCACCAGTGTTGCTCACGTATGTCCATTTCAACATGTCAGTATGGTATCGTGATGTTTTCAATATTGGGATTAACTTCATTTTCATTCATTAAGGTTGTAAAGATATAATTAAAATGCTTGTAAGATTCCTGGGTATGACCATGAAAGTTGAAAAACACATTCCAAATGGTCCAATATATGTGTACCCACCGGCCACAGTGAACCGGCACCCACTAGTGCACCATGAAGGATGGATGATACATGGTCTAAATACAGTTGTGTTTCAGTTCCTCAGCTAACCATCGTGGTTACTCAGGTGCTTTTTTTTTACTACCTACCTACTAACAACCCACAAGCAGGTTGCTAGTAGGTAGATAGTAAAAACGGCCCTTACATATGTATAAACCATCTACTTCCCTAATAGTTACCTATTTTCCTACCTACCTACCCGTGTATGAGACCTACTAGAATTGGTTACCAAAGGTGAAATCAAATATGAACTCAGCTGAGGTTCATCCACAACTGAGTAATAATAGGCATCCAGTGGATGGTGCACCGGTGGGTCCTGGTTCACTGTGGCTGCACCCATGTAGGTTTAAAAATCGTAGAGTTATGTACTTTCTAATGGCCAGAGTGAACCAGCTTCGATGACTGCACCAGTTGGCCATTCTGTCCACAGGATGGGCTGTGTTTTTTCATCTGCCTCTTCACCCTACATTAACCAACATTTTATCACAGTAAATTTTTTTGCCTGCTGACCTTTGACCTTTTTTTTTTGAGGCAAAAATTTCCCAAACCCTTACCCTCCATACTACCCTCCCACCTAGTTACCCTACTAACCTACCTACTCTATTGACCTACCTCTTAGCCTAAACCCTAAACCGAACCAATTAACAACCAATCCCTTACCTACCCTTTCTATCTTTTCCTAGCAAAACCCTATATCTCTCCTTGGGTAAACTTTTCTTTCTTGGTGAAAATTACATTTTTTCTTGGCTAAATTCTTATCTCTTAGCAAAACCCCTATATTTTTTTTGCTAAACTTTTCTCTTTTGGCAAAACCTTTTTTTTCTAAAGCTAATTTTTTTTTGTCTTGGCAAATTTTTATTTTTTTTGACTATATTTTTTTCTCTTAGCAAAACCTATATCCCTTCTTGGCTAAACTTTTATCTCTTGGTAAAAACTTTTTTTTTTTACTAAATTTTTATCTCTTGGCAAAACCTGCATATCTTCTTGGCTAATTTTTTTTTCTTTTGGCAAAACCTATATTTGTTCTTAATTAAATTTTTTTTTCTTGACAAAACATATGTCCCTTCTTGGTTAA
>Ga0209208_10009431_pt1 | contig 12829 bp, 7 predicted proteins | sample S1TSphfallax_3_FD_187694 | JGI IMG/M metagenome (GOLD analysis project Ga0209208, IMG submission 187694) | Host-associated microbial communities from peat moss isolated from Minnesota, USA - S1T2_Fd - Sphagnum fallax MG (SPAdes) (version 2) | ecosystem: Host-associated > Plants > Peat moss >...
TTGATGGTCTCGTTCTCAATACATGGGTTAGATATATTTGGTGTCATTGACATAGAATTCAAATTGCATAAGTTACATTGGTTCTATAAGTTAGTTGATTATGTGTTAATTTCATATTCATCAGTTTTGTTAGAACATTTTCCTCATTTTCTCTTTGGTTGATAACACTAGATATTACCAAAATTGTATTGCAAAAAATGTGATACACTACTTGGGAGGTAGGGAAGGTATTGGGCACCTACTAAGGTTTTTTTCAATTTCTTCAAGCTGCAAATCCACTAGTGAGGAACCTTAACATTAAATGGCAATTATCCTAGGTGGGCTATAACATTTTTACAAAAGTGGTGCTACAAGTGGTGACCTAGGAAGCGTGTAGGTCTAGATGTGGCTAATTCTTTTTTTAATTATTTTGAAAATTGTCAAAAAAAACCTTACAAATAACTATGTTTTCTCTCTTTTTTTCATTTTTTTTGCCAAGGGGCAAAAAAATTGCCCCCCAAAAAAATTGGTACCCACTCCTTGCCAATGTTGGTGGTAACATATCTCACACGATATAATTTTTGTCATTTGTAAATGGGTAAATACATGTCCTATTAATTTGTTATGGAATAGGTAATTAATGAAAGGCGAATGCAAGTTATTGTGCATTGTTGAGGCTATTTATGGTAATTAGCATGTTTATCTAGTTAGCAGACATAACTTTAACTTATGGGAACTAAGATGCCCTTTTTTAATTCATGCAAAGAGCAATTATGAAAACTTTATCCAAATAACAAAGGCTTACACAATCATTGGGCCAATGAGAACCCAAAGTGACACCTTGTGTTTACTAATAGGTTGTTAATGAAATGGAAATTGAAGGTAGAGAGCTATCTTTCAAAAATGTGAAGCAACCTATCACTCAGCCTCTTCCTATGTTTTCGAGGTTGTTTTTTTTACTTCCAACCCTCAAAGAACATTTGTAACCCTTCTATTTGTATGTTCAATGACACAAAAATCGTTCAATTTGGTTAAGGAATGAGGAAAATATTGGAAAGTGTTCAACGTTAGGCATGTGTTTGATGATGAGCAATTCTACCCAAATTCAATAAAAAGAGGGAAAAGGGAAACAAATCAAGATGAAAAAAATGGACCAAAAAAAAGAAAAGATGTCATTCCAAGTTACTTGCTAAGTTTGTAAAAATTCACAAGCATTCATCATAGCTTGCAAAATGTCCCAATGTTAGGTGGGCTAGTATAAGAGGCCCTCCTAGATGTATATTGCGTAATTTGTACATATTTCCACAAATGAGATCACCAATGACAATGCTTTTTAATGTTAACATCACAATAAGATGTTTGAAGTGTGGAAGAAAGAAAAATGCAGAATTATTTTCATATCACATGAAAATTTATTTCCTCTACAATGAATGCAAAACATCAAAAACTATATCATGCATTTCAACGCATTCAATAGCATAAGCACATGAAATAAACATTCCTTCCAAATAAGTAATCTCCTTTACTCACATTAAGACTCCTAAATTTCATGAATTATAATGATACTAATATGGTGAACCCTTGAAGGGTATTTTGTATACCTTTTCATTGTGGCACGACAATGTTATTTTATTTGCATTTCTACAAGTAGAATAAAATGTGAATGGAGTTTTAGCTAAAAGGGTCTTTGAATAAATATGAAAGGGTATTTCCTTAGTTTGGAGACCTTAAATTGTGTTTTGCATATTAGGCATGAGTTGTTGGGGTCGATCTATCATTGTTGTATTGACATTTAGATCTCCTAGAAAAGTTGAAGAAAAGAAGAGTTTGAATTGTTGGCCAAGGAGAGTTGGATGTAAGTGGATGCATTAAGAACATGATCTTTACAAACCTAGACTTGATATATAAATGTGGGATTACTCAAAGTGAATGTGAAGTTCACATGTGTGTGTGAGAGAGCATGTGATAGACTTGAAACATGTTAGAACAATTGTTTTTGCAAATTTGGTTCTAAGATTTTTCATGAGAAAACAAAGAGCAAAGGAAGTTACAATGCAAAATCCCCTTCGATAGATAAGCTTGTTGGTAGGGTTAAAAACAAGGAGTCAAAGATGGTGAAAAGCAAAGGGATGATAGAATCTTGAATAAGATAGTGTGCAACTAGCAATGGCAACTTGGAAATGGATGCGCAACACATGTTTTTCAACTAGGTACAAGCAAAGTTTGTTCCCAAAATTGACATAATGAAACCCCTACTCAATTTGATCATTTCAATATTAGTGATATCCTTTGCTTAGTTGTCATTTCATTAATCTTAATTAGGTGCACATGCAAGTATTCAATTGTTGATTTTAACTTAACAAGACCAACAAATTATTTGAGTTCATGGGGTTCATGTTGTTGAACCTACCACCATTATTCTCAACCAAACTAGGGTATAAGTTTTGAGAGGGAAATTGAGTACCATATGTACGATATTCAATTTCCCATTCAAAACTTATATGTACGATATTCAATTTCCCATTCAAAACTTATATGTACGATATTCAATTTCCCATTCAAAACTTATACATATGATACTCTAATGGTCTATTCAAATACATTGAAATAAAATGTTAAAGTATTAAGGTTAAGCTTAGATGAACTAACAAGTATTCAACTACTAATTTGAACTTAATTAAATTAACAAATTATTGGAGTTTATGGGAGTTAGGTTGTTGCTACCTACCACCATTCATTACCAAAAAATCATGATTTTTATGCCTCTTACATTTTAACTACAATGATTATGGAGTCAACCATACTTGTTCAATAAAAAAAGGTAGATGTATCTAATTTGATTAATGACATTATAGTCAAATCAAACATGCCAAAGTATACATGAAATATCTAAGACATACATTGACTATGCAAGCAATTAAAAATAATCATAAGCATTAATTTTGACATGTCAAATGTGATTAAAAACAATTAAAAACATTTTGACATAGAATATGACATGTCCCATGTGATTAAAAAAAATTATAAACATTTTGATGTGTAATATGAGTTGAAAATATATTACAATTTTCATATTATTATTTGTAATGTTTCATATAAAAATAAAAATAAGAGAAAACAACTAAAATATAACAAAATGACATGTGAAAAAATGGAGGATCAAATTGAAATTTTATATTTTAATTTATTAAAAGGTAAAATATAACCAATGTACATGTCAAACTTGAACTAATGTAGTGTCTTTAAATTTGAAATTAAAAATTACTACAAATTCAATTAAATTTACAAATTGAAGACATGTGAATAATTTTTATTATATAATTTCAGAAGTGAAATTTATTTCATTGTGATTTTTTTTTTTAAAAAATTAATAACATCATTATTCTTGTTGTTTTGCCCAACTCAACAAATAAAAATTAATTTAACATTTTAATTTTTTGAAAGTTTAAATATTATAAATTTCAATGTGGTTATGAAACTAATTTATGAATTAAGTTAAATTATGATATTAATGATGTACATGTGTAACCAATTTCATTATTACATTATTACATTATGTAATAAACATATAATGTGCAATATTCAAAAAAATCATGTGTCTATATATTTTGTGATAGCAAATTTTATGACCATGTGAAGTGATATTGGTTGGATGGCCAAGGCCTTGTGTTGTGGTCAAAAAGGTGAAGGTTCAAATCTAAATTTGGACATGTTGTGCATTGATTGATGATTTATCACAAGTTTGATGAACTTTTGATAATCAACCAAAATGTTAAAAAAAATTGGGCATTATAGTCATGGGTTGTACACAACTTGGTTTTAATTTCATCCATAGTTCAATCTAGAAAAACAAAAAATTGAAAGATATTATAAAAAATTAATTTTAATTAAAATAAATAAATTAATAGTGCCACGTCAATTTATAATTTTAGTCATCTTTATCAAACTGGAAAAAATTTGCAACAACTCTAAGAGTTATAAAGCTATAGCTCCAACTATCACCAAGATGAAATGACTAATGTTGGGTGGGTATCAAATTTTTTGATACCTACCAAATCCAGTTTTCTCAAAATAGATTACAAAAGGTTTTGATTCTCACTTTGTAATTATATATATATATATATATATATACACACACAATGAATCAAGGTATCAATATTCTACAAAAACATTTTAATTTATTCTCACAATGTCAATCCTCATAAATTTGAGAATAGTTGGTAATCATTTTGTGGTTTTCACTAACTATTTTTCATTATTATCTCAAATAAAAAATATAACCAAAATATAAAAAAATTATTGATTTAATTTTTATTCTTAAAAATTATAAAACCACAAGTGATGTTACAAAAAAATAATAAAATATAACCAATGGTATATTTATTCCATTTTCATACTTCAACAACTTCATCCTTTTCAAGTCACTTTGAAATTATTCTAACTTTTCTTCTAAATCTATATCCCCTTCAAAGAATTTTAATTAAATGGAGATTTACATCCTATTCTTGTTATGCCAATTTTTGTTGACAAATATTATTTTTTCTAAATTTTCAATTTGTAAACAACATCTTTTAAGGTTAGTAAGTATTCTAGTCAACAAAACAATCCTTTTTGTTTCAAGATGTGATCCAACAATGCTCAAAATCTGGTGAGCTAAAAAACCAATAGTAGGAAACATTGCTTCATGTTTCTCCTACCATTAAAGAGGACATTTTAACATCCAATTGGTATTGTCTAAAAATTAGCACCTCTCTTTTGACAAGCTTTCCTATTAGTTCATTTATACTTGTATTTTGCTCAAAAATATCCAAATTGCAATCCTAATAAAAAAATATTTTTGGTTAATTTATCAAAGGTTGCAAATGTTCATGACATTTGACCAACATAGGATATAAAGATTTCTTGTCATATTTCACAACAAGACTAACACCTTGTTCTCGTCCAACAAATGAGGATAATATTTAATATCATATTACAGGTTTTTTTATTTTCATATATTGTTAAGAATGAAAGGAAAGAATCCAACACACCACAAACTTCCTTTCTAATGTTAGAAACCAACAAAGCCAATTCATCAATAAAAATTGAATCATCTCCCATTAGGCTTTCAAAATGAAGGAACATTTGACTTTCTTCGTTAAATTTTAAATTCATCAAAATTGTAAAATGTAATGCATCAATAAGTAACCAATGTCCATGTGACTAGCTAAGAACACATGTAGAAACAATTGGAGAAATACAATCCATAATAATTTGGAAGATTTGCCGAGTTAGAGGTGGAGGCATTCGATTAATAACCTTCACAAAATTTTGTCTATTATAATAGAGCACAATTGTAGAACAAAACTACAATGCCTCTTGAAACATAATAATCCAAAACAAAAGATTCATAATTCATAATAGATTTCAATATAACAATCATGGCATTGAAATTAAACTCTTCATCTTTGACATAAACAATGATATTTTTCCTTAAACCATATTTATCCAACAAATCTATCAAAATTTTAGCTAAGATTTGTCTTGTAGTTTCTGTAACCTTGAACAAGCCAATTGTCACATGTTTAGCTACTAATCACTCCCAAAAAATTAATAATCAATGCAAAAAATTCATAATTTCCTTTGGACATTCACAAATCAAAGCTAGGTGTTACATAATAACATTCTACCATGCAAGAAGAACATGCAATTTTATTTTATTTTCCATTAGCCGTGGTAATATTTCTTGTGAACATTGTTTCTTGGAAGGGAAATTTAGTTTTGGACACACGTAAAACCAATCGTTTTAACCAAATACTTTCCACAAACTGAAATAGTATTTTTTTTTATGGTCAAAAGACCAAGGTCCTGAAAGAAATCTTTTTGTGGCACATCCTCCTTTTGGAAATAATCTTTCACAATAAAAACTTTGAGATTGACCCTCTAGATATATTTAATATTTCTTTTACAAGATGTCTTTCCTTTGTTTGTTTCATTAAATTGTTCATTTCTTTTTCAAATTTCTTTACAATAAGCATATGATCTACATCCATATGTTTTTAAAGAGAAATTATTCCATTTTTTTTGTAATAAAAAATTAATCATTTTCTTTCTTGTGTTTTTTTAAAATAATAATTATTGATTTTTAATGACAAAATATACAACGCATGATTTGTGCATTTTCAAAATCAATTGCTACATTATTATTTACATAATAAAATCCCCAACATAAACTTGTTCTTCTATGAGGTTTCCAAAAAAAATTGTTTGAACATGCAATTTTTTAAGGTTAACCTTCATTAATCAAAATTGGTGCTGTAAAAGATTAGAATATTGCACATTAAAAAAAAAACACAATATTAAAAGTACACACAGAAAGAAAGTAAAATGACAAAAAGAAGACAAAACATATAAATAATTTTTTTTTAAAACTCTTATTTTCAAAAGAAAAGAGGAAAAAAACTTCAACAAAAAAAAAACTCAAAATAATCAAAATAAAAAAAGGGGAAGACTTACCAAGTTGAAGGAAGCTTGATGCTACAAACTCCTTCACTTGTAAGCAAAAACAAGGGAGAAAGTACAATTTGATACATGGCAAATAGAATGTTGTAAAGTGCAAAACAACAAGTAGTGAAACAACAAAGGGGAGGAAATGGTAGCATGTTCCTTAAAAGAAACGTGAAATGAGAAGTAGTAAGGTGAGGCATCAAGTAGTAGGGCATGAAGCAAAAAGACAAGGCAAATCACATGTGTGAAACAACACGACAAAATGAAAAGGTGAATGGCAAAATAACATAGAGAAGAACAAGGACTAGCATGAAGCAGTAGGTGAAGTGTGAGGAACTAATGGAAGGTAGTAAGAAAAGTGCAATGGAGTAGGTGTGGAATAGTAGGTGAGAAATGTGATGTAGTGATCGCAATGGTGAAGGAAAATAAAAGAAACAATGAAGAAAGAAAGGAAAGAAAAAAAGAAGGGAAGGAAGGGGAAAGAAAAAGAAAAAAAGAAGGGGGAAGGAGAAGATTTAAAAACACTTGAAAAGATAAAGGGAATGAAGACAATAAGAAAAAAAAACTTGAAATAATTTACAACTTGCAACCTTACAGCACATAAAATGAAATAATATAAGAAGAAAAACACAAGGGTTCTAATCCCTTTTTATTTGCAACAATTAGGGTTAATTTTCACCATACAATTTTCACACAAATGAGAACTGGTGATCAAGGTTTTAGTCAAGGTCTCTTAAAAGTGAAACCTAAAGGGGTTCAAATATGGATACCCAAGTGATACCTGGGGTTATTTTTGATATTTGCCCAAGACTAGTAATAACCTTTAATTCACTTAATTGCAAGAATCTATTATAGGATATTGAGAAAAGCTTGAGGTATTTCAAAGATTTTGAAACTTTTATCATCATGCATACATTGCATTTTTGGTCATTTGTATGATTTCTAAATTGGTCAATTTCTAATCAAAATGAAATATATTTGGAAGTGTTCAAAGGAATCTATTATTTATGTTTTGTATAGGGGAAACTTGAAACTTTAAAATTCATGTGAAATTTTTTAGAACTTTTGCTATATAGTAAAATGAATGGTAGGCAATTTGATTAACCAAATATTCTTAGCAAGGTGTTCATAGATTTACACACTAATGGTGTTGTAATGTTTCAAATGTCAAAGATTGCATGGAAGAGGAAAAGGTTTTTGTTGACATACAAATCACAATTTGCGATGGGGTACAAAGTTCATGTACATATTTTATCAAGGTATATGTGACTTTTTCATTATCCTTTTATTCATTTTTATCATTTTGAAACTTGAAATGGTAGAAGTCTAGGACCACTTGTGTTTGGACTTTGAACCCTACCAACTTAGCAAACTATGGGAAGCTAGGATTAATTATTTATAATATTCATTTGAAAATTAATTTCTTGTCATGAATGCAAGATGAGTTCAACTTGGATGCCTTTGGAACATGTTTTTGATGTAGGTAGTGTAAAATTTTTAACCCTTAGTGTCCCCTCAGAATGTGATTCCCATAATGAACAATAATATTTTGATAAAAGGTTAACTACATCATATGGAAGTTAACATTGATAGGTGATGACAATGACATATAAAAGTTTTTTTATTGGGTTTATGTGGCTATGAAAAAAACCTATAGCCCATTAATAGATGGTTTATTGTATGATAGAAACATCTTGGTTGTTTTAACCATTATTCATAGACATGCTTGACAAATAAAACAATTTATAAATAAACATGCACCTAGTTTTTCATTTACATGTTGAACAAATGGATGGCCTTTTTAACTCTTTTTTTTGTTTCTAAGTGAGGCATTGGGGTTGGGATTTTGTTCAACATAGCATGTTTGGTGATTACATAAAGAAAATATTGTGGCACAAACAAGTTGGTGTTTCCTAATTTTATCTTTGATGAAACAATCTTATACACCAAAACATTGACTTTTGTGCAACCAACCCATATGTAAATGTTTTATCAACTCTTCTTGAGCCATGTTGCATGATGAAAATGTCTTTTGTAGCTATTTTTTGAAGCATTTGTTCAACCAAAAAATGCCCTTTTGTATCATGTGTTAGATGATGTTTTGATGCACATTGAATGCTTAATTGATGATGATTCATACCTCTCTATTATTTGGCATTAGTTGCAAGAAATCATTTAGGGGTTCAAGATATATACTTGAACATTATATGGGGAATTATATGTGATTAATAATTTTCAAACTCAATGTTTTCTTAAACATGTATTTTACATTTTTTACTTGTGGCTTTATAATAAAAACATTATATTTCTTTTGTTTTTGTGCAATTTTATTACCTTTGAAGTGTGTTTTCACTATTGTTGGTTTATTTTTCAATGATCCCAATGTTCTTTAATTCATGGGTGAAAATATAGTTTGAGCTTTTAATGATGGTGTCACCTAGACCTTATATGAGTTATTTCCCCCTACAATTGACATGGTTTGCATGTGTAAATTGTTAATTTGTTGTTAACTTCAAATAAAAGGTCTACAAGCTTGACCAAGTCTTCGTAGTTAAGGTCTTTCAAAAAATAAATTTGAGGTGAAAAAGTGTTTCAACAAGTTGTTTTTTAGCCTCACCTATTTAGGAAACGAACTATATATATGCATTTTGAAATTATTCCCATGCAAAACCAAATCAAATTGAGGGAACTTCATCTACCATGTCTTAGCTTTCTTACTCACACAATTTGTTGGCCTAAAGAAATGTTGACCATTTAGTTGTTTGCTCAACATGCTTAAAATTGGCATCAAAGCCCTTAGTTTTAAGAATTTATAAGCCAATTCCAATTTTGGTACAAACTCCAAGGTGTTAGCACCTCTTTTGTTATTAGTTCCTTAATGACATCCAAAATTGGTATTGCAATGCCCATGTTGAACATTTCATCAAAGGATCAAGTTAAAAGCAATGATTGTCCCATTTCAAGTGAATGATTGAATGATTGTTCAATTCAAGTTGGTATTTAAAATGTTTCATTGTGCATGTCAATTTTGATTTTGTTGGGTTAGTGAAAGAATGTAATAGAAATCAAGATGACATCTTTTTTGGTTCAGAAAATGGAGAGGATTGCTATAGGGGAGTGCTACAAAGGATTTGATTCACATAGAGTATTACTTTTCATGAATAGACACCTTGATGAAAGGGGGAATGACAATGTTTCATGGTGAAGGTATTTGTCATTGAGTTAAAATTACCAATGAGCATGCTTTAACATTATTGCATTGAAATATTACTAGACATAGACATGAAGGTATATAATACATGTGCACTAAAATGTTGCAACTTTATATTTAATGTGGATGAAAACACAATTAGGGGGACTATTGGGATTGTCACAATCATAGTTTTTATGAATTGTAAATGAACTTAAAATGTAAAGCCATATTCAACATGTTGTCAATAGATTTTAGTTAGAATCGTATTGAATAATATGAATGGGTTCTAAGAAAAAAAATGGACTTATAATGTACTTTTAAAATGACAACACTTTGTCTATCACGTAAACAATATAGAAATGTGGACTCAACATATATGTCATGTTGTTGTCAATTTTTTTTAAAAAATTGGCCACAATCTAATGGGGAATTTAAGAGAAATGCATTGAAATTTTCCCAAAACAATGAATTTTTATTTAACTATGATTTTTGTCAATTTTCTAATCATATATAGTCCTTTTCTCATTGAAATTTCCAAGCCTTTACATGGAGTTTGGGCCGATCACATGTTTAATGATATTTATAGGGTGATCTCCTAATTGTTCTATCAAAAGAATTAGAAATAACAATAGGATTTATAGTTTGACTTATATATGATCATAATTGCAAAAAAAATAGCTAATATATGATGTGAAAATTTCAAAATGTCAAAAATGAGCCACTTAACCATGTTTTTACTCATATGTGTTAGATTTCTATTGATATTTTATAAATACTAAATATAAAACTCGACATGAACTTGTTCTAACTTTAGCAATAACAAACCCATGAAAATAGTGTAATCTTTAACTTAATTTCAACGAAAATTACCACTTTGAATTTCATTCATAACAAATTATAAATCAAACTTTGCAAATTAGGTTTTCACATGAGGCACAATATGAAATTCATTAAAACTAGTCAAATGGAGAATTGAAATAGGCAAATTGGATGCATTGCATTGAAATCAATGGGTTGGAATTCTGTCCACAATTGTATAATTTCAACTTCAATTGTCTTAGAATCCATACTACACATGTTCATAAGGTAGGTATACCCATTTAGGGTCAAAAGTTTGTTGGGCCATTCCTGGGGTCCCCAACACCTTAATTCAACATAAATAACTTAGACCTTAATGTGAGAAACAAATCATCTTCAACCACACCTATATAAACTACTTACTAATTTAAAATTAGTTGAACAAACTAAGTACTTTGGACTTAATGTTTTAGATGTAGATGTATAGGGAGGCAAATGATTTGATGTTTCATTTATTTCAAAGATTTGACATAATACTTTAGACATCATTTTATTGTATTCATGTACAACTTTGGTTTAATTTTTGTTTTTATCTAGTTAAATAATAGAAATTTATTTGTATAAATTAAATGATGTAATTAAAAGTGCACCAATATTAAGCAAATTTAATGTAAACATCATATATGAGTGACACACCCCAAACTCCTTGATGGACTCTATTGTGAATTTAAAGGTCAAAATAGTGGAAGGAGAAGTAGTTACAACACATTCCCTAGTTTGTAACACTTTGAGGGTATAAAGGCATGTTAAAGCTTCGGGATGGGACTAAGATGAGTGACAAGTGGGTCAATTATTCACATGAATCTACATAAACCAAATAATAACTTGGTTACTGCACATTTGGAACATTTTTAGTGCATGCACAAGTCACGAGCAAACACAAACTCACAAAACTCACCACGGCCTAGACTTGGGGGAAGCCACCACCTTCCCCCTTATAGTATTCTTTATGCCTAGCCATGGGGCCGTCACCCCAAGTTGAAATCCAGAAATTTTTTAAATTAAGATTCCTACAACTTTGGGGGCCCATAACTTTGTGTGTAGACCTCTAATTGAGGTGAGGTTTAAAGAAAAGTTATAACCCTTGTCAAGATCTTTTCAACGGTATGTGGCACGCCACCTATATGTAACGAAATCAGGGCGATTCTTGACCTTTAATGGTCAGCTATTCTTTTGGCCATAAATTATGTTTTAAGTACCCAAACGGGTCATGCAAACCCATTTTAGACATCTATGTTCTAAAATCTTTCCAATGATATAATGAACTTCTCAATCCAATGAGTTTTGACCCTACAATTGCCCTTTGAAGGTTTGGAAGTCCATTGGAACTCCAACTCCTAAAATGGAAACTCACTTGAGAATGTGGGGTTCATTCCCTCACACTTTCTTGCACTCCTGGGAGCATGAAATGTGACTCCTAAGCTTCATTCTTGGCCCATAAGCTTTGCAAGCCCTTACCTTGGTCAAAAGCCAAAGGTTAGGGTTACAACATGAACCTCTTGTATTTTACACCATTATTACAAATTTATTGAATATGATTAGGTATTTGTAATTATATAGTATAATGTTGTGTGTAAATATCATATGTTTGTTGACCTTGCTTCACCATGTTCTACCTTTTGTGTTCATTGTGGTACGATCACTTCATTTCTATAAACATTAGGTGCAATAGGTCCTTAATAACCAACCCTCTATACCTTAAGTCACTTGCAACACCTTCTTGAAAATGACATCAATTTCAAATATGTTATTGAAAGGTTTCTTGTTATATAACATTGCATGCATATGTCCCCTTCATCATGTGATGATGTGCATTGCACGTCAAGACCTTCAATAGTTGTTCCAATTTTACATGAAAGTACACCACATGGATGAAAGACAATGTGGGTGATACTAACAACATGGGTTAAATTGGAGCACATAAATAAAGCTTGGCAATATGGATATTGCTAACACAACAAATGTTCATGACATATAAGAAGCATGACTATGTGGATGAAATTAATGAAACATAGTAACCGAATGAAATTGACCACACAAATGTAATTAAACATAACAATGAAGGTATCATGAAATTACATTCATGGATGTTATTGGTCATGTGAGTGATATTAAACCATATGGATGATGGTCATTGTCATACATGAATATAACTCATTATTTGATCAATTTCATCTGTAAGTATAATTTAAATCATTTGGCAAATTCCATCCATGTCATTTGAATTTTTTGTATGTGTTGCATTCATTACCCATGTTTTTTTCTACCAAACCAAAACCAATAGGGAAAATTATAGCATGATTTTCAAATTTT
>Ga0209208_10009432_pt1 | contig 12829 bp, 11 predicted proteins | sample S1TSphfallax_3_FD_187694 | JGI IMG/M metagenome (GOLD analysis project Ga0209208, IMG submission 187694) | Host-associated microbial communities from peat moss isolated from Minnesota, USA - S1T2_Fd - Sphagnum fallax MG (SPAdes) (version 2) | ecosystem: Host-associated > Plants > Peat moss >...
GAAAGCAAAGACGCTGGCGTTAGCGCGCAGTCGAGAGTTCGTTCGGCGGGAGTGGGCAGCGGAGTTGCGGGGCTCCATTTCCATTTTCGCTATTTATTTGAAACCAAAACGAAAAACAAAAAAAAAACAAAAAAAAGGAAAAAAATTGGTTACCTATGGGTCTTAAGTCTTAACCATGTTAATGCTATTGGGGTATTTATTTATTTATTTATTTATTTGGTTTTTTTATCTAGCTAAATTTTGGCTAAGTTTTTTTAAATTTTTTTTAAAAAGCTTCAATAGTGTTTTAAGTTACTTTTTCCTTAGGAAATTATCTTTACCATGTTGAACTTTGAAACTATTAGGCTTTAAAAAAACCCAATTATTATTATTAGTATTATTATTATTTTGCATAAAAAAATATTTTGAAAACTTGTGCATTATTATTATAAAACATTAAATTCCACCTTAATATAAACATTATGCTTTTAATGCTCACAAGTTAACAGGGTTAACAGTACTTACTAATAGTTAACTTATTTAGTAACTGCTAGTGCTTACTTTCAAAGGTGCATGCATTCACACTTGATGTTAGTGACTCTAGTGTTGAGTCCCCCTAACACCATGCTAGTAGGCCATTCAGGACTTAAACCTAGTTTAGTTACCAATGAAAATTTTATGTTAAGCTAACATTCACTTAACACATTAAGCCATAACTCATTGAACATTTGGGTGCCACCTAGGATGCCACCTAGATTTTCATTTAACAATAACTTAATATCAAGTGTGAATGGCATCATTAGTGTCCAATTTAGTAGTTAATTTAAGGAGCATTTTGACAAAATCATATGATTCTCTCATCAAATTGTCAGAGGTACATTAAAATTTCAGAAGTGTACCTAGTACTTTGCAAAGTGGACTTTTCTTTCATAAATCCTAAAAGTTTCCCAAATGAATGAGCTAAGTAGATATGTATGTGTATTCATGAGTTCCAGAATCAATTGTGGAAATACTTACACTTCCTTCCTCCTATCCATTTTAGCAGAAGATATATTATTCCTTTTTATCTGATTTTTATTTTTTTTATTATAATTTTTTTTTAAATCTGATTTTCTGTTAAAATTTTATTAAATTATTTATGTCAGCCTAGGAACAAATTTGTAGTCTACTGGCTAAAACGCCCCTTTTGGAGGTGCACTATTTTATTACAAAATGGGTGGTGGAGGGTTTTTTTTTAGAACTTTGAAGGCTTGAAAAACTGAAACACAACAACTTAACTACTTTTAACAGTCATGTATGTTTTTCATGTTCAAATTATGTACAGACCCTAAACCCTAAACCCTAAACTTTAAAAGCAAAATGGCTTGAAGGCCAAAGTGAACTTATAACCACCACTTGACCATCCACTGGAAATTATTATCATTCATCTGTGGATGAAATCCAAACTGAGTTACCATCTGATTTCACCTCGATACGGAAGTGGGTGAAATAGTAAATAGATAAATGTAATAATAAGTGGTTACAAGTTACAACCTCTGGTTCTGAAAACTAGACACGGTTAGTACCAATGTTTTCCGGGTATCAACTTATTTTGATACCCGCTGGTACTAATATATTGGCTACTTTTAAATTTTTAGAGAGTAGTCGGGTAGTTGTAGTTAGGCTCAAAATGCTGGTTTTGGGCTGGTATATGGCAGGTATATGCCTGGTATATAGATGGGTATAAGATTGACATGAGACCCATATTACCTCAAGTCACTACCCAACTGGTGGTACGGGTATTAGGCTGGTATCAGACTAAGGTCATACCAGACTGGTCTGGTACTTCATACTCATGTTCATACCATTGTTGTGAGGGTATCCTCCGGTTTCTAGTGTTAAAAGAGGGGGCTTTGAAGGTCATCTCCCAGGGAATTAGTTTGGTGTCTTGGGTTTAAATCGAGCCAAGACCCAAGATTCTTTTAGAAAAGAAGAACCGCACAACATCGGTTCATACCCGTATTGATACCCGTCTCTGACCCTATATACCAGACCAACTCCGGTTAGTACCATTAGTTAAGAGCTAGTGGGTTGTTAGTAGGTAGGTAGTGAAAACCAGAAACTGGGGAAACCACTGCAACAGTTAGCTAGCAGCATGGCCATGGGAATGAATTGGGACCCAATGGAATTTCTGCCACACCCATCATCATCATCCATCATCATCCATCATCCATCATCATCCATCCCTCATGGTCAGCTAATGGCTGTTGATTCACTCTGGCTATGGCCTGAAGCACAGAGCTTCAAAAAAAGAAGAGGAGAGAGATTAAGATGGTAGAGAGATTTTTACTAAAGTATTAAATTATTTTTTTGAAATTGCAGTCTGACATTTTGTGTCTCCTTCTACCCAAAGAGATTTCTATACAAGTTTTTGAATGAATGTTTTTCATATGTTTTTTTTTGGGTACTTTGAAGAGGTTGTTGTTTTGTGGCATCACTTACTTTTTGTTTGAAACTTTTGTGTGTAAGAAGAAGAAGAAGAAGAAAGTAGGCTAGTAGTAGACTTTTTAGAAGAGAGAAGAACCTTGTAAACTTTCCTCACTTGTTTATTGTTTAATGACTGTTGAGTTTTTTGAATTGCATTGCATTGCATTGGTTGGTAGTTGTTGTTGGTACTTAAAATATTGTTCGGAAAAGTTTTTGTTTGTGAATTTAGAAAGGTTTTGGGCCCACAATTGAGGTTCTGAACACTCTGCACCCCCGCCCTCCTTCTCCCCCATCCTCTTGTTTCTGTGGCAACTGTTTTGAGCTCTTGAAGTTTGAGTGAGGTTTTGCAGTTGCAATTCAAATTTTGAATACACTTGAGAGCAAGGAACTAGCTCTGCACGTTGGTAGCAAAAGAGACAAAAAGTGCAACAAATCTAGCTAGGTCCCAGAAGAAGACTTTCAGCACACAGAATCTTCAGCAAGATTCAGGTAGATGATGGGATACCATTTTGCCTGACCTGATGAACTCAAGGGTGACCCCCCCCAAGCTCATGACAAGAATCTTAACCTTTTTGTCTTGCTTCTATCCCTCTTCCAGCTCCTTGTAACTCCTCCAACCATGGCAATTCATGGCATTTCCTCTTGTTGTCCATTGTATATGGAAATAGACCTTTCTCTTCACCTAACTAATCCACAATCAAAAAAGAAGGGTAGGAAGCTTAGGTTCTTGGCATAACCCTTCAGGTCACCCTTCATATCAACGTATGGTTCCAAGTGTACACCGTTGTTGGCTGATTCTTTGATTTTTTTCAATATCCACCAAGTTAGTAAAAAAATCATTTTTCACTTACACACAAGGTATCAAGTATTAAGAAAATTCAGGTTTTTTAGAACGCACATGGTATCAACTTGTTGGAATAATCAACCAATAAGGGTATCAATCTTTGTAACATGTAAAAATTGGCTAGTACACATAAGGGTCGATTTTTTCAAGACCCTACTAAGAATCGGCCAATATAGTGCCTAGGTTAATCATCAAACAAAAAAAATTAAACAATTTTTTTTTCATTATTCTTATTTTCATTCTTTTCACAATTCTAAATCCCACATTTCACATTTCAAGATTTTGGTTTTTTATCATGGTCTTTTGATATGAGAAGAAAAGTGGTGCCAATTGTGTGAAATCTTAGAACATTATGCCTATTATATATCACAAACCAATGTCAAAGAGCTCAAGCAAAAGAAGAATATGAATGTAGCACCAAATAGTTTGAACAATGAGTTTCAAATCCAAGCATGTTGAATGGGAAAGGATTCTAATTTTCTATCATGATATTTTGATCTGAGAATAAAAATAGTATTAATTGTGTGAGATCCTAGAAAAGAAAATCATGAAGGTCTAGCATTTCTCCATAACTAATTTGGACATTCTTCAATCCCACAATGGCTTGCAATGTGAGATCTTTAACAGTAGAAGCAAGGGAGGACTAAAATTTCACCGCAAACATATCAAAAACCATGATAGATTGTTGAGAATGGCCACCTTGTAGACTTGCCAAAACAACATAATCACCTCAACTATTGTAATTCTGGCTAAACCATAGATTAGGGAAAGTGGAAGTCCATTGATACAATGTTATGCCACCATTTAAATGTAGGGGCAAAGGCAAAGTTGGCTAAAGAGCTCCACTTACTAATTGTTATAAAGTCCACACTTACACACAACCAGTTAGAATTTTAAAACGGAACATATCTGGCTTGACTAATTTAATAAGCTTCAAAACAAATGTGCTTGGGACATTTGACATTTTACCAACTCCTAAAAAGTTGAAAACAAGAAGATGATCCCATGCATAATTAAAAGTAGCCAACTTAGCTGATCAATATAGTCAACCATTTGGGCTAACACTTCAAAAATCCACCTAATGGCAAAGGAAGTCTATAAAAAATAAAACAAAATGTTCAGCAACATTCATTTCCATCACTCCAACTCATGATCAACACTGAAATAACTAGTTGCATTTAACAGTGTATCATTTTCATCAATTATATCCACCTATTCCATAAGGAATTCATCAATGGATTGCCATTCTTGTGGGCAATCTAATCTTGCATCAGTTAACCAATTTTTCATTATCATCATTAATTTGTTGAAATTGTCAACTCCCAACCTATAGCATTAGAAGCTTGTCAACACTTTAATTATCTTGAAGATTTTATTAATTTCAATCTAGGACCCAAGAATCCCAAGAATATGTCAAACCCCCAAAAAAACATTTAGCAATAGTGCTTCATCGAACTTCCACCAAGTTAAGGGCAATACAAAATCTTTTGGCTTCACATGGGAATGGTGGAATAAACCCAATTCATCCTTCAATAACTTATGCAAAATTATTGCATTTGGGGTCACTTCCCCAAAGATGAAATCATCATCAACTAGTGTTGCTTTAATTAGGCCATCAATGGTGGGGTTTAAGAAATGAAAAGCAACCGCCATCAATTGTAACAAAGTCCTGTTGTGATACTTAGCCATAATTTGTATCACTTTTGCTTGTCCAACAAACACCTTCACCACATTAAAGGATTTAAAATGTGAGTCCAACATTAATGATAGCATGTTGTGAACCTTGCTAACATTGTAAAAAAATTATAAATGCCAAAAATGGAACCAATACAACTTGAATTTATGCCATCATACGCATTCGTAATGCCCCCAATTTAGATTTGAAATCCCCCTTCACAAAATTGAAAGGGGTAATATCATATTGTTCAATAAAATTTACATACACACATTAATTGAAAGGGTGACATTTAAAGCTTCAAAAAGTAACCAATATCCTCAAGTTTGATTGAAGATACATTGTTTCACAAGAGGAAACATAATTTCAATAACCACTTTACAAATTGCCCATGTAAATGCATCTAGCACACGACCTTGTAATTCTTGAATTTCTTGCCTACCATCACATAGACTGGTGACATCATGATATTCTAAGGTTTTTTTAAATAGAATCAACATGCTAACAAACCTAATATTCACCAGTGCTTTTTGTTTTTGATGGGAGAGCCCAACATCAAGGCATGCCCTATGCCATTTGCTACGCCCTTTGTTGAACTTTTTAATCCATGTAGTTATTTTCTATAATGTAGATTGAGTGGCCTTCAAACTAACCTCCTTGAAACCAACATAATTTTTAGTTATAATCATATTAACATGTTTTGCTGAAAACATGGCCAAAACACAACCCATGCCAAAGAATTGCAAGTCCCAAAAGACCATAGTTGACAACTCAAGTAAAAACTTGTGCAAGGGTGGATAGATCGCCACCCTTGTCCTCCACATATGCAACTAATTTATCCAATAAATTGTATGATGACAAGAGATTTTTGACATGTGTTACAATTGCAACTTTAGATGCATCAGTGGCTTCAAAAAGTCCCATTGTCACATGGCAAGACACTCATAGCAAGTTTATGAAATCAATGATAGGAATAAACATGTCATGTCCAAATCTAGACAATCATAAATAAATAAAAAGTTATTGTTGTAACACATGAATCCAAAGCGGGAATTACATAGTATTCCATGGTCTTAACTACCAATGAAAGGGTGCATGTTGAACCATTTGCTTACGGTTTGGAAACATAACTCGGGGGTTTTAATGCATGATCAAATGCCTCAAGCATTAACTTTTTACAATAGAATTAGGCATGTTAACTTCAGCAACAAACAATAATAGGTCTTCCATAATTTTTTGTTGTTATGCATATATTTTTTATAAGGATTCCCATTCACAAAATGATTTATGATGGCCCCATAACCAATGACAAAAAAAATATTTGGACTTTCCTTGTGCAAGTTTTCTGAATCAAAAGCCACGTTAACATTTTTCCACTTGCACCAAGCAACTAAATGTTCATTCAAGATATATTTTTTCATAGAAGTAATCCCATGTTGCTAGCTATAAAAATTCATACCTTTCTTCCTTTTGGATGTAGTTTACCAACACTATAACTTTGGCAAACAAAATGGCAAATCACACAACGCATAGTTTGAAGCAAAATAGGATTTAGTTTACTACCATCATTCACCACAAAAAAGTGTCAAGGGAGAGACAACCTATAATGAAGGTCCCACGTTTATTTATTTAGGATGAATTAAACCTTCAAAATCTCCCATGCAATTTTTGTTTCCTCATCCAAGTTATTAGGTGTTGCAATGCTTTCAAATGCAAATGGTACATTTGATGTCAAAATTGAACCAACTACTGGCCCAAAATCCTCAACCAAGTTCCTTGATACCAAGTGAACATCATCACAAATAAAACTTTTCTACATACGCCCATCCAAACCAAGTGTTTCAGTTTGATCTACCATTTGGAGTTTCATTTACAATGGAAAAAAAAATTTAATTCCAAAATTTGGTGTACAAATTGACATTGATGAATTATAAAAAAATTCTTTTGATGAATTTTAAAATTTACAATTCAAAATCAAAACTTTGAAACAATTCATGCAATTTTATTTCTACAGCACAACTTCAACATTACACATCTAGTCCCATATGCCTAAAGGATGATGCCAAACAACACAAAAATAGAAATAACAACAACGAACACAAGCGAAACACAATAAAAGGGGGAGAAATACTTACTTATGGGTGCGTCACTTCAATTGTTGGAAGTTGAAAGGAAAATTTACCATCATAGACCCCCAATGACGCTTTGATATTCATCTTCTACATTCACAACAACATTCAAAGATCTCACAAATAACCATTATAGTTGTTGGGACCAATTGTTGTGTTTGGCGACTATTGCAACCAAACAAGACAATTTGTCTCAACAAGAAGTAGAAAAACTTTGTTGAATGCAAAACTAAGGGTGACACATGAGACTACGGACTTATGATTTAAGGTTTTAAATATACAACAAAAAATGAAACCCTAAATGGATGAAGGTGCTGAGAAGAATAATAAAAAGGATGAAAAATAGCCAACCCAAGTAAAAGTGACATGTTTTCATAAGGGTTTCAATAGGGTATTGGTTTTTAAAACCCTAATACCCTCTTATAGAGTATTTATAAGGTATCTAAAATCTTAGTACCAAGCCATGTAGGTTCTTGGTTGGGTATTTCTTGGAAATGGAAATGATAGGTAGGTTATATAATACCCAAACCCGGAGCCTGGTTGATACCCAGGTCCTACCAGATTTTTATCGACAGTTCAAAGGGGTGAAATGTCATGTTGACAATCACAAGTTCTCAGAAATTGGGTATGTTCACAGCAAAATTTATCTAGTGATGAATGGAAGACTAAGCCATTGTAAAACTCCTTATATGTTATTAAAGGAAACTTCCATCTTCAAGGAATAAGTACTGATAAGTTTTAGGTGATTAATAAATTCACCACTGTTTCTAATTATTTTTCGAAGGCAACTTCAATAAATACATTACTATTTCTTGTGGTAAAGACATGTGCATACGTACAAGATTTGAAGATTTTCCAAATTATTCAAAGAAACAAAGATGGAAAAAATTTTACTCGAACATTTTAGTGAGCAAACTGAAGTAATAGGCATTTGTCGTTGTTACTTCAATTGAAACCCATTTGAAAATAATCTTACCTATCGAATGGGAAAGTGACTTGAGCAATTGTTTATGGCATTATCATTTAAGTTACATCAATGACAAAACTATGAAATAGATGAAGCAAAACCAAGAGGACCATAAAAGATCTGATGATTGTTCCAAACAATATGAATATTCCAAAGTCGTCTCAACGGTAAAGCCCCTTTTGTAATACCATAGCCCCTCTTGTAACTAGTGCAAAAAGTGCAAAAGTCTTTTTACCATCACTACTCTACTACAACCTGAGTAGCCTTTGCCCTGTCTTTGAATCTTTTTTCAAAATCCATTTTTCTTTTGTTACAGAACCCATTTCATAATTAAGTGGTAAGTTTGAATAAGATCATGTCTCATTTTGCAGTAGTGAAGTTGTATTACTCTTTCATAGCTTTGAATGATTGTTCTATTGTTCTTTTGATAAATATTTTTTTTGGCATAGAAGAAGCTTCTTTGCTTGTCATAATTACCATTATTACAACCTTTTGAATTGTCCCTTTGGGTTTGCTATAATCACAACCAGTTGCTCATCTTTTTCCTTCCTAGTTTCAGTCACTTGAAGATGGTCTAATTTCACTTTCTCCAGCATCACTCCTAGCTTTTTGCCTGAAACCCTTGGATTTCCCAAAAGAACTACGACAGGGGCATGTGGAACATTTCCAACAGTGTGCAATTAAGTCCTTTTTATCAAGCATTCACCTGATTCGAGCACATATATTATAAAGCCCCTAATAAACTTGTTATCAGCCTAGTCCAGGGTGTGTGGAACACTTCAACGTACAATAAAGTCTTTTTATATCAAGCAATTCCCTGATATAGAGACAATCACATATATCATAAACCATCTGGTAAAAATATCTCACAGTATGTTCAATTTCCATACAAAATCCATACATCAGTTAGCTTACAGATAAGTATAAACCTCTGCTTCAGTTCCCACCATAGCTATTTGCAATGACGACTGCATGCTTATGCCAAAGTTCCATAGGGAGACACCACAAGAAAAACTTCTACAGCTCAACTCTCAATTACACTCCAAACCTCCGCACACAATCTGTCTCCTTAGAAGGTACTTACCACCAACATCCAGATGGCACAACTGCACACACTCTTCTGAACTAGTTCTGCTCACAACCCTGTATGTTTGGGCAGGTACAATTTCAACACAAGAATGGCTATGTGGCTAACCTTCAACATCACAACATCTATACAAACTGGTTGTCAAACTCCTCAAAATCCTTCTAGTAGGGGACTGTGATTGTGTCTCCAGCCGCTATAAAGTCTCCAGCAAGGATACCGTTAGATGCTTTCAATGATTCAACTGATACCTGCAGGAGCCAAGTAAAGCAGGGATCACCAGATAATTCCATGAATTCTCCATCCATCCAGCATCATCTCATATAAGATAAACAATTCCATGCACAGCAAGAAAATACAAATCCAGCCCATAATGAGATAGTAAAGGAATTAGCTTCAACACTATCTGGAACTATTGTCCCTGATTGATTATTAAAATTCAGCAGCTTATTTGCATTTGATGACATTCAGCTCACAAGGGGAGAAAGTCTGAGAATCATCATACCCCATATCTCCGGGAAAGCCCCCAAAGAGTGTCACCCTTATGCACCCGTATTTCCCTTCCATCAATCCGTTTCTTAGCCTCCTTGCCTTGCTCATAGACGTGAGAGCCAGCATCTTGCACCTTCTCTTTCTCCCTGTTTGCAAAGCTCTTAGCATCTCTACCTGCTTCCTTCAATCCACTTCTGATATCCCTACCTTTCTCTTCTGCTTCACCTTTAACATCCTTTGCTTTGTTCTCCACACTCCCAAAGAATCCCCTGGACTTCTTCTCTACATCTTTACCTGTATTCTCGAGCCCATACTTTGCATCACGGCTCTTATTTTCCAACTCATTCTTTGCTCCCCAACCTCTGTTCTCAACCTCCCTCTTCGCCCCCCACCCCTTGCTTTCAACCTCCTGACCTTTGTTGTCAATCTCTTTCTTTGCTTCCCAGCTTTTCTGTTCAACCTCTTGTTCCCCTCTGTCAAAAGCTCCTTTCACTCTGCCTCCTGCTCCCTCGAAGGTATCCTTCACTCTCTCACCTGCTCCCTCAATGCCATGCTTCACAGAACTGCCAGCATCTGCCAATGTCCCCTTGATCCCCCTGCCTGCTCCCTCCAGATTGCCTTGTGCATCTCTTGCCTTCCTTTCTGCACTGCTCCTGAACTCCCAGCTCTTTTCCTGCACCAAAATCTCAGGTTCAGGCTACTCAAAGATTCACTACCAAAAGCAAGCAAGTACAGCACATTTTCTGAAAATCTGCTTCCCATAAATTTTTGAAATGGGCTCAGATCATATGCATTCGTGCACAATTAATCAACAGAAAATACAATCATCTCTCTCTCAAATGATCTATATCTCACATAGATTGTCAAGTGTTCACAACACAAAAGCTCCACAATGCAGGGTGCCTGCCTTGAGTTTCAGATAGGAAAGAAAATTTCCTGGTAAGGAAATACCCTTTTGCATGAGAACTTTTTTGGAGATCCACACTACAAAGCAGAAATTTTTTCAGAAGCCAGACCTGAGAACCATACTAACAAACTCATCCTCTCTTCCAAACATTTCCCAAGACAAAGTACCAGAGTTTGCAAACCACAGAGTCAGGATCCAGATTTCTTACCCTTGTTCCATCGAGAGCATTAGAGGCATCTTGCTTGATCCCCCTCTCAGTATTCACCAAAGGATGATCTTCTTTGTGGAAAGTCTTGTATACACTGAAGGCAATGCCGGATGCTACAACTACACCCGCCACTATCACAATGGCATTCTTGTTACCGTCATCCTTTCCCTTCCCGTTGTCCTCTACTTTCTTATGCACTTTGTGCGTTCCATTGGGAGTCGCATTAGCACCTGTTGACATTTTGCTGCAACCAAAAACCACCAATTCTCAAATTCTGTGAAAACAAGGGCTTTCTGGAAAAGTCAAGAGATGCAACCACCGAATCCACACAAACAAATAGCCCAACTATTAAACACTCAACTAATCAAAATCATAGAGACTTCCAAAAAATACACTGTGAAACTAACAGGACCTTGAACAATCAGGTTTCAGAAAAATCACATCAAACCAGAATTTTGCAAAACAAAAAACACTAATCATCCGAGCGTCCTGTGCTGCAAACCGAAGGCAAACAGACTTTTCCAATTCTGTAAGGGCCAAGAAGCAAGACGGCATCAGAAACCAGAACCTTGATCATACCACAAAACCCTAAAAATAAACCCCGACATAACGGCAGTCACAAAATGCACAGGAAAAGAACCAAAAAGAACTCAAAAACTACGACAAACAAAACCCTGCACACAGAAGAAAAACCACGAGAAAAGACCAAACAAAGAAAGAAACCAAAAACAAAACCCTTGTAAAAGGAACTGCCAAGCTGACCTCTACTGCTTCATATTTTTAACTAGCAACAAAATCATCACCACAACACGAAAAAAAGAAACCGGCTGACCTCAAAAATGCTGCCGAAATCCGCAAAGAGCTCTAAACCCTGCTCAAAACCCTCTGTGCTATAAACCCTCCCTCCTCTGCTCTGAAAAATGAAGCTCGCAGAAACTGATGATGCAATGCTCACAAAAAAATATTCTTCCGGTGCAGAATTTTTCCGCGGAAAAGATATTGACAATTGCACACGAAAATAGGAATCAAACGCGAGAGGAAAGCTCGCAGACAACAGCGACAACAACAAACAACCTCGCAGCGCGTCTGCAACGGAGAAAGAGTGAAGAACAAACTACGAGACTGTAGCGGATGGAATTCGATCTCGGGACCTCTTGTCTAAAAAGGCCCCAGTGCTTTGCCACGCGGGCTTTCTCCATTGGTTTGTTGCCAGGAGTTTTGCAACGTGGCAGTGTCCGTTGATCCTTGCTGGCTGCTGTCTTGACAAGTGGCAAGGTCGCTGGGGAGCGGGGGGAGTGGGGGCTTTGTTCTTCTTTTGTTCATTTATCTTTTATTTTCTTATCTTTTACTTATCTTTTTTCTGGGTTGTTTTTTGGCATTTTTTTCCCACCTTTTGTGGCTTGCCTTCTTGTTCATTTATCTTTTGTTTTCTGATCTTTTACTTATCTTTTTTTTGGGCTGGTTTTGTGTCTTTTTTTTATTGCCTTCTAAGTCCTTCCTTCTTGTCCATTTTATCTTTAACTTTCTTATCTTTTACTTATGTTTATGCTGCTTTTGGGTCCTTTTTTTTTTCCCTTCTGCTTTCTTGTTCATTTATCTATTACTTTTTTATCTTTTACTTATCTTTTTGTTATCTTTTTGGCTCTTTTTCCTTCTGCCTCTTGGGGATTGGAGTTTTAAAATTGTGACAGCATGTGTGTACAAGTGGCAGTTCCTTGTTTCAAGCTTTTTCACACCAGATGATGTTCTGCACACGTGGCATGTACCGTGGCATGATCCCATGGTCTAATCCCTAGCTCGAGTTGACACGTTACTAAAGTCAAACAAGGGTCAAGATTGCGAGAAAAACCAGAATTTTTTTAAATTTTAATTTTAATTTAGTTAAAAGAAAATAATTGAGATTTTATTTTTCTCGTGACCGTTGGATGTGGGTACCTATGCAGCGGACCTTTGGATTGGAGGATAAGTTCAAAAGAGAAATTGGAAACGAAATATCAAATGGGCATTTTCTTTTTCTTTTTCTTTTTCTTCTTTTTTGTCAAGGTGGGATTGTTTTGTTTTCCTCCCCACCATTGCAT
>Ga0209208_10009433_pt1 | contig 12828 bp, 13 predicted proteins | sample S1TSphfallax_3_FD_187694 | JGI IMG/M metagenome (GOLD analysis project Ga0209208, IMG submission 187694) | Host-associated microbial communities from peat moss isolated from Minnesota, USA - S1T2_Fd - Sphagnum fallax MG (SPAdes) (version 2) | ecosystem: Host-associated > Plants > Peat moss >...
TTTTTTGGCTCAGGGTGGGATGGTGCTGTCAGAACCCTAGCATCTCCAAACCCTAATCGGGCACTGGTGAGGCAGGTAGTAGGTCTTGAGACTCGGACCCCCGACCCGGACAGCAGGGCGCGTCGATGACGTCTTTTTCTGTATTTCCATCTTTGTTGATTCTAGCGTGTCTGCGATCGTTGAAGAATCAAGTTTGTTGTTGTTGTTGTTAGAATTATTTCTAAAAAATCATTTGTTTCTTTTTTGGGGTTTCTGTAGCCGTCTGTTGGGTTTTTCTTTTGGGAAAATGAATGCGTGTGTGAGAAGGTTTTGTGCATCGAGGAAATTGAGTGGCTGAAGAACCCTACGCCAGCAGCAGGCATGCTTCATAGTTTTTTTTTTCTGGGATTCGACACACATACGTACATGTAACCCGTTTTGAAGGTCGATTTCCATGCCCTTTCTCATTCAGATTTTCAAAGTCTCAATCGCAAGAGTGTAAATCTTTGAAATGGGTGAGCAGATCGCTGCTGCCAAGTACGGTGTGCATACCAAGAGCGCTTCTGATGGTGCAGATGTTCGTTGGTATTTCTGCAAGATTCCACTTCGTCCCAATGGTATAGCCACCGCAACAATTCTCATGCATTTTGTATCTTGTATGTGGGACAAAAATCAAGAGAGCGGAATCATGTGCATACATGCGTGTTTTCCTTTGAAATGCGTTGGAGAACTGAGAAATTTGAGTGCATGCCCCTTCTTTCTTGAATCAACTTGTCTTCCGAACCCACAATGCAAAACCCTAAACCTTCTGAGGGATTCAAACCGAGTGCAACCCTGCAAAGATCACTGGCGTACTATCTCATGCTTGAATCTGATTGCAAGCTCTAAGAGGATGGATACATTCTGCATAGCATGCAATAGGTTTCTGCAATTTTCTACTATGGGGTTTGGACTTTGGCTCTTGCAGAATGGGGTATGATGCCTAGATGAGGCTAACAACATGATGTCACTCTAGGCAGGGAGGGAAGAACTGCTGTGATGGATTGCACAGAGAGATGTGTGGAGAATTTGTAAGGAAGGCAAATTTAGTGAAATGACGAGGGTTTAAGGGAGGTTTTTCCAGAAGCAGCAGCTCAAGTGCCTGCATCAGAGGTGGTGGGCAAGGGTAAATACTTCCGGTTCAGTGTTCGAGACTCCCTTGCACTGGAGGCTTCCTTTGTGCAGGTGTGTGCTTCCTGTCTCTTATGGGCTTCATCTTCACCCAGAACTCTTGACTATAATGTACTGTGTTGTTTGTCTACCTGTGATGTGAATATTGTTGTAATGTCCAGAACATGTCAGAGTAGACCTTGAAATCTGGATTCTTTCTGCTATAATTATTGCAGTTTTTGGAGGGAATTATGGAGTAACTGAGGTATGTGGAGAGTGATGAATTTGTTGATCGAAGTTGGACATGACTCCAATTACTTTAGGCAGCACCCATATATATGCTAGTTTTGATACTTTTAAACTAGTTTAAGCACAAAAGCAGTTTTACACTATTTTGTGGTAAGCTTTCCATAGTAGTCAAAATCTTGTTTCCACTTCATGTTACTTAGACTGGCAGACCTTTACAGGTTGATTTTGAAGTTAAGCAGGACTTGTTTCTTAGCCATACCTTGGTAATGTGTGCCATCAGAGGGAAGAGGAGCTTGTTTCAGCATGGTGGAAGGAGTATGCTGAAGTCAGTGAAGGCCCAGTGACAGCTTCAGGCCGTCTGGTTCCCAATCCCTCAGAGCAAAGGAACTTTACAGAAGGGTACCTCAGCAGGACACGCAATGGAGGAAAAGACCAGCTTTCATACAGTGGCAACAATGCAGACATTGATGATGGGGAGAGTGTGGGGGTTCTTGTCAAGAGTGGGCTATATGAGGTTTGTGTGCTTCCAAATGTGATGAGATTTACATGAAGGGTGATTAGAGAAACATTGTCAGCCCAAAATCTCACCCACTGAATGTTATTTCTTCAAGTACGCACAAGCAGGACCACACAAAATGGAGGACTATTGTAAAGCAAGCAATGTTTTTTTGTTCTGAGTGACATGGAATGTTTTGGCTATTAACAAACAGACCAGCACCCTATACTGGCCTGTAGGAGATCACATGTGTCTTTGTCTCTGGAACTGCCTTCCTGAGCTTCTTCTGACAAAGAAGCTGAACTGGGGTTTATTGACATCATTTGAGGTGCTGGCTGGGCACAGGTGGATCTTATGCAAAGGAGATGTATTCCAGTGTATTGGAGAGGAGAGCATCGACGGGTGTTACGAGGTCATTGGTATGTACGCAAGGGTGGTCTTGATTGGTTGCCACTGCGGGAAGATGTTGCTGAGCAGTTAGAGATTGCATATCACAGGAAGGTGATCAAGCTATACTTACATGTGTAGAGATTAATGTTGGTGCTGCAAGTTTGGAACAACTATATCTTAGTTTTACTAATTTGTGATTCTTTCAGTGGCTAAAGTTGATATACTACATTCAAATTGTCAAAATTAGTGTGCTAAGTGCATGTTCCAGTTGCAGGAGGTCCCAACTACCACTATACATTTATGTAGTCTGCTCTACACCTTGGCTTAGATGCTTGCCTATACAAGCTTACCCTCCAAGCTTGTTGCAGCTTGAATGAGGATCCTCTTGAACTTTTTTAGTAGCTATGCATCTTGAGTGCTAGCCAACATCATGACTGAGTCTTCCCATTTCTTCCAGAAATTCTGACTGAAGCTCAGGATACGGCATTTCATGTAGGTTGCTCTAGGTTTTGAGCAAATTGTTGTATATACTTTATCTACATGCTGTTGGGATCCAGTAAAGTTAGTGGGGAACTAGTGACTGCCATTCATGATGAAAGTCATGGTCTGATACTTTGAGTGACACCCACTAAGTTATGACCGTACTCATTCTTGCTGTGTTTGCTTTGGCATAAACTAAAACAACTTTGTGTTTGGTTAGCTTCAGAGTGTCTTTGTGGAGTTGTCTCTGCAATCACATTGATAGATGACTTTTGATTCCTACATTGCTTGGTTACATTTCTGCTTTCAAGTGCTGATGCATGTTAGTTTTCTCTGTATGCAGATATGGCGGCGTCGTTCTTTTCAACCATCAGGATTATATGCTGCACGAGTCAATCTGACTGGCACCTCTTTGGTTTGTTCTCTCAGACATGTACCCTCAGAAGCTTGTTGCAGTTTGAATTAGGCTATTGACCTTTTTATTACCAACAATAGTTGAGTGGTAGCCAACGTCATGATTTGAGTCTTTCCGTTGCTTCTGGAAATGCAACAGAAAATCAGGAAGCAGATTTTGGTATAATGGTTTCACCAAAATTTTGCAGATTATCATACACTTATCTAGACCCACCATCAGGACCTACTGAAATCAGTGGGAGTCATGGCAGCTAATAACTGGTATTAATGATGAAGGTGATGGTCTGACACTTTGTGAGTGACGTTCTCATAAGGTCATGACCACACTCATTCGTGTCATGTTAGTGTTGGTTTTGCTGGAACTGACAACTGTCACCTTACAAGGTTCTATTGTGGAGTTCTATCTGCAATCTCAGACATCTCTTCTCAGCCATGGGCTTCACATGCCAGTGAAGACAAACAGCCATAGAGGATATGACTTGTGAATTTACAGGACTATCCTGTTTACAAGTTTACTGGTGAATTTGTCTTTATCTGCAGAAAGCATCACTGACTTTTAAATCCAAAAGAAACATCTTTACTTTTCTTATGTGTTTGTTGAAGCAGGATAGTTCAGTCTAATCAAGTATGAAAGATGGAGAGTTTGAATGGGAAATAAGATCATGTCTGATGTGTTGAGAAGCAATAATGTTGCACTGTCACCATGTGTCGTTGGTCAGTGACTATGTGGCATATTACTGCATCAATGCTCACAAGTTTCCGCCAAGGTGTGATTGAACTCAAGTTTAGCAACTTATGGCTGAGCTTGTGATGCTTTTCTGTGTTGGCAGTCCTCCAGCTTACTGTAGTACAGACTCTATGTTGAAAGGTTGTTCAATGTAATATGTCGATGTTGCATGGGAACTGAGAATGGGTATCAGATTCGGCTAGAGTTTAGGTCAGAAAATTCAAATGATTTGTTTGAGTTATAGGGACTTCATGCACTTTTCATGGGAGAGGATGATACGTGGGAGGCAATTCTGGCAGTGGATGCTTCAGGCATCTCCTTTGTCCTTGGTTTAAAAGGAAATGGTGTGAAGCTTCGGCGGGGCTTTGCACCTCCAGATAGTGCACACCCTACCCAGGTTTTTTAATCATTCCAACTTCAAGTATCTTGAGATCAAAAGATGGCACTGCTTTTAGCGTTAGAAGGTTTAACTGTTGCAGAAGAATTTGCATGTCCTCTGTCATTGATATCATATTAACCTCTTGGATAGGCTTCTTGTCTTCACAGTTGCTATAAACTTTGCTGTTCATTGCCTTGGTTGCAAACCTTCCTGGAGCTAAATGTCAGATACCTGGAGTAATATTTATTGACACAAGTTTCTGATGCAGGATGAGTTGAGGCAGCGGAAAGAGGAAGAAATGGATGACTATGCTTCCCAGGTGCTTGTTGCTCTGCTGCCCTTATTTGATGTGTTTGGAATTATTACTCCAGTACTTCTGTTCAGACTTGGAAGACTTGTTCCTCCAGATTCATTCCCATCCTGTAAGTTCTTCCAAATAATTTAGGGGTACTAGTCACAAACTGAAGTTGAAGGGCATCTATGCAACCAAACAATCCATAAACTGGTACAATTGGTTGATGTGCAGGTACCAGTGCGTCATGTGGTCTTCATGGTGCATGGGATTGGGCAGCGACTGGAGAAGGCAAATCTGGTAGATGATGTTGGAGCTTTTCGTCAAACTGTTTCAGCATTAGCAGAACAGCATCTCACACCACACCAGCGTAATGCTCAGCGGATCCTTTTCATACCCTGTCAGGTAAACAGATTTTTCTCTGTCAATTTCCCATCAGCAATGTTCTCACATGTGGTCAACTGATGAAGCTGCTGGTTGGCATTAGAAGATTAAGAGCAAGGAAATGAAAATTATGGGTCATCTACTTAGTTTTGTGCATTGTGTTGCTTTCAGTGGAGGAGAGAACTCAAACTGGGGGGTGAGGTGGCAATGGAGCGAATAACCCTTGAAGGGGTCCGTGCCTTGCGGACCATGATCACTGCAACTGTACATGATGTGCTTTATTACATGAGCCCTGCATACTGCCAGGACATCATTGATTCTGTACTGTTCTATACTCTAGACCTCTTAAATGCATGTAGATGGATGGAAGCTAATGGGAGATGAGGTTCTAGTAGTCTTCCTGAGGCTGGTGTGCAAATCTAATGCTGTCAGATGTTGCCACCATCTTCTCTGTCTGCTGTGGCTTGGTCTGGTCATGCTTTGAAGTGAAAACCTTAAGAGTTTGTCTGATATTAGGTTATGCAAACAAGGAGCAACTTCTAGCAGACAATCACCCAAACCAGATAATTCAATCTCCTCCAGTAGAAGATCAGTCTCATGAAGTCTGGAGCACATTGATGTGCAGGTGACACAATCTTTGAACCGACTATATATCAAGTTCATAAAGCGCAATCCAAATTTTGATGGGAAGGTTTGCATTCTGCCCCACCATTGTTGCACATGTTTGTTGAATTACAGCTTCTTGTTCCATGTGATCATACTTTCTTGGCCATCATTGTTGGGTGTTTCATAGATGAATCCGGTCTTTCATTTGACAAACTGTGTCAATCTTTTGATTTTCTGGAGACACAACTGTGGGCCCTTTCAATCTTCAGGTATCACTCTATGGGCATTCTTTGGGGAGTGTCCTTACTTATGACATTCTTTGCCACCAAGACACATTGATGTCAGCTTTCCCTGTTGAAAAAATCAATGCTTCAATAATGCGCAATGATGAAACTGACGATGACATGCCTAGGATAGATCGCCTTCCAGCCACAACTGAGACTGAGTCTGGCTCAGAGGATGGTTCATCTATGCACAATTCAGACATATCTTGCCGTCCAAGTACCCTGTCAGAGACTGAAAACAATGGCATTCCTGGTGTACAACCAAGTGATGCAACACTAGATCTTGCAGATGACACCATAGAAGACAGAATACCTGAGGAGATTGAGACTATGGAGAATGTGAAGGAGAAAGAATCTTTGACAGAGGGTATACCTCCTGAGGAGAACGCCACACTGGATATTGCAGAGGAGACAGAAGATGTCAGAATACCTGAGCAGATTGAGACTACAGAGGAAGAGAAGGAGAAAAGCATTCTGATGGAGGGTGATCCTGCAGCAGAAGGGATTCCCACAGATGATGCTACACACGTTATTGCAGAGGAGACCGCAGAGGATAAAATACCTGCGGAAATTGCAGCTATGGAGAATGAGAATGGGATGGAGGATATGCCTGCAGAGAAAGCAGTTTTAGAAGATGTTGAGGCTGCAGTCCAAGATTTTTTGCAAGACCACCATTTGTTTTCAGTGGAAAAGGATGTCGCAGAGATTGTTGATGAAGTAATAGGAAGCGCTGTTGCAAATAGCAAGGAGAACTCAGAAATTGAGAGGTTGAAGGCAGAGGTATGCTAACAGAGCTGTGCTACTATGCCTGGTCACGTCTGTTCTTTGCTGAGATTAATCTTTATGCTGCTTGTTTTTGCTGATCTTGAAATACTCAGTGGTTTTGTTAGGGTTTGGCTTGCAATGTTCTAAGAGACTTATCTTCAAAAAGATACTGCAGTTCATTTCTGTTCTGTGATGGACCCTCTATGTGGACCTCTCTATGCCTTTGGCTTAGATGCTTGCTTTTACAGGGACAAGCTCAAAGGAAATGAATCCTACCCTCAGAAGCTTGTAGCAACTTGGATGAGGAAACTATTTTTAGATTGGCTATGTCTCTTTGTGTGGTGGCGAACACCATAACTGAGTCTTGCCATTGCTTCTGGAATATATGATGCAACATCATATATTCTGCATGCTGACATTCTGTTGCATTAGAGTATTGTATACTTATCTACACCCATGATTTGGACCCGATGAAGTCAGTGGGTAGTCATGGCAGCTTGTCCATGCTATTTCCGATAAAGTGATGGTCTGACACTTTGTGAGCGACTCTCATAAGGTTATGACTGCACTCATTGTCATGTTATTTTCAAATTGTTATTGGTGAGATTTCTTTGCAGTTTCTTGATGGACCCTATTGTATACCTTTTCATGCTCCAAGAATGTGATGATTGTCCTTTTGTGCAGGTTGCTGTATTACAAGAAAAGTTGAGGTTTCTGGAGAGAAGTCAGGGTACACACAGTACAAGTCAAAGCTCATCAGAAGACCTGGCAGCAACTTCAGATCATGTCAAAATTGATGCAAACACTGAAATCCATGAATCTCATCCTTGTTCTATTATAGAAGAAGTGAGAGGCCCTGAAACTGCTAGAGATGATGATCCAGTTCTGCAGCAAAGCTTTTCAAGGGGTTACCAATCTTTTCAGAAGGATTCTGAGTTTGGATCTTTGCAAGGGACAATGGACACATCTGCCAGCTTAAGGAAACAACATAGACCCTTCATAGTATATCCAAAACTTGAGTTCAAGGTTGTTATTTTCTGTGTCCACCATTTGCTCAATGACCAGTGGGCATTCAGTTTCTGTATGAGTCTTTGTTTTGTCTCTGTGTGGCACAGAGTCTAGGTTTTTAGGATTGTTGTGCCTGGTTACTTACATGGAAAAATTGTGCTGCTGAATCAGGTTGATACTTTCTATGCTGTTGGGTCTCCCCTTGGAATGTTTTTAGCTCTCCGCAACGTACGCATTGGTTCAGGAACAGGTGTGGAGTATTGGCAAGATGAAGGCATTGATGAGGAAATGCCTGCATGTCGTCTTCTTCTGAACATTTTTCATCCATATGATCCAGTTGCTTACAGGTTAGGAAGCATCATCATAATGCTTTTTGTATACATGAAAATCATTTGAATCACCATTGAATTTGATTAAGCATTACACATCTCATCTCACACTCTGCATCATTTTTGTGGGCTCTGTTGTTGGAAGGCTAGAGCCCCTTGTTTGTAAGGAGTATGTTGACAAGAGGCCTGTATTCATTCCTTATCACAAAGGAGGAAAGCGCCTGCATATTGGATTTCAGGTTTATTCTTGGCTTATCAACAATGAATGATGGTGCTCCTCTTTTATGTGTGGGACAGTTTAGTTATTTTGTCACAGTCTTCTCACTTCATGGTCCTTCTCATTCCCCTTTTGTGCTGTAAGAAAGTTCTCACAGTACCACTTGTAGAACATATCAATATGCCTAGAAATTTGCAAGCATCATGTACTTCCCATCACCAAACTGTAGATTTGTTATTATTTCATTCTGGCTGAGGGTTGCTGGTGGTTTCTCTTTCAGGTCTCTGTTTTCTGTATAAATTTCTTCTAATTAATTCTGTATTTTTTGCAGGAATTTAGTGAGGATCTGAGCATGAAGTCCAAGGCCTTTGTACAATCCATAGGCTCTGTTGGAGTAAGTTCACCTGTTCTGTTCCATTGTTGCTTAATAGCCCTGCTCCACAGAGGGCATTCTGATGGGGAGTTTTGGCAGTTTGTCATGCCTTGCATGTTGTTGAAGGTTTCATGCTGGTAATAAGACTATGTTGTATCTGTGTCATTCTGATACAAACTATGTTGAAAATGTGGAAGTACAAGAGGTTGTAAAAGCACTTGGCTTGTATGTTGTGAACAGACCCGTGTAGCACATGCATTCACTGCAAAATACCAAGATGAGTCTTCAGGTACTCAATAGTTTCAGCATTGCATTCTCCTTGTTGTCTGTGCAAGTTTTATCATTCTGCACTTGTATGAGCAGGACATTTTGATAGTGATATCTCTTGAAGGGTGGCAGTCTGTTGTGGAATATTCCAAGAAATTGAATAGACTTTGAACTTGCACCTGCGGAAATAGGTCACTCAAAGTGGGAGAGAAAGAAAGGTACCTTTAAGTGGAAGTCCTTAAGATGAGCTCTATCAATTGTGCCTGCAAAACATAGACAATTTTACATTTTAAAAATGCGTTGGACTGGGAGTCTCTGATACCTCTGGGTGTGGATATCATCAGATGATGAAAAGGAGAAGAAAATGAAACAAAAAACATATGGCCAAATGGTTATGGAGCGCCTCACAGGAAGCTCAGAGGGCCGCATTGATTTCATGTTGCAGGTTCTCATTCTGTAGTAGTCTAAATTTCACAGCTTGTTGTTCATGTGTCATGGAATAGATCTTACTCAGCTGCCCTTCACATGACAAAGAGGAGATTCTTGAGAATATTGTTTGTGGCACTGAAGTGGTTGATACCTTCTGATATGTACAAATATCTAAGCACCTGTATGTACCTTGTGTATTCAGAAACAAGACTTTGAAGTGAAGATATCAATAGCTTGGGGCATGTCCTGTGGGACATTTTGAACTTGACAGTGCTACTTACACAGGACTTTTGGGTCTTATGTCAATGGTTCTTACAAATGAATGACATGAAGCAATTTTTTCTTTCCTTGGCAGGATTCTACATTTGAGCATCAATACCTATCTGCTATGAGCTGTCACACGTAAGTCTTTTTCAGTCAGAGGCTCTTTGCAAATCTTGTGTTCTGAAAGGCATGTGTTTTTGTTCTCAAAAGCAAGTCAGTATTCCATGAATCCAAGGTTTTCTGCTTTGAGTTTTTGATTGAAACAGTTGTTGAGCATGATTCTGACTCACAGTGAACTTTTTCTTGAGAATCAGATCATACTGGCAAGACCCAGACACAGCTCTTTTCATTTTGAAGCATTTGTACCATGACATTCCTGAAGAACCACCCTCCAATGACTCAACAACAATGGAGCCACTCATAGGGACAATAGATGATGATGGTGGAGAAACTCCCAGACAAGGAGTTCCGGAAAGTCCACCGTCTTTAGTGAAAATAGAATATGCCTGGGATTCTGGCGATGAGGATTCATCATCATTTTTCAGCAAGGAAGAGTTTGTTGCAGCTCTATCAAGCACTAAAGGCAAGCCTAAGAAAAATTCAGAAAAATAGATGTAAGTCAGAATAATTCATTATGATGCAAATTTGCACTGACATTTGGTTTGATTTGCATAGTCTGTAACAATGATCAATATCTAAGTCATAGGGCACATATGTACAGATACCAACAATCTCCATAATTGTCAGTCATACGCTTGTAAAGCATTTGTAAAATTTCAGTAGATACAGTAAGAGTACATAGTGCCTGCTGATGATGTGCTGGATGTGATGAAGCTCATAAACTGGGTTGGTTACAGGTACTGATTATAGATTACAGGTACATGCTTGCACATCAGAAATGGCAGTCATGGTACATTGATGAAATGTAGGGTTCTTTCCAAGGAGTTGCACTGTGGCTCAGCATATGTTGCAGCTCACATCAGTTGACAGAGGGTCCATTTTCTGCCCTTATCTGTGTCTATGGAATTTCTATTGTCTGGAGTGTTTTTTGCTCCAGAGATTTTGAGTACCATAATTGACTCAGAAAAGCAATTGCCAAAATATTGTTCACATTCTCTCTCAAGCAGTCTGATTGCTGTTTCCTTTTCAAAGAGTTAGGAGCCCCACCGTAAATGGCTCACAAAAGCAATAAGATTAAGGTACATTGTGCATTTGAGCACTGAGGGCCTTGTATGATTGCAGCAACATGTCCAAACCATTTGTGCATTTGGTTTGTCCTCTGAAGAAGAAGAGATGCTTATATTTATGTTCTGAATCTCTTGCCTCTAATGTGTCACATATCCAATCCCTAATCCACTGTTTTGTATTGCTTGCTCTTGTGCTCCGTACAAAGATGAGAAAGTGATTGCCAACTTAGGTGCAAGTAGAGTGGATAGCATCTGGTGGAATTTGCTCTTGGGATGAAGGTGAGAAAGCTATTGTCAACTTAGGTACAACTAGAGTTCATATCACTCTAGTGGGAATTCAACAATCTTGCCAAAGTCTTCATTAGGAGGAACCTAGGATCTATCTCTGCTTGGGAAGACTGAACAAAGATCCTTGCTCTTGGTAGTAATGTTCTTTCTCTTTCATTTTGAACTGCATTTAGTTGGGTTTTTCTCTCTTTCCTTAGCGGCACAGCTGGTTGCATTATTGTGAGGGGATTGGCCTGTTGGTGCAAGAAAACAACTGCCATGATGGTATGCTTTCAACTTTGAAATTAGATTGTTTTGGCTTGCAGATTTCTTTTCCTTTTTGTTTGGAAGGGGGGTGGTTTCTCCTCTGCAAGCAATTGTTAATTGTACTCAGGTGTGGTGTTTTATTATGGTATCCCATAGAGCAAGGTTTTGTTCAAGAATGTGGCTACATCACCAAGTAATAACTAGTTTGGTGATTGGTATCTTGAGTTGCCATTTTTGGTATGCTAATATGTTCAGAGTTGCTTCTGATGAGGGGTCAATGAAATTTCTTTGATGTGTATGTTTCACTTTGTGCAGGTGGGTACATGAACATTTTCAAGACCAAAAGTCCTTTTGCAAAAGGAAGAACTGCAAGAAGCATACTCTTCACAACATGTAGTATAGGAAGGGTAAAAGTTGTAGGTTACAGACCACTCAAGGATTGGGTGCTTCATTTCAACAATTCCTTATGGTTCAACGAGGCATTGCATGTGTGAATATGTCATCCTTTTCATGTTTGCTTCACTTTGTTGTTGTTTTTCCCTTTTATATTTTAAGATTCTAAGCTTGTTTTTACTCCTCCTGTTGATTCATAGTTTTTTGTATAAGGTAACCTAAGGTTGAAATGGATAGCTTGAAGTGCAATGTATGGTTTTTTGTTCTTACAAGAGCTCTTCATTGACATACATGGAGGGCCAGTGGGGCCTTTACAGCATTGTTAAACATCATGGGCACATATGAGGGTGAGTGCTTTTCTTTTTCCCATGTGTTGTTGATGGCTTCAAAACAAATCTATTACTAAATTTTTTGTTGAAACCCCTTTGTTGGAATTTTTTTTCTTCATAAAAATGATGTGAACCTGAGGATTTTTTTTGTGAAGCATATTCATTCTTATGTTTTCTTTCAATTGCCATCTAAAATTCTCAAATTCCCATTTAGAAGCTACCAGAATGTTGTGATTTTTTATACATGGAACATCTTCCAGGCTTTTTCATGTTTCACGTTGAATCAATATGCAAGCTTCTGCATGTGATTTGCCATTTTTGTTAGAAAATATGTGAGAACCCCTTGTCTTGGCTTTAAAGTGTGAGGTTTAGGGTTTGGGTTTCAAGATTGTGGGGTGCCAAACCATTTCTACAGTGCTAACTTAAGGAATGGTCAATTTTGTGAGAGGAAGATCAAGCCTAGTTCATTGATCTGTGCGATTTCATGATGACCTTAGCATTCTAGCAATATCTTTATTTATTTCTTATTCTTTGCTTTGTTCATGCTGCATTTGTTGTTGTCTCTCGTACAAAACAGGGTGTGCATAGGTCTTATCATGCAGGTGTTGTATGGGCACCAAAAGTTGGTGCTGACCTAAGCATTTGATAACAACTCTCCTATGAGTGTTTCTGCAACTTCTGTTCTATAATATACTATTGTAAAGTTTTACTACTAGCAAGGGAGATGGTTTGGTTGCTTCTTTACATTGCATTTCTTGATGGTTCACGCTTGTGGATGTTGTTATGGGTGCTTGTTTGTTGTGTTCTCTACCTTGATGTTTTTTTCCCCCAAATTTGTTAGTTGGTCTTTGCAATTGTTTTGGTAAGAAAACTTTGTTGGTGGCAACTTTGTTGTTGCCTATAC
>Ga0209208_10009434_pt1 | contig 12827 bp, 5 predicted proteins | sample S1TSphfallax_3_FD_187694 | JGI IMG/M metagenome (GOLD analysis project Ga0209208, IMG submission 187694) | Host-associated microbial communities from peat moss isolated from Minnesota, USA - S1T2_Fd - Sphagnum fallax MG (SPAdes) (version 2) | ecosystem: Host-associated > Plants > Peat moss >...
GTGGGGGGGGGGAGGGGAAGGTTTTTATATCTGCCTCTGGTGCGGTGGGAGAGGGATGCGATCCGACCGTCATTCCTTCCTTTCAGACGGCTGCGATGCTTTGTGGAGGTCAGGTCCCGGTTTGTACACCTGGCTGGTGTGGAAACCATGGTGGTCCAACCCCTGTCACAGACTGACACCGGTCGCCCGCTTCTTCACCGGCCTCTCCCTCCCCACCCCCCAAAACCCCCGTCACTGACTGATTGACTAACAGACGTAGTGAATTAATATATATGATAGGAAATAAATATCAGAAATGGCTTTGGCAAATAGAGAATTATCAAAAGATAAAATAAAAAATACAAGGAATAGACTATGTGAAATTAATAAAACAAAGAACTCATTAATTGATAAGAAATAAAAAAACTTTATTATTTGAATAAGACATGATGCAAGCTAAGCATAACATGAAATAAATATATAATAATTGTAACTTGCAAATTGTTGATATTGAAAGGTGTTACTTCCAAAACCTCTACTTATAATATTCAATGGAACATTTTAAAAGTTCATCAATCTTTTAAAAAGTTTCATCAATAAGGTTTCCTATAAACTTTCACTAAACAACCTTTAAATTATTTTTTTTGCCAATTACACCTTATAAAAACTTCTACCAATTATTCTTTTATAAACTTCTATTAACTAAGCCTTTAAATAATTTATAAACGTAGTTTTAGATTTTTTAAAAATTCTGTTTAATGAAAGCATAACTATTGTCCCACAGAGTGACAATTTTGGTTTTTTTGAAAAAGTCTATCCCTCTCCGCTTGTCATGGTGCCATTTCCACACAAAAAGTCCAAATCAATTTGTTTTTGTTCCAATAGATGCTCCAACTCATACATGAGCTCACACAATTGATGGAATTGAAAAAAAGTAAAAACAGAAAAATGGTAGCTATTGTCCCATTTTTCTTTACCTCAGGAACTAAGGAGTGAAAATGTTTTGGGAAAATTTGCTTTCCTCAAGTGTCATAGTGTCATTTTCACACAAAATATTCAAATAATTTTTTTTTTATAGTAGATGTTCATACTTTCACATGAGTTCAAAAAATTAATGGAATTGAAAAAAATAGAAACAAAAAAAATGGTAGTTGTTGTCCCACTCTTCTCTACCTCTAGATCTAAGGAATGACAATGTTTTGAGAAAATTTACCCCCTTCTAGTTCTCATAGTGCCATCTCCACACAAAATGTCCAAATTAATTTTTTTTGTTCCAATAAATATTCATACTCACAATGAACTCTTTCAATTGATGAAATTGAATTAAAGGAGCTTTAGCTACCAAAAATTAAACTAAAGAGTTGGATTTTGCTCTAACCAACTATGAAAGATTACCTTTTGGATGTGCTTTTCAACTCCCTTTGAAGTTTCACCTTGTTAAAAACAAAGGATGCAATTTGCTTGCAAATGACTTTTCATGTTTTACATTCTCTCCACATGATAGTATATGGGGGTATCCATGCCTATCAATTGGCAATAGTTGTGTAAAACACAACATGCCATAACAATGAAAGTTTCATTATCTATTTTCATTGTTAGTGATTAAACAATTTTCCAACGATTCTTCAAGATTCCAAAACTTTTCTTGATAAATACATGGCCTCAAATCATCAATTGATTAAATTAGATTTTTTTTCATTTCCAATGTTGGGTTTTGTGGCTTAAAATTCTTCAAGAAGTATGGGCGAATAGGATAGGCAAAATCCCCAACAATGTATGGGAAAAAAATCAACAACATGTTCGGAAAAGACATACTTTTGCAAAATCAATCTATTTTACAAATAATGATATACAATTGAAAGCTTAAATGCTTCACCATTTGTACATCCACTAGGCTACTCACAATAAACATTCCAAAATAGTTTAACCGAATCACAAACAACTTGTAATAATAAATAATGGAAATTTTTTTGGTTGAAAAAATTCCTAATTCCATGTGTTTTTCCTTTTATCAAATTGTTCATACAATGGAATGTGACAACCATCAATACACCCAATCATATTTTGTATTCTAGTAATGTCTTTAAATTTATTTATAGTCATAAACAACCACACCTCACTAGGTGCATGAATATATTTAGAAAATAATTTTCATGCAATTGCACTAATAAATATCTTTGTGTATTTTTTATGGTTAATGTTCCCACATTGAAGCGGTTTGTCATGTTTTCAAAAGAATGTCCATGTGCCAAACTAGAAATAACAACATTCAATCCTATTATAGGATCTAATGGTGGCTTAACCCCCCATCGGTTGACAACTCTTATACTACATAAGGTGTCAACTCCAATAACAACCTTGGCATGCTAGATAAGTCATACAATAATTCCTTATGCATTTTCTATCCAACATATCTGAGAATGTGAAGCAAACTAATCCCTTCACAACACATAGATGAATAATTTAACAAGGTTCCTAAAAAAAATCAATAATGGAAAATTGGATGTTGACAACTAATAGTCATAAAAATTGACAAAAATTGTGAAATATGTGAAAGTTCATAAAAATTGAATAATTTTTTCCATTTACAAGCACAAGATGAATATATATATTTAAAAACATTCAAAATGCTAAGCCCATTGCCATGTCCTTTTTTACAAATTTTCACAATAATATGTGTGGATTAAAACCAGAAAAGCAAAAAAGCAAAACAAAAACTTCTCCTTGGAGTGTAGAAAACATGCCTTAAAAACAATATTAAAAAAACAAGGGGTGTGTCATATCGTGGCCTTGCCATTTACATTAAAATGTATTTTAAGGCAAATGAAGAATTATGAAAACTCAAACATTTCACCATGCAAAAATATAATCTTCAAAAAATCCTCTAAAAGAAACCAAAATCCTTCAAAATAGTATAACTATATAACTAGTCTCAAGTGTTAACAAAAGCCAAAATATCATCTTTTAAAAATCCTCATATAAAAATAGACCTATTATTACCTACGGGCCAAAATCCATTAAGCTTTACTTACTATACTTTAGAATGAATCTAAACATAATATCCTTGCCTACGAGGCAAGGCCAACAAGCATGGCCTTTGCCCTTGAAAAAAAGAAGGGAGAGATGAATTCTATAACTAGGCTCATGCAAGTCACTTGTTATTTCTTTCTAATTATCCAAAAAGGAAGGTGGCTAGGTCCACCATTAAAATTACCTTGAAAAGTTCCAAAGGTTGCAAGGAACCCTTTGTCTTCACATGTGGGAGGAGATAGGTTGTCATTTGTGCAATGGTGCAAGTGCAAATTATGTTAGGAATGGTGCATCCCCCTTAGAGGTAAACCAAATCTTCATATAATTTCATCTTCATTAGACAATACATGTGGTGTTCTTAGATCCATGTCTAACTCTTTTATGCTCCAAGAGGTTGTGTGTTGTGCTCCATAAATGGTTATGGAATTCAGTTTGGTTGGTTATAAACATTCTTTTCTTTGCTATATGGTCATGTGGTGTTTTAGCATCCACTGAAGGGTTGCTTGTAGAAAGTTTGGTACAACTAACCATGCAAGCCCCACAAACTCAACAGCAATACGGGCCAATTGCCCTTCCTCCAACCAACCTTATGCAACAACCTCCTCTGTCACCATAGCCTAGGCCTATAACTGCACCTCTCTCAGGAGTCCTTGGTCAGATCCAGTAGACCAACCAGCTCCAACAATTCAGTTACCAGCTTACACCACCTCAATAGCAACCTAGTGGGTATGCAATTAAGCTTGTGCGGTTTGGGTTTAGCTATGCCTTCTACTCCTTGAGACTTGTAGGGTAAAACTCACCATCATCAAACATGTGCCTATTACTGAATGTTTTCCATAGTTTCCTCATTCCTTAACCAAATTGAGCGATCTTTGTTTCATTGGATGTGCAAATTAGAGGGCTGCAAATGGTCTTTGAACATCAAAAATGAAGTAGCAACACAGAAAACACAAGAAAATGATGAGTGACAAAAAACTTTTGAAAAGATAGCTTGTTGCAGGTGCATATACATGAGTGGAGTTTACCCACAATAATCCTATTTGCTTGGGTGACCTCCTCAACTTACAAGTTTGTAATGTTTTTACCACTTTATAAGCTTGAAAGAGAACAACTTGAAAAATGATGAATGCTATCCAATTTTTTTCTTTGAGTTTTTTAGTAATTTTCAATTGATGTGGAAACTCTAGTTTTATCATATTTCATGTGCTTTATTTGTGGAAGAACAAGTTGGTTGGAACTATATTATTCAAACATTTGGACAAAACTCAAATCTTACACTTTTTGACCTGTCTTCCAATTTTTTCAATGAAACAATTCCACAAGATTTATGCACCAAAAAACAAAGCTTCGATGGCTAATATTATAATACAATTAGCTCATAGGTCCCATAAATAACAACTTAGGAAATTGCCAAAGTCCAAAAAAACTTTGCCTTAGCTACAATTTTTTTAATGGGTCTATCTTGACAAGATTGTTAGGACTTCTCAATATCTAAATGGTGGAGGTCATAGCTAACAACATTATAGGGCTAGTCCAATTTGGAATAATTTATTTTCCATTTTTGGGATACTTTGATTCTTTTGACAAAAAAATTTCAAAAGTTTCTTATGCAATTGGCATTGCAAACTTGAACGCATGAAATTTTAAACATCATATGAAAGTACCCTAGGGATTCTAATGTTTACTTGGAAAGAGAGAGAGAGATTCCTAGTTGTCCAATTCACCTTTCATAATTCCCCATGTTTATTCTGAAAGTGTCCATGTTGCTTAATTATTGTGCCAATGCATGCATAGTTTGTAATGACCACATTGTTATTGCCCTTGGTCAAATTTTGAGTTTTTAAGGAAAATACTTGTGTGGCTTGTGGCAACAATAGACATCTCAGGCATTCACCATTGTTTCACTTGTATTTACCAGTTTGTTATATTGTTAGTGTAATGGCCAAAGGTGGTGATTGGGGAAATAGGTTCAAAATTGTTTATTTTCAACTTGCCTTGTGAAGATCTTCAAATTATGATGGAATTTATTTTTAATCTTAAAGATAAAACAATTGTTGCTCATGTGTGTTGGGTTGTGTGGAACTGTCTTTGTTAATGCATTGATCAGTAATCCACAAATCCTTGGTTATGATTTTGCAAACCATGTAGATGAACAATATTGTGATGTAACAGTAGCCACAAGGCATTTTTTCTTGACTTGTTACACATGTAGCCATCCCTATTTTCCCAATAATTGGTTCACTAGTTTTTTCATCTTTCATAAATCTTGTGGTATTCTACCCAGTAATTTATTATGTTAATTGATACAACAAACCATGGTTTTTCTAGATAAAACTCATGGTACTATTGCCACCTTTCTTGGTGCCAGAGGATCATCCCAAATCCCTCACCTTGCTACCCCTATGTCCAAACAACTCCTAGGATCTTAACAACAATTAGTGTCTTTGTAGTAGGTTTTTGTTCATGGTTTAGTGATATAATTCTCTATGTGCTTGTACTCAAGATACACAACAAAGAGTTGACCTATTTTATTGTGGATTTATGACACATTTTTTATGATATTAATTGTTGAAACCATTTAGTGTCAAGGTTTTGTAAGAATCATTTATTCCATGTGGATTTTCCGTATATTACTTATATACTCTTAAGTCCTTGGGGGGTGGGATTAGGTTGAAGCAGTCCTCTATACTTGGTGCAAAAGGCAGGTGTTGATATGAAATTTTGGGTTTTGATGATATATTTCAATATTTGTGTTAACTTCTTCATGGTAATATGATTTGTGTATACAAGCTTAAGTTCAAAATCTACAATAACAACACCAAGAACATATTTATCCTTTGTTTCCAATCAAAATGGTATCAATACCATAACAATAGCCACCATTGTTTGTGGCAATGTAAGTCCCTAGGCTTCAACACCACTAATTTCACCTAAGAACTTGTAGTTGCCCACACCCCAACTTTCTGTGCACTAGATCCCCAAATAATTATTTCTTTCATCCACACATCTAGTGAAGGTGATCAATAGGTGTAATCTTTTGCTAAACATTCTTAATAATCTAATCAATGGAGTTTACTTTTAGATTTGTCTATCATTGCCAAGGTGTGTTGTAAACTATAGTGATCTTCGGATGGATGAAGATTATTCTTTTAAAAGTTTCAAGATGTTTCAACTATACAAGGAGGTTTAAAGCATATTAAATGATTGTTAGATAATTTGTTTATAATCATTTATAAGAGTTGTGGAGCAAACAATGCAACAACTTTCACCGTAGGGTTCAAAGCCTTAGGAAGAGATTAGTGATGCATTCATGTTGAATGCAATTTTTGCCAAAAATGTACCCTTCAATGAAGATTCAACCTAAAGAATACTAACACATGCGATGTTTTAGTGAGGTACATCTCATCCATAGTTGAAATTAGTTTAGTGTGAAATCTCCTAAAAGTACTTAGATGCTTGTGCTCATACTCAAGATGTATTTTAGAGATTGAAACACTATATAGTCTTGTATGAAGATTGACATATTTAAAACATTGGAAAAGTTCAGCCAACTATTAAAAGATACAAACTTTGCACTAAAGCAAGTGGTATCTTCTTTATAACAATGTTCAGTTGGTCCAAGTTTGATGGGGAAAAGAAGTTAGGTTGTTACTGGTGCCATTAGTGACAATCTAAATTCAACACTTCAAAGAGGAAATGTTGTAAAACAACATGATCAACTAGTCTATTCACATGCCTTAGAGGATGCCTAGATTACAACTTCCCTTGCCAAAAGATTCAAGCTACATCTTGGTAAACTTTTTGTTGTCTTCGACATAAGAGTAGTGGTTCCTATTTACTCTAGTTTTCCTATTTGAACATAATTTGGGGTTTTAGGTGTTGTTTAATTCCTCTTTTCCTCCCTCTATTTCTAGATGAATGCTTGATGTCAATTAGTAACATATTATGCATGATTGTTTTTCTCTTAGGGTATTTTTTTCTATGATGTTAAACAATTTTGGTGTTTTCTAGTTATGTTGTTCTAGGATCTTATGGGTTTAGTGTTGTCAACCTAAACTAATTCATTGTGATCTGGATTGTTTTATGCAGAGGAAAATTGTTGCAAGTCCATTTAGCCACTCACAAGTTCACCTATTGTAGATAATCCTGCTTTGTGGGATTGATTAAACATGGATCTATGTTTTTAAAAACTTTTTAGTACTAGTAATTTTGGTCCGCTCTTGGATCTTTATTAATTCTATTGTTGTTTAGAAAAACCATGTTTTTGTATGTCAAAATTTTTGTCAATTGTGGAATTTTTCAAATGGTGTCATAGTTGCTATATGTAGAGGATAGTTATGAAAGCTTTAAAATTCAAGTTAGCATGGATTCATCAAGATATTCCTTATGTGAATCACTTGCCTTTGAAAACATAGTAGATGTATTAATAACATCAAAATGACATATTTATGATGTACCATCTAATTATTTCAATTCCTAGTTTTAAACTATAGGTCAAACGTTGATTAAATTATATATGAGTCCAAAATCTAGTTGTTTTATATTCCTCATGAAAACGCGAAAAAAAGGGAATTGAAAATAAATGTAAAAAAGTTTTTGTATGATCTACAAATTGTGAATAGATGTTACTATCGTGATGATGAAACCATGGGAAGTTTATCAAGAAACTTTTCAAGTCTCTAGGATGAAAGGACATGAGGATGTGACAAAAGTTTTCTTTAAAACCAAGACAAGAATAAAGTAGCATGCCATTGGAATTTTGAAAGCAAACCTTAGTAACAATCAATGCAAATTGAACAATTATTTAGTAACCAATTGTAGGTGAACAATTCAAACTTTAACCTTTCTGTTCTTATTTTTCTTGTCATAACAACTTGTCATGGCCTCCCATAAGATGAATCCATTATAGCATAGTTAATTTTCTTGAGCATCATTTCTTCATCCTTGTAAGGAGGCAAGGATAGAGTGAGGGTGCAAGTGGTTTCTTGGATACATGGGAAGTCATTTTTGTCTAGTCAAATGATGTAGATAGATTGGCCTCCAAAGTATTCTAGTCCTGTAATGAACACTTCTCCCATGCTAGGTCATGGGCTACTTCTTAAGTGGACTAGGCTACAAAGGCTATTTTCTAAGCTACCTATACATTTTCTTCATTGCCTAGGCTTTAAACTAAGGGGGTTTTTTCTTCGGTTGTTTAGGATTTTGTGTATAGGATGTGTAAACTCTTTCCTAGGTTGCCTAGTTCTATTTGTAAGTTACTTAAATTGGTTCCTAGGGTGCCAAAGTTTTTTCCTAGGCTGCTTACACTTTTTAGTAGTTCACATGTGCTCTTTTGTAGGCACCCTAGGGTGCCTAAGCATTATCCTAGATTATTTAGGTTTTTTCATAAGCATCCTAGGCTTTTCCTAGGTTGCTTAGGCTTTTTCATAGGCATTTTAGGCTTTTTTCTAAATTGCCTAAGCTTTTTCATAAGCATCTTGAAGTATTTCCTAGGTCACCTAGGCTTTTATAAAAGCATCTTGGGTTTTTTCCTAAGTTGCCTAAGCTGTTTCATAGGCATCTTAGGGTTTTTCCTAGGTTGTTTAGGCTTTTTCATAAGCATTCTAGGATTTTTCCTAGGTTGTTTAGGCTTTTTCATAAGCATTCTAGGATTTTTCCTAGATTGCCTAGGTTTTTTCATATGCATCCTAAGTTTTTCTCTAATTTGCATAGGTTTTTTCATAGGCATCTTGGGGTTTTCCATAGGTTGCCTAGGCTTTTTCATAGGCATCTTGGGGCTTTTCCTAGGTTGCCTAAGCTTTTTCATAGGCATATTAGACTTTTTCCTAGGTTGCCTAAGTTTTTTCATAGGCATCTTGAGGCTTTTCCTAGGTTGCCTAAGCTTTTTCATAGGCATCCTAGATTGCCTAGGCTTTTTCATAGGCATCCTAGACTTTTTTATAAGCATCCTAGGCTTTTTCCTAGTTTGCATAGGCTTTTTCATAGGCATCTTGGGATCTTCCCTAGGTTGCCTAGGCTTTTTCATAGGCATCCTAGACTTTTTCCTAGGTTGTCTAAGCTTTTTCATAGGCATTTTAGGCTTTTTCATAGGCGTCTTGGGGTTTTTAGAAGTTGCCCTCTTAGGTTGCTCATGTTTTTTCATAGGCATCTGGAGGTTTTTCTTAGGTTGCTCATGTTTTTTCATAGGCATCTTGGGGTTTTTCCTAGGTTGCCTAAACCTTTTGCCATGACCTTTTTACTTCATGGGGCATTGGGCTTTCTTAACATATGTAGGTGGTTTAGGCCACTTAGGTATGGGCTTGGACTTCTTGGATAGGGAATGGGCTTGTCTAAGTCTTTTTGGTGAGGTCCCATGCTTTTTGAACATAGGGTCAACACAATTAGGGCTTCTTGGCTAGGGAATGGGCTTGTCTAAGTCTTTTTGGGTGAGGAACATAGGGTCAACACAATTAGGGCTTCTTAGGTGTGGGCTTGGGCTTCTTTAATTGACGAGGGGTTTGTCCAAGTCTTTTGATGAGATCTCAAGCTTTTTGAACATGGGCTTGTGATTCTTAAACATAGGCTTAGACATTGTCCCCAAGCTCTTGGATAAGAGGAGGATGAGCAACGATGAATTTCTTGAGTTCAAGAGGCTCATTGCTTTTTGGTAAAAGGCTATGTCAATTCTAGCATTTTACACTTTGGCCGGAATTTTCTAAGTGTATGCATCAAGGTGGACCAAGCCTCTTGGGTATGGGCTTAGGCTTCTTGGACATTAACATGGGCTACTCCAAGTCCAATTGAATTCATACCCTTATCATAAGCATGGACTTCTTGGACAGGGCCTAGGCTCCTTGAACAATTGCCATTTTTAAACACTACCAAGTTAGGCAAAAACTTTATAGTTAGATGAAAGCCCCAATATGGATGAAGACATATGAAATATATTTTAAGAAATACATAAATATGATATACAAAATTGCAAATAACCCAAGGCCAAATAGGCATAGATTTTAAAACCTAAGGGCAAATATGCATGAACTTTAAAACCGAAGGTCAATATTTGTGAACTTTTAGACCAAGGGCAAGTATTGCATGGGCTGTTAAAACCTGGGTCTGTTGGGGTGGCTAAAAAACCCTCATAGAACAAGAGGTTTGAAATCACCTAGCATATTGTTATATGTGCTCCTAGGGTTTTTTGGATTCCAAATGCTTAGATGAGATATTGCATTCTGATTGCACGAAAATCATGAGCCAAGGGCTTGCTACAAGCATGGCCTTTTTGCTTTGCTATTCCATAGACAGGCTGCAAAGAGACCCTTCTTGTCTTGAAATGTGGGAGGAGACCCCGGGGTTCAAGCTTTTTGACTCATTGAAAATCATAAGCTCACATACGGCTCTTTGTCATTGAGTGGTTTCTGGACCCCTCGAGGGTAGGGGTTTGGTTTCACCATGGCATTTTTTCAATGTCAGCCTATTAGAAAATTGGATTTCAAATTGTTGTCCATCATAATTCAAACCACCATTCTTTCCACTTAACTCTTAGGGTTTAGGGCTTTTAGGGTACCCTAAACCAGCACACCACATGTCCTTGTGATGGGTTAAACCTAGGGGTGTGCCCCCGGACTCAGCTAATTGCAAAAGCCCCTCATTTTGGTAATGCCCTCACCTTAGGACTTTGGGCGGTTTCGTTTTCCAAAATGTCTAGTGTCTTTTGCCCCTTTCTCTCCTCTGTGATACCCGGCGGGTACCCACTGGAAAACCCTCTGGGCATCACAGGAAAAAGGCCCAAAAACAAAAACTTTTTTGCCATGATGCTTAACATTGGGCTTGTGAGAAATCATAAGGAGATGGGGAAAGCCCCAAATCTGAAAAGAGAAATTGGAAGTAAATTGCTTCAGGGTATGTTAAACCCTAAACCCTTTATTGGAAAGACACTGATGAAATTGGATGGAATTTCACAGAAAGAAGTTGTACACTAGATGATATGTGGGTTCGAGGGAAGATGGAAACTCAAGGAAAGCAATGGATGAAGTGAAGATTGCAAAAAAATTAGGATCTACTAAAATTGAATCTTGAAAAAGATAAATGAATGAAATGAAAGGTCGGAAAAGATAGGAAAATTAAATATGATAAAGACATTGGATGAAATGAAAGGCCGGAAATTAAATGTGAAAAAGACATTGGATGAAGTGAAGGCCAAAAAAGATAGGAAAATTGAGTCTTGTAAGAGACATTGGATGAAATGAAGGCTTTAAAAAAAAAAGAAAATTGAATCTTGCAAAAGACAATGGATGAAATGAATTACCCATTTGCAGCGTTACCGTTACCCTCTACAGTTGCTGTTAGGGTTTCTGTTAGGGTTTGCGGTTACCGTTAGGGCTACTGTTGCCGTTGTTATTTGGCTGTTTGCTGGCGCTGCTGAAGTTCGAACTGTCTTGCCCTGAAGCGGTAGCGATGGCTGCTGCATGTCGAGGAGAAGCAGCGAGAGAGGAGAAGAATGAGAGTTGCTAGTTTGTACAGGATTTAGAAAAAGGTTATCTTCTGCAGCAGGTAAGCATGAGGGTTGTTGTGCAAAGGAAATGAGACAGAGAGAGGCGCTAGCTGCTCAGGTTTTGGAAGATTAGGCAGTGGGCAATTTTGGGACCAGGCGTATTGTGGGTGGGTGTTCTTTCTTTCTCTCTCTGGGAAGAAGAAGTCTGTCTTTTTTTACATCTGTTCTTCATGTGCTAGAAAACTGTTAGGTTTAGGGTTTAGACCCTTGTGGGGTTGTGTTTGCTGGGTTTGCAAATTGTCATTTTTCTAAGTGGCTGTGAGGAAAACAAAGGCCGATCTGAGTGCCACCCAGCGGCTCTCTCGTGAGCTACTTGATGGCGGCAGGAGATGCAGCCATATCTTGAAGGTTAACTGAGCCATATCATTCATTCAGTCGTCGGTCTGTCTAGATTTTTTTCGGGTCACTGGGGAAGTTCATGTAGAGACAAGCAAGCGAGCACTCTTTTATTGTTGCAGGCTTCTCAAAGTCTTCCTAAACCATAAACCGTAAACCCTAGAAGGATGCTTCTCTCAAGTACGTTGTGAAGAAGTCCAGGGAAACAGGAATTGATGATCGGTTGGGCGTCTTATCTGCATACCTAGTTTGTTCAGAAGCACATCTTCCATAATGATGTCTATTTGTTGATTTCTGCTGAATGAATTGGTGGGAGGGAGAGAGACAATCAATGTACTCTGTCATACCCATCACCAAGCAATCCTTGTGTTACACATTACACAACAATGTCTCAACTTGTTTAGTAGGGTTTTAGATTAGGGTTTTCTTCAGTGTGCAGTTACCAGCAGTAGCGTTAGATGCAACAATTTGATGTGGCTGGAGGTAAATTAGAATGTCATGGCCCCCATGTCATTTTCTGTCTTAGTGTCTTTGTTTATGTGAAACACTCTGGAACCTGCAACTTTACTTCTTTGCCATTTTGAGTGTGTTTTGCCATTGGTAGTGCTAGCTTCAAAGAACACTCAGTTGCACTCATGCCTAAGATGCAATTATACTCATTCAAAAGAACTAATCTGGAGTCTGCTCTCTTTTGGATGGCTTTGATAACTGCAAAATCCCTGCATGTGGACACCTTTCCTCATTCCCAGGCAAACAACTTCCACTGTATTTGAGGTCACTGTCGGCTCTTACACCCTCCTGAAAGAAAAGCTGGTGAGGTACATTGAGCACAGCAAACTTTGCTTCTTCAATTGATTCTTTTGCAATACATTTGGTAGAATTATGATCTGCCAGTTTTTATTTTTTACTAGAGAATGTGCTCTTGGTGGTTGCTGATTCTGGTAGGCAC
>Ga0209208_10009435_pt1 | contig 12827 bp, 11 predicted proteins | sample S1TSphfallax_3_FD_187694 | JGI IMG/M metagenome (GOLD analysis project Ga0209208, IMG submission 187694) | Host-associated microbial communities from peat moss isolated from Minnesota, USA - S1T2_Fd - Sphagnum fallax MG (SPAdes) (version 2) | ecosystem: Host-associated > Plants > Peat moss >...
TGGACTAATACGAAACTTACTACGTAAGCTGGAACCCCCCGGATTTATCCGTGGGGTTGCTCAGATCTTACTCCCATCAGGGGTGAAAAGTCTCCTATTATACCCCTTTGTTACCTCCCCCTGTCCCTTTCAGGGGTAGGTATTTAGGTTTTCGAGAAATTATTGAGAATATTCTCAATAATTGAACGTAGTTTTAAGGTTTCAGACCATGATTTTGGTTCTAAAACCCAAAAAATTGGTCTAATCTGAAAAACCTACCTTTGAAAGCCTGCTCCCCCTCCCCCCTAAAAGTATCAAACTTAAAGTGAAATGGTATTACTCACCGAGCATCAACAATTGGATACCCAAATCTTATTTCAGCCGGAACCCCAACTCCTCGCTTACTAGATGCATTTACAGGCGTTGAAGATGCACAAGTAAGACAACAATGGTAAAAAGAGTTTTCGTGGTTGCTGCACCTACGTAGATTTGGTGAGAATTGAATAGGGACAGTCTTGCGATATCGCTTTCCCAAATGGTTAGGTTTTAAAATCTGGGTATAGGCAAAGTATTTTCCTTACAGTTCCTCTTTAGGAATATTCAATCTATGACTTCAAGTGCTTACAAAAGCCCTGTCGAAGACACCACGCCTAAAAATACAGTTCCTCCTCTAGAAAATGGCGACAGGTTGACCCAATCGGAGTTTGAACGCCGTTATGATGCCATGCCACGCCTAAAAAAAGCGGAATTAATTGAAGGAATTGTTTATATGGCATCACCACTACGGATTACACAACATGGCAATCCCCATGCTCGAATCATCACCTGGTTGGGGACTTATTGGTCAGCTACTCCTGGGATTGAATTAGGGGATAATTCTACAGTACGCCTCGATGCAGATAATGAACCTCAACCAGATGCACTGCTGAGAATTGAAGTAGGAGGACAATCCAATCTTAGTGAAGATGGGTACGTGGAAGGTGCGCCAGAGTTAATTGCTGAAATCGCTGCTAGTAGTGTTTCAATTGATATACATGATAAACTGAAGGTTTACCGCCGCAACCAAGTACAAGAATATATTGTTTGGCGCTTTCAAGACGGAGAATTGGATTGGTTTCGACTAACAGAAGGTAGGTATATTCCCCTTAAACTCAATTCGGCAGGAATCATCAAAAGTGAAGTTTTTCCAGGATTATGGTTGGATAAAGAAGCGTTACTAGCTGGAAATTTGGCTAAGATAATTGAGATAGTACACCAGGGATTAACAACGGTTGAACATCAGAATTTTGTGAAGCAATTGTGTACACCCACCTGAAACGATTGCGCTCCCGCACAGTGGTAAAGGCAATCCCGTCCCATTTTCTGGAAAATGCGATCGCTGAATGCAAGAAAAGAACCAAAGTTTAATTGTGATACCATTTCCCGAAAATCTTGATACATTCCAACCCTCCCTAAAAGTATCACCCCCAGTTCAACCCCATAACCTCCGACCTGCTTTCCCATTCAACTTTTGGTGAGCATCTTGCAACAAAGCCGGAATTTCTAACTCTTCTGGACATCTAGGTAAACAGTCCCCACATTCCGTACAACGGTTAGCTTTCATCCCTGGGAACCAGTGACCGGCATTTTCAAACATTCCATAACGATATTGCCCATAACCTGTCATGTCGTATGCCACCGCTAGATTGCGTAAGCGGAGGACTTCGGGAATGTTGATATTTTCAGGGCAAGGTAAACAAGCATAACACTGGCTACATTTGTTGGTTTTTAACACCTTTTCCTGGTGCTGATCTAACCTTTGGAAAACAGCAATTTCATCTATTGTTAATCCTTCGTTCCTATCTGCTACCCTCAGAGGTTCAATTAATTCCTCTGGATTTGCAGGCCCGACACTCAGAGTAGTGATGCGGTTGTCAGTTAACAAGAATCGATAATTTAATTCTAGAGGGGAGTAAGGCTGACATAGGTGTTTCAAAGTTGGTGGGGGAGTGTAAAGCTGTCCCCCTTTATCAGCGGGGGAAATAATAAAAACGCCCATATCCTTCTTTACAGCTAGCTCAATGGCAGGGGCGTTCCGTTGAAAAAAATAGTAGTAATGTAGGTTGACAAATTCAAATAAATCTGTGTTTATGGCTGCTACAATTATCTCTAGGGGACCGTGGGTGGAAAAACCTACGTGTCGCACCCGACCATCATCAAGAGCTTCCTGCACCGCCTGCATACAGCCACCCTTTGTTCGTACCCACTCCAAATGCTGATGGGTATTCAAGCCGTGAATGCCTAAACAGTCTAAATAATCTAACTGTAGCCGCTCCAGGGATTGGTCGATGTGACGGCGCATAGTGTCAGCATCGGCTGTAGGTGGGATTTTGGTGGTGATGTGCAGTTTCTTTCGAGGTACTGACAACCCATCGGTGATGATACCACCGAGATACTCTTCGCTTTTGCCATAACCTCTAGCTGTTTCTAGATGATTAATTCCCAGAGCTAAAGCCTTGACGACCGTTTGCTTGGCATTTTCGGCGTTAGCCACCAAACGCATTGCCCCTAATGAAAAAACTGACAGGTGTAAATTCGTCTTCCCAAAACGTCGGTACTGCATAATATCAGGCAGAATTCAGCTAGCTATCACCATTACCGAAGCGTTTAATTAAATCTTCTGGCTGAATATTCGATAGAAATTCGCGGAATGCCTGCTGCTCAGCTTCATCGGCATCCCGATCAACCGGGATTGATGCATCAGCAATGACTTCTTCCATTACCCAGATCGGGGTATTTGTGCGTAGGGCAAGGGAGATGGCATCGCTGGGACGAGCATCTATTTCTTTTTTGACTTCACCTTGTTGGATGATCAAAGCTGCATAAAATGTATCCTTTTGCAACGAGTGAATGATCACCCGATCTAACTTCAGATTCCATGCCTCCAGAAGATTCACAAATAAATCGTGGGTTAAGGGCCTGGGAGGCTTCTGATTTTCCAAGGCGCTCATAATTGCCCTGGCCTGTTCCTGACCAATGTAAATTGGCAGCGCACGACGATCTGAAGCATCCTTCAAAAGAACGATTGGGCTGCGGGTTAGGGCATCTAATGCTATGCCAGCAACTTTCATTTCAATCATTGACTATGGCTCCACAATCCTGGGAGTACAGAAGACATTTAGTAACATATAATACCAAGATTTGGCTGATTTGGGGACTGGAATAAGCATAGGCTTTTATTCTCTATAATGCTTCTATTAAACTCCGAACTTGTAGTGAACACCAGAGTAATTCAAATTAGTCTACCGGGACAATTACCCCCTTACTCAAGTATGCCCTGTAATCAATGCTAACGTGATGATATCCCGCTAACAAATAAGGCTGTAAACTGGATAATCAGCCTCATTGTTGCGAGAATTACCAGTTGATTTCAGAGTGAAGCTGTGTTTACAGGATTAATCCAAGCCTTAGGTAGTATGCAACCCTTAGGGGACAATTCCTGGCAAATTACTTGTATTAGCCAGTCATCAGAGATAATTATGCACGATTTGGCTGATGGTGATAGTGTCGCCGTAGATGGGGTTTGCCTGACGGTGGAGGAAGTTTTAACAGATGGGTTCATTGCCACAGCATCGCCAGAGACCCTCCGTCGGACGAAACTAGGATTAGAGTCAAGACAACAGAAGTATGTCAACTTAGAAGCGTCCCTACGGGTAGGGGGTAAAGTCGGCGGTCATTTTGTGATGGGACATATAGATGGTGTAGGTCAGTTGCTGCGGGTGGAACAAACAGCTAGTTCTTGGGAAATGACATTTGCAGCACCGATAGCGATCGCCCGCTATATTGTCCCCAAAGGGAGTATCGCTGTTAACGGCATCAGCCTCACTGTCGCTGAATATCAGCCAGAACTTTACCAGTTCACAGTAGCGGTCATTCCCCTTACCTATACTCAGACAAACCTCTGTTATTTGGTTCCTGGCAGTTCGGTCAATCTGGAAGGGGACATCCTTGGCAAATATGTGGAAAAATTCCTGAATCCAGTCCCCCAACACCATGAAAGTGTAGATGTGATTACACCAGCATTTTTAACGGAAAACGGATATTTGTAGGTTAGGAACTGGGGACTGGGGATTGGGGATTGAGAACTGGGAACTGGGAACTAGGAACTGAGGACTGGGGACTGAGGACTGAGGACTGAGGACTGAGGACTGAGGACTGAGGACTGGGAACTGGGAACTGAGGACTGAGGACTGGGGAATTGATAACAAGACAGATCAATCTTCCCCCTGCCCCCTGCTCCCTGCTCCCTGCTCCCTGCTGCCCCCTGTCTAACCCCCTGGCTTCTGGGCTACTTGGGGTGTTTGTAAGGATTCTACCAACTGGTTGAGGGCAACCTGTAACTGTACTCCTGGGTCAACGGCAACCCATCCGTCTTGGGTAAGGTGACGGATTTCAAAGTGCAGGTGGGGACCTGTAGATAGACCTGTACTGCCAACTCGACCGATGACAGTCCCCTGATCTACCCACTGACCGGGGTGGACAAAGATTTCTGACATGTGACCATAGAGGGTCTTCTCAGCGGAGTTGTTGTCGATGACAACAGCTAGACCATAGCCACCCATCCAGTCAGCAGACTCCACCTGGCCTTTGGCAGCAGCTAGGATTGGTGTGCCGAAGGATGCGCCTAGGTCTGTTCCTGCATGGAAGCGACGCTCCCCTGTGATGGGGTGAATCCGCCACCCAAATACGGAGGTAATGGGTGCAGGGACAGTCAAGGGGAAGATCATTCCCGTGCCACCTGCGTAGGCTAGTGTGTTGCTGTACGGGATTTGGGGTAGTACTGATGCTAGGGCGAAGTTGTAAGCTACTGTGCTAGGCCGGGGGGCAATGTTGCCTTCTGCCATGGGTGGGGGTAGTGTACCACCAACAGGGGCTATGGGTTGAGCACTGACAGTTGTGGTGGTAAATTCGCTGGGGCTGGGAATAAACCGATGGGGATAATAGTCGCTTTTGGTATCACCTGTGGAACTAATCCGCACTGGGTGCCAGGTTCTGCTAGGAGTATCATTAGCTAGTTGTCGCACTGGTGGCACTTCGGCTAGAGAGGCAGTTTCACTCCTTCTCAGCCAACTGGGTTCTGATTTGTGCCCAGAACTCGCCACCTGTGAGGTCTGCTGATGTTTAGTGCAAATCTTGCCTGGAGCACTTTCCCCGCCGGGGAGAACGACACGACAACCACTGGAGCGTTCTGTAAGTACTACTGAGCTAGGTGGTTGATAGTTAGTTGTATGGTCAGTGGTGTAAACGGTAGGATCAATATAGGCTTCACCATCATCCTTGGGTTTGCTGGCCGTTGGCTGGACATTTTTGACTTTTTGGGCAACTTCTGGAAGCCTCTCAGGTAAAGTCTGAGGATGGATCTTGGTTGGCTTGCCCTGGGAAATTTCTCTGTGGGGTCTGGAGAGGATGACTACAGGAGTAGGCTTGTTTTTTTGAGAAACATCTTCTCCGTGGAGTCTCTTGCTCAGTCTAGCTCGCCGTTCCGCAAAATCTGGCTCTGGTCTATCTGCTTTGGGGATGACGGTTGGCTTGACTGTTGGTTGAGAATTTTCAACGGTGGGGACGATGTTATCTATTGATGTTTCTGTTTGAGCAAATACAAGGCCACCGCTCAGGAGGCTAATGCTACTCAACCAGCAGAGGCTCTGCGCGGGAATTGTGGATGCAAAGCGTCTATTCTTCAGCCATTGCTGCCATGAATAGTATAAATTTTTCTGCACAGATTTAAGGCGCTGCGTCATTTGTTCTCTCAGCTGTTGTTTAATAAACCTAAACAGATTAATGTGGGTGGTTTGTCTAACAGTAAACAAACCTCATAGTTAAACGGGAGATTTATGATAGCCCAAACTGATTGTACCGGGTTCAACGAAAATTTCTGGTGTTATTAATTCATTTTGATCTGATTGTGCTATTTCTAATCTGAGATTTCCCCGTGATGTTACACCGACTACAGTACACAGAGTATTATTTACATAAACTTGGTCACCTATGTTAGTGAGTAAATCAAGATAGCGAGACAAGAGCATATCTACTCCTTCGCAGGCAAGACAGTCAATACCGGATTCTATTCCCTGTAAGACCTTGGCGGTGAGCATTTCTAGGGAGGCGATCGCTAGGCAGTTTGTGCTGGCTTGCCATGATTCTAGATTAATCCCAGTTGGGGGAACCGGATTATTCCAGTTAATTCCCACACCTATGATGGCTTGAGTGATTTGTCCTTGATGGATTTTGGTTTCAGTGAGAATGCCACCGAGTTTCTGACCATCTAAGATTAGATCATTTGGCCATTTAATGCCCACACTTACCCCTGCTTGGCGTAGTTGGGAGGCAATTCCCCAAGCGGTGGCAAAAGTTAGTTGATAGCTGTTGGCTGCTTCTAGGGGAAGAGCGATGGCTGCTGAGAGATATAAGCCACCTTGGGGGGAGAGCCACTGGCGGCCCCATTGTCCCCGTCCTGCGGTTTGTTGAGTGGCAATGACTACTGTTCCTGGTTGAGCACCTTGGTTGAGTAGGTCCCAGAGGGTTTGACTAGTTGAGGCGAGACTGGGGAAGATGTGCAGGTTCCAAGATGAATTCAAAGCGTTTACTGTTGGATTGTTGGTCAAATTTCACAAGATACCCAAATCTTGTTGTACAGGTTACAGTCAATATGGCTGGTTTTGATTTTGTGTTTAGGTTTAGTTAAAGATGCACACGTGGCACTGGCGGATATGGGAAGAACTGCCTTACCTAACTTGCAGTCTCCTTGATTTTTGGCATCACGGCTTCTTTACCCAGCAATTTTGGCCGCGTTCACCACAAGAGTTAACAAAATTGCTGCACCCAGATGCTTCAGTTTATCGCTTACAGCAGGTTCATGGCAATACTGTTCTTACTCCCGGAGAAATTGAGACCCTGTTGAGGTTATCTGAGCAAGAATTAGTGTTGGCGGATGGTTTAATTAGTGAAAAGCCTTTACAGGCACTATGGGTAGCTAGTGCTGATTGTACACCTATATTGATTGGAGATGTAAATACGGGACAGGTAGCGGCCCTACACGCAGGGTGGCGGGGAACTGCGGCAAAGATTGTCCCCCAAGCTATTACGCAACTGCAATCTCAGGGCAGCAAGCTAGAAGATTTGCGGTTTGCCTTGGGTCCAGCGATCACTGGTCAGGTTTACCAAGTCTCAGTTGAGGTTGCTGCTGAGGTAGGTTATAGTATCATACTACATAACGACCAAAAGGAAATTATTGCAGCCTTGTATGAGTTAGAAGATTCTCCCCTAATAGAAGATACTGTCCCAGAGAAGGTGCGGCTAGATGTACGTCGGGTCAATGTTTTGCAGATGGAAAATTTAGGCATTAGTCCACAGCAAATAGCGATCGCTCCCTATTGTACTTACCAAACTCCTGAGCACTTCTTTTCTTACCGTCGAGGGAGGGAGAAAAAGGTCCAGTGGTCTGGAATTGTCAGTAAATGTAGGTAAGAGGTTCTCTAGCTTGAGCAAGAAAAACCGTAACTGGTTGATGCCATCGCCTTGCGTCATCGGTATTGCCAACCTAAAATCTTTGTATGTATTGATTTCACCAGAGCATAATTCTCAGATAATACTGATGCAAAATGATTGACGGCAGATCCTATCGTTTCGAGTTTGTTTGGACGAGGTTAATGGCTTATCTAAAGGAGCATCTCAGATTTTGGGTGTCGTTATCACGTTGAAATGGTAGAATACGAGAATAATGATAAAAATTAGAGATCGACTCAGGCATATATTTAGTGTTAAAGCACAATTCTCTTCTATCAAATTCAAATTCATTTTAACGGCAATTATCTGTTTAGTAACTGTCATGGTGATTGGAGTATGGAATTTAAACCTGTTACAAATAGCAGCTTTTAAAAAAGAGGCTCGTAACCGCAGTGAACTAGTTCTTAATTTTGGGGAATCTAGCCGAAATTACGTCATCAACCAATTAGCACCTGCGGTAGAAATGCACACAAAAGACATGATTTTTGAGGCAAAATCCAATGCCTTTGTGGCTCGTAGTATTTTTCAAATTTTTAATCAGAAATTTCCAGAATATATTTATGGACAACCAAGTCTAAATCCACTCAATCTTTGGGATCAAGCAGATGAGATTGAGGCGAAAATAATTGCTCAATTTAAAGCTAACCCAGCGATTAAAGAATTAAGTGGTTACAAGCGAAAAAAAGACCAAGAACTTTTTTATGTAGCTCAACCAATTATGGTCGAACCTAGCTGCTTAAAATGTCATGGACTGCCTGAAGTTGCACCTCGGAAAGTGGTAGAAAAATACGGCACAACCCATGGCTATCACTGGCAAGTTGGTGATATCATCAGTGCGCTCATGATCTATGTCCCCACCAAGGATATTCGCGCAACTCAAGCTTCAATGATTCAGACTGTTCTCGTCACATTTATTTGCTTAACTCTTATTTTAAGTGGTCTGATATATATTTTATTTGATAAATTAGTCAGTCAGAGAATTTGGCGGGTTTCCCAGTCCATGCGTCAAGCAGCCTTGAATCCCGGATTAACTGTACGAATCGATGATACCGCTACTGATGAAATTGGGGACATGGCCAAGGTTTTTAACCATATGGCAGACTCCCTTGATGATTTATACACCCATTTAGAAGCCAAAGTTGCTGAACGTACAGCTGAACTGGAGCAAACATTAGAAGAGCTAAAAATCACCCAAGCACAACTGATTCAAACGGAAAAAATGTCAAGTTTGGGACAACTGGTAGCAGGTATTGCCCATGAAATTAATAATCCAGTGAGCTTTATTGGGGGGAATGTCAATTATATCGCAGCCTACGTAGAGCATTTGGTCAAACTAATTGAGCTGTTTCAGCAAGATTATCCCCACCCATCTTCCAGGATTCAGCAACGTTTTGAGCAGATAGATTGGGAATTTATGGCTCAAGATTTACCCAAGTTATTTAATTCCATGAAGGCAGGGAGTGATCGCATTGCCGAGATTGTCCTAACTTTACGTAACTTTACCCGGTCAGATGAAGCTGAGATGAAGTCTGTTAATATCCATGAAGGTATTGACAGTGCGTTGGTAATTTTGGGGCACCGATTACAAGGGATTGAAGTGACAAAAGAATATGGGCAATTACCGTTAATTCAATGCTATCCAGGGCAACTTAATCAAGTATTTATGAATTTGCTTACCAATGCAATTGATGCCCTAGTGTGTCCTATGAGACAGGCATCTCCGCAAATTTGGATTCGCACCCGGAAGCTAGACCTAAACTCAATTATAGTGGAGATTGCAGACAATGGAGAAGGGATGACAGAGAAGGTAAAAACACAAATATTCAACCCCTTCTTTACCACAAAACCAGTAGGTCAGGGGAAAGGTCTGGGACTGTCAATTAGTTACCAAATTATCGTAGATAGGCATCAAGGTTCGATTTGGTGTGAGTCCCAACCCAATGAGGGGGCAAAGTTCTACATTCAAATCCCAGTCCAACAAATAGACATCTCCGACAATTAAGATTTGACCCTTACTGCGTCAGGCTTTCAGGGTCAAGCAATTTTGGATTTTGGATTAACCCCATACCTTCATGTTGGGGCTTGAGTTAAAAATTTTAGATTGTAGATTATGGAAAAGTCCCACAAATAAATTTTGGGGCTTGAGACCTTTTTAGATTTCGGATGCAAGAATTTCTAATCCAAAATCTAAAATTCGGTCATTTCTGGAGATGTGTAATGACTAAAATAGACTATGGGGTAGATTAAGGTCTACATCCACCACTCACTGGTAACTAGGAATTTTGGATTGGGGACAACAGATAAATCTTCCCCCTATCCCCTCAGTAAACTCATTTAGAGAAAGGATGGTTACTCTTATGTCCACTAAAGTATTTGTGAATTGTTCGGCTATACGGATTATGGTTTTTGAGTACAGCTATACTGGAGGTCTCCTGGGGGGTTTGAGATGACTGAGCAGGATGAGGCTAATTCTGGGCCGGTGAATGGTGTACCTACCAAGTCTGTGGATAATTCTTGGACAAATCACCTTGCGATTCTGTGGAATAAGGTGACGAGCGTAGCCCAAGTTATTACTTTAGAGCAAATAACCCAGAGCCTGGTGCAGTGGTTCAGCGTCAACGAGGATCAGGTGTCGGCAATTTTAGATACAGTTCGTGCTAAATTACCAACTACTGAGGCTTTATTAATTGGTAAGCCCCAATCGGGCAAAAGTTCAATTGTGCGGGGACTGACGGGTGTTTCTGCCGAGATTGTCGGGCAGGGATTTCGTCCGCATACACAACACACAGAACGCTATGCCTACCCTGATTTTGATCTACCCCTACTGATCTTTACTGATACAGTGGGACTGGGGGATGTAAACCAGGATACAGAGACAATTATCCAGGAGTTGGTGAGCGATTTACAAAGGGAGACTAACTGCGCTAGGGTCCTGATACTCACAGTCAAAATTAGTGATTTTGCCACAGATACCCTGGGACAAGTTGCGCGAAAGTTACGTCAGCAATATCCAGATATTCCCTGTTTACTGGTGGTTACGTGCTTACATGAGGTATATCCAACTCATGGGGACCATCCTGCCACCTACCCACCAGATTATGAGGAGATCAATCGGGCATATTCCGCCCTTAGGGAAACTTTTGCTGGTATCTGCAATGGCTCTATCATGATTGATTTTACCTTAGAAGAAGATGGGTACAATCCAGTATTTTATGGTTTAGCGGCTTTGAGGGATGCCTTGGCAGATATCCTCCCGGAAGCAGAAGCTCAGGCAATTCATCAGTTATTAGATCAGCAAGCAGGTGAAAAACTAGGCAACCTTTATCGGGATGCCGGTCGTCGCTACATTTTACCCTTTGCAATTATGGCAGCTACACTGGCAGCCGTTCCGTTACCTTTTGCTACCATGCCAGTATTAACTGCATTACAAGTATCAATGGTAGGTTTATTAGGGAAAATATACGGGCAAACCCTGACGCGATCGCAAGCTGGTGGTGTGGTAAGTGCAATTGCTGGGGGGTTTCTAGCTCAAGCCATTGGTCGGGAGTTAATCAAGTTCTTGCCTGGTTTTGGCAGTGTGATTGCTGCTTCCTGGGCTGGTGCTTATACTTGGTCATTGGGGGAGGGAGCCTGTGTTTATTTTGGGGACTTGATGGGGGGGAAGAAACCTGACCCGCTGAAAATTCAGGCAGTGATGAAGGAGTCTTTTGAAACGGCAAAAGAGCAGTTTAAGGGGATGAAGCGATAGGAAACTTATACTCTGCACGGTTTGGCGCTTGACTTTTAAAATCGCGCAAGAGGTTACAGGCAAAGTTTTTTTGCCCAGGCAAAAGTCCAGAAATCAGCCGTTTTTAGTATAATCCTCTTGTAGTGACTGTAGTCCCCATTTGTAGAGAGAGTATAGTAGTAGTTGAGTTAAATCAGGGGGTGTGCTGATTTTCTTGAGTACATCCATCATCAACTCCCTAAGAATTTCCGGGCTTTCTGGATATTTGACGGGGAATAAGCCACCATCGGCCCACATAGAACGGATTTGGTAGGGAGTAATCGCTTCACCTTCATGAATCAGATGATTGCGTTTTTCTCGAATACTGTCTAATAATTTGAACCGTTTATCGTTTTGATGTAAGTGCTGAGATCTGCACCAACCCTGCATTAAGCCTGCGAGTCCTGGTTCATAACTACTACCTAGACGTTCTCTACCTGGTGGGATGGTGACAAAACCTTTTGCTAACCAGTTTTGGGACTTAAATTGAATGTAGAGCGATCGCTCTAAAATTTGGGCAAACTGGATAAATGCAGCCGTATAATTTTGGCGGTGGAGGAGTAATTTTATCAGTAAGGTGGACTCCCAAATCTGCATCAATTTATTATTTCTCATCTGGTGTAATTTTTCTTGCCAAGCTTGAATAGTTTGACCATCTAATAACTTACTAACCTCATTAGAACATAACCATTCTTCAATAGATTGGAAGAATCTCTTATCAAATTCACAATTGCTATATCTTGCCAAGCAACCAGCTAGATTATATAGGGGTTTGTGACGGTTTTGATGGATTTTTAACCATAATTGTGCTTCGGTAAAGTCCCCCCTTTTCCACGCCGACTGAATGCGTAACCGTTCTAAGGATCAGAAGTACTCCCCCATGGGAATTAGTTTAAAACTTGGGGAGTGATTGGCAGTAACTAAGCCATTTTCTGTGGTGGTAAAAAGTTCTATGGGTTCATCGGGACTAGCATTTATCTATGACACCACACCATTATTGCAGCTTCAGGGTATCACAGTCTACCATCCTCGTCATCGGACTTTTCATCCCTTGACAATACTCCAGTTTTTTTTCCTTCTCTACCTTCTAAACTGCTTATTTGTGTACTTTTACTGTCTTGTCCCATCTCCATCAATATTTAGATGTGTTCGCCCTAGTTTCCTGGCGAACTGGAATGAAGATCACAAATTCGGTGCCTTGGGCTGGAGAAGAGTGACATTCGATGGAACCACGATGTTTTTCGACGACAATTTGACGAGCGATAGCTAATCCTAATCCTGTACCTTTACCAACGGCTTTAGTGGTAAATAAATAGTCAAATATTTTTTGTTTGACTGGTGGAGTCATGCCAATACCGTTATCAGCAATGGTAATTTGCACATGATTATCTGACACAGAGGTGGTAATCTGAATGTAGTTGGGAGCAGCTTTGATCTGGTCAAAACTGCGTCCCTGATTAGATTCTTCTAAGGCATCAATAGCGTTGGCGAGCAGATTCATAAATACCTGATTTAATTGACCGGGGAAGCATTCAAT
>Ga0209208_10009436_pt1 | contig 12827 bp, 10 predicted proteins | sample S1TSphfallax_3_FD_187694 | JGI IMG/M metagenome (GOLD analysis project Ga0209208, IMG submission 187694) | Host-associated microbial communities from peat moss isolated from Minnesota, USA - S1T2_Fd - Sphagnum fallax MG (SPAdes) (version 2) | ecosystem: Host-associated > Plants > Peat moss >...
CAAACAAAAGAGGAAAAATATGTTGTGTAATGTGCCCTCCAATTACTCTAAACAAATTGGAGCAGGTCTTTGTGTCCAGGTAGTAGCCCAACATGTGCCTTACCTACCTACATTGGTAAGTAAGCACTTACATACTTCCAATCCTTATATCCACTTACATAGTAGGGAAAGGGGTAAGTAGTGTTGCAGGAGCAGTGCTACTCTACTTGAGAGAGAGAGACCGACTTAGTCAATAAAAGACGGCGTTAGGCCTACCTCTACTCCAGGTCCCAGAAGGGACCAACTAGTTTTATTTGGAGTTATGGTTTGATTTAGTGTTGCAAAGCTTTGCAAGGATAATGTCATCACCTTGGACCATCAAATTAAAGGTTTTTGTTTTTCTCCCCTTCATTTTTTTTCATTCGTGTGGTTTTAATTTAATTACAATTCAATTAGTTTTATGTAATGGATCAATATTTGAATATAACTTACATTTTCTTGAATATGGGATAAGACTATTAAGTCAACAAATGTTTGATTCTATATGTAGTTATTAGTCCTAAATATAGGTATTGTTGGAATGGGCCCCATGTCTAGTGTGTGTTTTAATTTGAAATATAAGTATTGCATTTGGTTGGGTCCTAGGTCCAGTGTGTGTTTTAGTCTGAAATGTAAATATTGCATTTTGTTGGGTCCCAAGTCCAATGTGTGTTTAAAGTTGGTATGTGGTATTGTAGGGGGGTCCCATGTCCATTGTGCATCTAAATAATTGGCATGTAAATATTGAAAGCAGAACAATCACACTCTTGATGTTGTTATTAGTTTGGCACGTAAGTATTATCAACCTAGGTTCCATGCATAATGTAATGATTATGCAAGTGTTGATTAGTTGTGTATTCCACTAGTAATCATGGTTTAATGAAAAAAGTGGGTATTGTAGGTGCACGTTTTTACAAGTTTATAAGCATGGGTTGAATTCCCAAATTACAATCAATTCAAGTCCAAAGTTGAATAAAATCGTTTTTTTCAAATGTGGATTTAGTGTGGACTCCAAGGGTGAAGGATGGAAGCACAAACAAGTGTTGATCAAGATTCTGTACATAACACATGCATGTGTGTATGAATTCTTGGAAGGCGAATGAGATGATGTGGAAACCCCAATGGAATGCAACATGCAAAAAAACTTGCCCCCACAAAAGGATATAAAAACCCCATCAATAAAAAACCACTTCGGCCATACTTGGTATAATGTGATGTTCCGTGCATTTTCTTTTACTTTTCAAATGTCCTTCACAAACACATATGATCCTTATCATAAGAATGTTTTGTAGGTATGATTGTGCCTATGGCCCCAATGATCATCACAATGACCCAAACCATGCAAAATCAATCAAATAAGGATGTTTGCTCACCTTTTCAATCAAATGATTATACACATGACCCAATGTGGTGGAGCTATGTTTTTATCATCGAACACACACTTGAACAAATGGTGAACCAACACATGGCAAACGAGATCCTAGATCATCAACTCACATGTCATAATATGCACCCCGAATTTCACAGTCTTTAAAAGACCGCATTTGGACTCAATCGAGTTTAGGGCACACCGTTAAACAAATTTATGACAAACATGATAATTTCATAATTTACATCCCCTTAAATGGGTATGATCATGTTTTACCAGCTAGACCATTGATCTAATTAATATTGCATTATGCATTATGTTTTAGAATTATGGATGATTGGCCTTTGACATGTGCCACATTCCAAACAAAATACACAATTGAACATTGAATCTTACCATGGCACATTAAAGTGTTGGTTTACACTTGAGACAAAGGGTCTTAAAAGGCATTGAATTGATTAGTTGGTATGGAGATTAACGACAATAGTTACACAACATTACATGCACACATGTAAAATGAAAAAACAAGGTTGTGGAATGTATTATGAGAACAAGTGTGGAAAAGGTTGCATTGATCCCATTCACACATGTATTTGAACCATCCTTTGTAATAGATGGTTATTGGATTGTAAAAAATCAATGTTTTGCCAATGTGGAATACAAAATGAAATCCCCATTTATAAAACATTTAGGTTGCACATGTGATTGGGCATTATGAGGGAATCTTTGCAAGCACCAAATTGTTATTATTCTCATGGTCATTGATGCTACCCAAGAAGATGTTATTGATTATTGTGGAACATGGTTTGGATCTAATTGTGATGGTTTGGTGGCCATGTTTACAAACCCCAAATATATTTCGGATGGTTTAAATTTTGAAGATGATAGTGAAACTAATGGTGACGAAAGGGTCATTGACATTGGTTTGATTGGGACCATGGAAGAAGTTGTGCTTCCTATGGATGAGGTCAAGGCTTTTGATGAACTGGAAAGTTCAAATGTTCCATTGGAGGTAACATTAATTCATTTACATCACACAATGTAGGAGATTGCCAAAGGATGCACACAAGGAGGGGTCGCACTTTGTGACCATGCCATTTTAATCATGAAAGTTGTGGCATTAAAAATCTAAAACATCCACCTCACAATGAATGTAAAGTAATATGTATTAGGAAGATTATATGTAAATATTGTTATTGGAATGAATGTTTAATGTGGGTTAAATAAGTCTTTATGCAAGTTTTGCTAACAATGCACCCAATGTATAATGTGAATTAAGGAGGCCCATATGCATGTACTCTGTTTCAAAGGTGTCATTTAGTTAAAACCAAAGGTTAAGTGGCCTTGACTAATAATAATAATAATAATATGGTATGGGTCCAACCATGCTATTAAGAGCCACATGTGCCCCCTTAGACCACTGCTTTATTTTTAGAATATATATATATGTCTTTAAAAAAAAATTAAAAGTTTTCTTAATACTATTATGTTAAGGTGTATATTCTAAAAATCTCAAAATATATCATTAAAAAATACTTTCAAATTGTCCTTTTAGTGTCAAAATTGATTTTAAACTACTTTTATGTAACTTTTAAGTAGTGGTTACAAGAGGTTAAAAGTCCTTATACATATTTTTCATTCATTAGATTGATTCCAAATTTTTATGATATGTACATAATGTATTCACAATAACATTTTATTCAAAATTATTCTATTTATTATTATTATTATTATGTACAATCCAAAGTTTAAAAAATTAAGCAATGGTTATGACTGCTTTTGGTACATGTTAGTATGATTGCACCCATATTAATAATATTATAATATATAACTATTATTAATTAATAAATTCTATTATTGATTGTGCTAATATATTTTTATACACCTACATGCTTCAATAACACTAATTAATTTATAAGTATCTTTACATAGGTTACATATTAACTACAAATAGTAACAATAATATCTATAATAATAATGAAAAATATTACGATCATTACTTTTAAAACTTACATAACAATAAAAGAAATTGAAGATTATTCATTAATATTTTCTCCCTAAAATTTTAAATATTAGTATTATCATAATAATTTAATAATACCTAATAATAATAAATTATTATGTTAAATTAATTATTAATGAAAATAATAATTCTAATAGTATCATTATTCAACATTGTTCATTATGATTAATTCAACATAGTTGCCAACAATATCATATTAATATTATATTAATATAGATCAGTATTAAAAAATGGATAAATATCAAAAAATATTTATTACTCTACTAAATAAAATATGCAAAAAAATTTAGTGTGTTATAAGAGAATTATTAATGATTATTAAAATATATTTTAAATATAATTAATAATGTCATTAATATAATAATAATTTAGTAAAAATCTAAAAAATAATATTAATATATGTAACAATGTTAATATTATGATTAGTTAGTATTATTCAATACAATTATTACCAATAATAATTTAATAGTAATCAATAACTTAATATATTATTATGTTTGGAGATTACAAATAATATAAAATTTGAAAGGGCATATACACATAGTTGGAACACAAACAATTGGATGACTTATGCAATACCCACATTCATGAAACAAAATAATTAACATATATGTAGGTAAGGCAAATATAATAATAAATGTTGATGTCATTATTTTTCATTCAATGAATGGTTGACACATATATGTCACTATGTATTTTATGTAACCTAAATGTGTAGGTCATTTAGCCTAAGGGGGCTACGTGACACATGGATTGCAAGTATGATGACTTGAATCCCTCACCACTTTGAAGAAGATTCAAGTCTTTAACCCTTGCACCACTTGTCAACATAAATGACAAAGATTGTCATCCTTTGATTATGAATAAGCTTTTCCATTACTTTATTGAAATTTTCTAGGGTAGATGTGGTACTAAATATGTAAAATTTAATTTGAAATAGTTTATGATTAAATATAATTTTAAAGATTACAAATAATTTAAAACATAACCATGTTTTTAATTATTTGTAATCCCCTAAACTTCACCATAAAACCTAATTGTATAGCTTAAACCCTAATATGTAAAACTTAAGTTTAAACTTATAACCTAACATTAAAACTTAACTTTAAAACTTAAAGCTTAAACTTAAATGTAAAATTGAAACCTAACCTTAAAATTTAATCCTAACCTTAAATTTAAAATAAAAAGCCTTAAAACCTTAAAACCTAAAACCTACACTCTACAACCTAACATTAAAAGCATAGTAGTGACATACTCTCAATTCGATTCAAACATACGCGTATTTTACGTATTTTTGGGCTTTTAAAAAAATACTTGAAAATACTTGATACAAAGGCCAATTTTCAACTCTTTGTATTTTTATAATGCTTTTTTAAAAATACTTCTTTTTGAGCACCTTCGAAAAATACTCGTATTTCGTATGTCACTACTATGATTAAAAGCTAATCATAAAGTCTAAAACTTAACCTTAAACTTAAAATTTAAAACCTAACCTTAAAACCTAAAACCTAAAACCTACAACTCAACATTAAAACTTAACCTTAAAGTCTAAACCTAATCCTAAACTTAAAACTAAAAACCTAACCCTAAAACCTACAACCTAAGATTAAAACCTAACTCAAAAATTTAAAAACTAAACTAAAAACTTTGAACTTAAACCTTAAGTTGTAAACCCTAAAACCTAAAACCTAATTTTAAATCTAAACCTTTTATCTAATTGTTTTGCTTAAACCCCAAATTGTAAACCTTAAAACCTAAACCTAAAACCTAAATGAAAACCCTAAAACCTAAAACCTAACCTTAAATTTAAATCTTCTACCTAAAACTTAAATAGTAAATTTTAAAACCTAAAGCTAAATCATAAATCCTAAAGCCTAAAACCTAACCTGAAATTTAAACCTTATACATAAACATCAAATTGTAAACCTTAAAACCTAAACCTAAACCTAAACCCCAATTATAAACTTTAAAACCTAAACCTAAAGCCTAAATGAAAACCTTCAAACCAAAATTTGAACCTTAAATCTAAATCTTCTACTTAAACCTTAAATTGTAAACCTTATAACCTAAAGCTGAATCATAATTCCTAAAGCCTAAAATTTAACCTTAAATATAAACCTCTTGCCTAAACCCCAAATTATCAACTGTAAATCTTAAATCCATTGAAACCTAAACCCAATAATTTTTTTTAAAAAAATGCAATACATGCACATAGGGCTTGCTGAAAAAAATGTTTATTGGTCAAAACCCCCTTAAATGAATCCCCATTCAAAAATGCAATACATGCACATAGGGCTTGTTGAAAAAATTGTTTATTGGTCAAAACCCCCTTAAATGAATCCCTATTCAAAAATGCAATACATGCACATAGGGCTTGCTGAAAAAATTGTTTATTGGTCAAAACCCCCTTAAATGAATCCCTATTCAAAAATGCAATACATGCACATAGGGCTTGCTGAAAAAATTGTTTATTGGTCAAAACCCCCTTAAATGAATCCCCATTCAAAAATGCAATACTTGCATCCACCATATTAAACTGTTTGGATGTGTGTAGCACATATAGCTACACACATACATGTTTATATGACCATCATGCGAATATTGCAAAAAATGAAGAAATATTTAGTGTGTTTTAAACCCCCATGCGGATATTGCAATTGAGAAGGAGAAATCTAATGTGGGTTTTGAGCCCCCATGTGGGTATTGTAAAAAATAAAATAAAAATTAGTGTGTTTTGACCCCGATGCAATTATTGCAATTGAGGAGGAAAATATTAGTATGTGTTTTGCTAATGATTTGCAAAAATTACATACATTATATTTATCTAATGGCATTTATATAATTAGTGGGGTTTTCATGTTTATGGAAGTATTATGTGTTCATTCTTTCAAGCATGTATCTTGAGGTTAAGATATTAAAACATTACATTAAAAAACAAAGTGACTCAAAATATATTTTTTAATATGGCTTATGAAACATTACATAAATAAATGTAAAAAAGATTCATGGAAAATCCAAAATGAAAAATGTAACTTTGTACAAAAATGTTCAAGAAACTACAAAAATGCATATTTATATTCAAAAAACTACTTAATGACTGTCATCATTAAAACCATGAGCTTGGTGATAAGCTCCGGCCACCTCCTCTACTCATACTACATCATGGTGGGTGAACATTGGTGATGTTTTAGAACAAGACAAACTACATTAGCCACAAATTGGCCCTTCGTAGTTCCATGTAACCTAAATCAAAATTTACACAGTTTGTCAAAAATAATTTTAAAATTGAAATAAAACAATTGAATTTAAAGTAATGGAAAGATTTGAAAAGAAACATCATCCATGAATGGTCTCTAATGCATGGAAATCAAGAATGGCCCAAACATTTCTTCAAATCAATGAACTTGTTGGATTCCCAGTCCCTTAAGGTGAGATTCCATGCCACCTTTACCTTCTTCACATATGATAACTTGCATTGGAGGATGGTGTCACCAAGTTCCTCATTTTTTTCAATTCATGAAAATGCATCTTGAAAGATGTATCCCACACATCAATTAAAAATGTTCAAAATCTTCAACAAGATCTTTGAAGTGAGCTTCACCAAAGGTGGTTTAAGGACCTCTTCATGCCCTTGTGTTGTTTCCTTTGAGTGATCCCATTCCAATGTAACTTTTGCTTGTGCATGAGCAATTGCCTTTTATTCATTCCATTGCAAAATTGTTAGGCATCACTCAAAATGTGGGCATTTATTACCAATTGATTTTGATGTTAAGGCCCCCCTTGCAAATTGAAAGGTGCCCAAGATTTCCCTTTTCAACAATGAACTCATGCACCCTCTTTAAATGCACAATTAAAATCCACTTTGTAGCATATGATTCCTTGCATTCTTGAACTTTGCAACACCATTTCAAGCCCTCTTTGACCCAATTGACACCCTTCCTTGCAATTTGAAGAGAGGAAGGGGCCTCCAAGAATATTACATTAAAGGATGTTGCAAGAACTTCTTCAATTTTGTGGTTCTAGTTGGATAGTCCATCAACTACATTAGCTTCAAAAATCACACTAGAGGCATCTTCCTATAAGTTGCCCACAAGGATGGAAGGTTTTATGATGCCTCTTTATGTTCTTTTACACATTTTGCACCATTATGTAGAGAGAAGAAAAAAAAACAATTAATTAGATGTGTGGTAGGGTAGACAAGGACAGAGCCTATCCTTTCTTCTATTAGGCAAGGCAAAGCAATCACGGACAAAGCCTACCTTGCCTTGCTTCTTTCCAGTTATCTGTGGGGATGGCAAGGCAGGGTAAGCAAGGACAAAACATGCCATACTTTTCTTTGGTTCTCTTTATGGGGTTCGATGGTTCACAGAAGTTAGCCGTGTTTACATTACAATATGTGGTTACGGGGGCACAGACAAGTTCGCCTTGGTACATACCTACTACCCTCCTATTCTCTTGCAACATTCTGGCCTCTCTACTTGCTGCCCTACTTGGACCTCTTTATTAAACCCACGTTTCTCTCTGGACACCTTCTCACTTTGTGACACGATTGTCTCTGGACACCTTTCTGACACCTTCTTTCTCCCTTTGTGAGACGGCCCAGACTCTGGCTGGCCACAGACACACATTCACTCTCTCTATTCTCTTCTCTTTCTCTGCTTGGCTGACCCTCCTACACCTCTCTCTTCTTTCTCTATGTGGTTGGACCTCTTCTTCTCTCTCTACTGCCCTCACACCTTTCTCTCTTCTCTTCTTTCTAGGGCTAGACCCTCTCTCTAAGGCTGGACCTTCTCTCTTTGCTGCCCTATTAAACCCACATTTATTTCTGGACACCTTTCTCTTTTTTTCTGTTGCCTTTACCGCGCACACACCCTCCCTTCGCTCTTTCTCTGCTGCAGTCGCCGCACACCCACACACACCCTCCCTTTCTCTCTTCTGCACACCCTCCCCTCCCTCTCTCTGCTACACACACCCTCCCTCTCTCTCTACTGCACACCCTCCCCTCCTCTCTGCTGCACACCCTCCCCTCTCTCTCTTTGCTGCACACCCTCCCCACCCTCTTTCTCCCCTCTCTGTCTATTGCACACCCCACCCCTCTTGTTACACACCCTCCACTCTCGCTCTCTCTACTGCACGCACGCACACATTGGAAAACTTTGTTTTCAAAGGCGAAATACCACAAAATCGTAAAAAAGGCCGATCTTACCTTCGTCCTCTTGTGATGATGTCAGAAATGCAGGACTATAGCAACGTGCGGGTGTGTAGCACTGATGTCAGAAACGTGGGGCTATAGTGCTGCAACCACGCAACATGGGTTTCTTTACAACGAGGGTTTCTTCGCGCGGATCTCCTTCCCCACATCTATAACGTTGCGCTACAACGCGAGTCTCCTTAACAACGCCATCGCGTGGATCTCCTGCTAGGTCTCCTTCTTCTGTAACACCACGCCACGCTACAGCAACGCGATAAGTAATAGCAGATACCGTTGAAAGAAAAGAAAAGAAAATTGAACACCACAAGAGGAAAAAAATGAAAAAAATGAAAAAATTGAAGGGTAAGTAGGTGTTTAGGGTTTAGGGCAAGGTGAGGTCGAGAAATAATTTTAAAAAAAAAAAAGTTGTTTAGGGTTTAAGGCAAGGTGAGGTCGGGAAAGAATTGTTTTTTAAAAAAAAATCCCTTAATTTAAGTTCATCCCAAAATGGCCTAAATGGCCTCATCCCCCAATGGGTGCATTGGTGAGTGTTGGGTCACAGGGGCTCGCAAAGGGTCCTTATTGTTGTGGCTATCGGGTAGATATAGGTCGCAGGCATTAAATGCCACTACTGTGAATATCCAACAACTTTTCACTCGTCATCCTTGCTCCCAAAACAAATATTAGCCCACGTAACCTCCGAAAAAAACCAGCCCAACCCACCTTCAAAAAACATTTTCAATAATCTTATTGTTCTAGCTCATGCCGCCATGCCATAATTAAAAGTTCTGACCAACCTTACTGTCTTGTCCTTGCTCATCCCCCCCACCTCGCCCAAATGAACTATTGATTGGCCTTTATGTTCATCATTTTCATTACACCATTTTGTTTACAACGAGCCATACTAAATGACATCAACTTACAACATGTGAGTTTTCACAACAAAACTTCAAAAGTGGTGAAATACAACCACAAAGATTCTAATGTCAAGTTAGAAGGATATGTTCTGAGTATGGATGATGCAAAGATTCAATAGCACAAAATTGCTTCTTAATACATTAGACATTGACATTGACATTTATTAACATGTCCCCCATGCATATGATTCCGAAGTTGTATTGAAAGCTATAAAAGAATTTCCACTTGTGACATTGCCTATTGATGTAAAGATATGCTAAAAATGTATGTCAAATCAAATGGCTGTCTTTTGATTTGCTTCACGACTTTGTGAATGATAAGAACGTCAAGAATTCTTCATGGGGGTTGATTTTTTGAAGATGACACAAACCTTCATCCTAGTTTGGAGTAATCTCAAACAAATAATGCTAATTGAGAAAGGTTGAATCTTGCTGTTGATGATGGGGCAATGTTCAAGGTGTTTGCATGCTGGTCAATTGTACCAATCACACAATACTTGGTGATTCATCAATTGTAGTAGCAAGGTGCATTAAAACATGTGCACACATTCTAACTTTCAGCAAATGGAAAGGTAAGATCATTATCTATTTTATTGATGAACTACTGAAGCTTGGGAATATAGACATGATTCAAAATTTTGATGAGATGCTCTAATTTTACTTTGAAGAATAGAAGATTTGGGCATTCGGATTAAACTTGAAAACCCCAATCCCAAATGTTAATGAACATTATGAGTTTTTTTTCCAAAATAGAAGCAAGTTCCCAACATTCATCAATGAAGGCTTTTGATTACATTTAACTTCTCGCTATTAAAAATCTTTTTGACTTTTTTTTTTTCACAAGGCTACCAAAATATAGATCATGTATTTAATTAGTTGTTTACCTTGGTTTTGGGTCATTTTTTATAAAATGTATTTGTTATTCAAAAGACTAGAACTATTGTTGATCAAATCTAAATAATAATATATAATTCAACAAGATTCAATCTTTTGTTGATTTTGTCTTCAACATTATGTGAAGATTTCAAATACTATTGGCACTAATGTTTTAATCCAAGTTATGACTAAATGAAAATTTAAGTTGAACATGAACATATAAACTCCATGATATGAAGTTTAAAATTAAACATTTTGCTTAACATTATTAACTTGTAAACCCATAATTTTTTAACATATGGTTGTGTTAGATTTGAATAATTGAATATAACAAAATCCATGCATGTTCTTTTACAATTCCAGCTTTCACATTTCACATGTTTTCACATTTACAAAGATGCTAATTTGATGGAACCCCAAAAGTCACTAACATGTAAATTTGATATTCAACAAATGTCATTCTACCTAATTATTTTAATTCATTGTCAAGGCCAATGCAATGATGCATAAGATTGAAAGAAAATGATGGAATTTTCCATTTCAAGGTGAGTTAACATAATATTGCAACATACACATTCCAAATCTTATCAAGCAATGGGAGTTTCCATGTTTTCACATAGTGCAGTGTTATTTTGTCAAAGATGTGATATGTGGTTTTTTCTCCATTTCTCCAAAATTTATGAGGTTGAAAATTGGCAAATGATGCCCTAAAAAAATAAAAATTAGTTTAAAACAAATATAAACACCCAAATTTTCTTTGGAATTTTTTTGTTAAGGTGTAAACACTTTCCCTAAAGAAAATTTGGATTTAACTTTGTAGACTATTATATGAAGTCTTGATGATCAATTTGTTAATAACAAGAGGAGTTATTTAATAAATGATGAACAACATTGATTCTGAGGATTTTTTTTTCCCAATAAAATCATGTTGTTAATCTTTACAAAAAGGAAATAAAGTTATTAACTTAATAATTGTAGTGGAACAATTACTAAGATTTAATGGCTTCTTTTTTTCGAAATCTTAAAAATACTAGGTGCCACATGCTCCTATCTATAACCATGCATTATAATATTCTTGGGAGTTTGTAAACCACTTGATTGTGAAGACCAAGTAACCTTGGGTAATTTATCTATCATAGCAGTTCAATGCTTCAAAGTATGCGCGCATGTTCTAGCATTCACCAAATGGAAAGCCCTTATCATATTCCCATATATTTTGATAAACTATTAAAATATAGAAATCCACTTCAAGCTTACAAATTGGATGGAATGCTAAGGTTGTATTTACAATGAACAAGATTTAGGCATTGGCATTATAACTATGTAGCCCAAATCCAAAATTTGTTGAACATCACTTGGACTTTTTCCCAAAATGGAGAGAAGTTTTGAGACTTCACAAATGATGGTTTTAATTGATAACTTTTCCCCATTTGAACTAGTTGGGCATTTTATTTATGTATGAATATTTGAAATTCATTTGATTCAAGTTTATTAGTTGTTGAAGGATAATTATTTTTGCACATGTTACATTTGTCATCTTCAAATGCATCATAATTTTTAATGATTGGTTTTGAAATAAAGGTAATCAAATAAACATATGTGTCAAAATCAATATCTTCTAATGAATTTTCATGTGTCCAAGTAATTGTGGAAATTTTTCTAAGATTACGTGGCAATATCTAGTTAAGGTCATAACATAAGCTCGGAGTTCATAATAAGCTAATGAGTGAGCTCAATCAACAACTATTTGCATTGCTACACTTCTCACTCATATATCAAAATCATCACCATTTGATAAACTAACTTTCTTTATGCAAAATCCAATTGTCCATGAAATCTTATGCATGGTGGATTTCCAACCTCCTTTTCTTTTGGAATGAGTTAATTAATTAATATTTTTACCTCTAAATAATTGTATTTGGTGCATCCATGTTCTTTTATTTTGGATTCCAACCTTCCTTTCATCTTGAAAGGGTGAACATTTATTTATCTTTTTGGAAAAATGGGTGGATTATTTTTTTGGCCATTCCAACCACCCTCTCCATTGGAAATGGTGAACATCTCAAGTAATCTCCCCATCCAATTGCCCTCCTTTGGAATTTGTAAACATTTTTTTCCCCTCCATTTACTTCCCTCCTTTTTTTTAACAATGGATTGCAAGTTTTTTAATTCAATAATAAGATTCTAGTGTTTTAAATATGAGTTCACACAATGTAAATCACAAGTCTTTTTAATAGACGTTGAAATGATATTGTAGATATATATTATTATAAATCTAATCTATCAAAAAATCACATTGTACATATATATTATGTATGATAAAAATCAATATTAATTATATGGTACTATGATATAATTGTGTACATTATTTATTGTTAAGGTATATATTATTATATTGGATACTATGGTGTATGTTGATATGTATAAATTGTT
>Ga0209208_10009437_pt1 | contig 12826 bp, 12 predicted proteins | sample S1TSphfallax_3_FD_187694 | JGI IMG/M metagenome (GOLD analysis project Ga0209208, IMG submission 187694) | Host-associated microbial communities from peat moss isolated from Minnesota, USA - S1T2_Fd - Sphagnum fallax MG (SPAdes) (version 2) | ecosystem: Host-associated > Plants > Peat moss >...
CATATATATATATATATATATATATGGCGAAATAGACAAATAAGCGAAGTCAAATTGGCAAAATTTCCGAAGGAACAAACGGAATTCCGATACTTTTAACTTTCCGTAAAGAGAGCGAGACACACAAAACAGACACACAAGTGAGGACGCCAGCTCAGATCGGACGGTGGAGAGAGGATGAAGGAAGGATCGGACGGCGTTCCGAGCTGGTGGGGTTCGGTGCCTGGAGCTTTTGCCGCATTTGGAGATGTCGAAGAAGAGGAGAAAGAAGAAGCAGCGGCGAAGAAGCAGAGCAATCGTGAAGAAAATTGTGCGCGTCCGCCCCTCTCGCCCGCGCTCGCGTGTTCTTTCTTCCTCTCTCTTCTTTTGTCTCCTCTCCTCGCTGCAATTTGGTTGGGGGAGTTGTTTGTTGTCTGGGAGGGAGGTAATTAATTTCTTCTGTTTTACAGCCGGCGAGAGATGAGAAGAAGAGAGAGAGCGAGAGAGAGAGAGAGAGCTGAGAAGAAAATTTGAAGCTTGTTGTGCCTCAAGTCACGGATTCTGTCATCTGGAGAAGGCAATCATGGAAGGAGGAGCCACATGAGAGAAAGGAGCAAGAGGACTAGGACTAGAAGAAGGAGCGGTGGTGATGGGTACTGTGTTTTCTGAACAAAAGAGTCATGGGCTCTGTGAGTACAGGCCGAGGAGGAAGGTCTTAGAGAGAGACACAGACACAGACACGCATATAGACAGACATACAGAAAGACAGAGAAGGAAGGTTTAGAGGAATCATCGCGGTTGTCAGGAATTCAACTTCCTGTATGCAGGCAGGCATGCAGGCAGGCAGGCAGGTGTCAGTGTGTACCTACTTGAGGAAGGATTTGGCAACAACAACAACAACAACAGGAGTTGCATTCTGAGAGTTGCAGGCAAGAGCAGATCAAAATGGTTCCTGAGTTTGTTCATGTTCAAGTTCAAGGTCAGCGTTCAAGAGAATCAGATGAGGGAGATGTTGAAGAGCTCTGGTGTTGTTGTAAATTTGTTTTGCAGCAAGGCTGTGATGCCTTAGGAATGTGTGTATGAGATTCTTTGATTCCACCTTGTGGTCAAGAGACTGAACAAATGATCTAGGGTTTAGGAAGCAAGTTTGGGAAGAAGATTTGACGATCTATGCCGAAGCCACGTTCAGATCGTGCCAAAGGACTGAAGCTGGGGAACGTCTTTCCCAGTTTGTATGGGGATTTCAATTCTCACACTGAGAGAGATCGGCTCAGCAGTTCTCCAACCTCCGACCATGACAAGGGACAGCAGAGTCTCACGAAACAAGATTGGAGAAAACGAACAAGCTTTGGAGTACGGGGGAGCGATACTGCCAAAGAGATGCAGGATCTTTGTAACCTCTTAGGTGTGGAGTTCAATGATGGACTTGGTATACCTGTAGCTGACTGGGAGGCCCGGAAGTCTCGACCTGCATCTCCTGCCAGCAGTCAGCCTATTTCTCCCACGTGTGCAGTTGGTTTGTTTGCTTATTCTTCATCAGATGGGGATGACTTTAGGTCTGATTTGCAGACTACCAGTCAAGATTCAAGTCCTCCTGTTGCATCTCCTCTTCTATCTCCTATGATGTCTCCTGGTAGGTTGCTCAATGCTGGAAAAGAGCTGAAGAAACATCTGCGTCCTCCTAGAGACATTCCTCCAAAGCCTGTCCATTCTCCTCAAAAGACTGGAGATCTCTTTTCTCCCTCCACTGGGTCTTCTTTTCAGCAGCTCAAAGAGGTTTCTCATGTTACCTTGAATTCTCAAGACACCACGGGTAGCAGAAGTGTTTCTGTTGAGACATCATCTTCAACAGTGTGGAACGAGGTTGAGCTTGATCACCAGCATTCAGAACCAACAATGAAGTGTGAGGCATCATCTCCTCCAAATTTTTGCAAACTGAAACCCCATGGTGACAACTTTGAATGCAAATTAGATGTAAAAGGAGAGCGAGAAGCAGAGATCTTCACAGTGAATGGAAATGAAGAAAGGTTTGTCAAGGATTTTCTGACAAGGGAAGTCAGATTACCTCCCCTGCTGGTTACACCGTCACACATGGGTGTAGGGCATGTTTCTACCAAGCAATCACCAAGGTATCCAAGTCCAGGACCGATATTGTGGCATGGAAAGCAGAGTCAAAACCCTCCACCAATGGAACACATTGACACAAAACCTGCGAATGCAGATTCACATGCTGTAGACAATGCACCACAGCATCTGACTGACCCATGTCAGGTTGCCTCTCCTGTAGACAATACTGCACAAGCCATGTCAGCAAAGAGTTCCAAGATGGTTGAAAGTGATCTGGCCAATTTAAATCTTTGTAATGCAGCGCACAAAGACATTCCACTGCAGGTTCCACTGAAAACACCGCCATGGTGTTCCAAATGGAGGAAAGGTGACCGGTTGGGCAGTGGATCTTTTGGAACTGTTTATGAGGGAGTTGGCAACAACGGACGTTTCTTTGCAGTGAAGGAGGTGTCTTTGTTAGATGAAGGCAGGCAGGCTAAGCAGTCTATTCTACAACTTCAGCAGGAGATAATTGTCCTGAGTGAACTTAAACATGAGAATATTGTCCAGTACCTAGGCACAGAAACTACCGAGGACAAGCTTTACATCTTTCTAGAACTTGTAAGCAAAGGATCATTGGCATCTGTGTACAAGAAGTATCCCATGTTTGAAGAACAGGTTCGTGTATACACTCGACAAATCCTTCATGGTCTCAAGTACCTGCATGACCGCAAAATTATTCACAGGGATATAAAATGTGCAAACCTTCTGGTGGATGTCAATGGGGTAGTCAAGCTTGCTGACTTTGGAATGGCTAAGGAGGTAGATAACATGGATAAGCTCAACTCTTGTAAAGGAAGTGCATACTGGATGGCTCCTGAGGTCATTAATATCACAAAGAGTTATGGTATTGCAGCTGATATTTGGAGTCTGGGATGCACTGTGCTGGAAATGGTAATGGGGAAGCCTCCTTTATCAGATTTAGAGTGGCCTGAAGCACTTTGGAAAGTTGGGAATGGGGAGGCCCCACCCATCCCTGAGAATCTGTCATGTGACTTGAAAGATTTTGTTAAGCAATGCTTGGAAGTGGATGTCAAGAGGCGGCCTACTGTTGATACGCTCCTTACACACCCCTTGGTTTGTAGTGAGCCGATATTCGGTCCTTTCAAGCTTGAAGCCACGACAGAGCTCAGCACCATTGCAGAGGAAAAATCCTTTCACTCGTCAAAGACAGGACCAAGCAATGCTACTAATGGAGAGGTCAAGAACCATATTAATGGCCATGGTTCAAAAGTTGTGAGGGGAAGACTTGGCCATTCAATGAGAACCATACGAAGTGAACTTAGTATGACCTTCTGCGGGATTCCATTATGATCATTCTTGCACCTGGCTTGCATTTTCTCTCTGAAAATGGGCATGAGTGGAGCAGGCAGTTGCTACTCTCACTGCCATACATTCTTGGATAAGCCAGATTAGAAAAGCTCTTACACTCAATTGGCAAAGAGTGAATCTGGAAAGCCACATATTTCACTTCTTGTGCATGGGTAGGTCATCTCCTTTGAAAATAGGCTAAGGTAGTGCTCATGCCTAGCTTATGCAAAAGGATCAGCTGAGTTTGCTCTTTGCTACTGGAAAATGCAGCATAGGAAGTGCATCCAAAGGCAAATCTCCAACAGGATGCAGATCAAAGTATTGTACATTGTAGTTTTTCAGGCCAGCCATGTTGCATGGATTTACTAGAGTCCAAAGATGATTGGCAAATCAATTGTGTTGCTTGCAGCATTTCTGGTACTGCTCCTGTGGGTGGGAGCCTGACAAATAGAATGATGGAACATGGTGTTTCTCTGCTACCTGCTTCTTGTTGTGCTTTCAATTTTCAATCAGTTGAATGCTGCATCAAATTAAGAAGCACCTTGGTCTGGTTTTTCTAGTTAAATGGATGAATGCTTAATGAGGGATTGAATTGTTCATTTCTCCCTTTGTTGCCTGATGTCTGCATTGAAGTGAAATTTGGGACTTCCTAGTATCCAACCTTCTGAAATACAATTGCTCACTCAAGCAGTTCACTGACAGTGGAGTGTATATATTGTAGTCACTCATGCAGCTAGACAAAAACTAGAATATCTGGCTTCATTGTTGTGTGACTGACATCCAATAATACATGTGGCAGGTGGAGGCAATGTGGTGAAGCCTGTGCTTAGTAGTTGTGTCGCACCCCATTGAGAAACTCATAGACTCAGAGGTTTGTGAATTTGTTCTTGTGGACACTTGGGATTTTGGAAGTCATGAAAGCAAATGCACAAAAGTCCCACTTTCTAGAAGCCTTGCATTGTACCAGTTAGAAGTCAATGCATTGCCAGGAATGAAGATATAGAAGTCAGATAGGAAGATGTTAAATCAGAACATGTTTTCTTTGCAGGCAGTACAAAAGTACTGCCCACTTCTTTTTTTCCTTGTCTGCAATACTGCAATATTTTACTGTGCAATTAAACAAGTCAAAATGCGATGAAGCATTTGCTAGATGAGCTTCGAATGTCATGTTTGGAGCTAACTATATGACACTGGGCAGTTACTTCTAAATACACTATGATTTCTAACATGGAGTTGAGGTTTAGTGTTCATAATATAAATATAGTGAGAGAACAATTGCTTGTTGGATGCTGCTGCTTAACCCAATTGTGCACTTTGAGCGTCTTCACACTTTACCACATCCAACATAGAGTGCTAATTATTTGCCCATACTCACCTGTTAAACATGAACTGTTGGATTTGTGTACCAATATTTATTACATTCAACATAGATTGCTTATTATTTCCCCATCCCCCCATTAGTGCTTTTTTTTGGGGTGAATTTTCACATCTTGGCAAGTGTGGCAAAGGACATGTGACATCTGTAAAGGAAATTGAATGGTAGAAATCTGGTCTAGTTGCTGCAATGCAACTCATTAAGTTATTGCAATATTCTTGGGACCAGCATCAGGCCAGGCTCTATGCAGACCCGATGCAGGATAACTGGAAAAGAACTAGTTGAGAACTTAGTGGACAGTGAAGACTGAGGTTCTCTGACATGGAAATTCAGCAGATATGTGGTGTTGCAATGTGGATTGGATGATGTGGTAATGCTACCTTGTCTACCTACCTTGTCTCCTTTCAGAAACTGGCCTTGTCCACCTCAGAGTCTGGGTTTAGTTGTATTGTATCAAGGATGAGAGGGTATGAGGACAATTCAACAGGGAGCATCCTAGTGGTGTTTTCAGTGGGTGGACAAGTGATCGAAGCATAAGAACCTGCCATTGAGAGGGCATGAAGAGCAGGAGATGGTTGCTAAATACTGTGTACTCCAAGAAGTGAAGGGAGGAATTTGCCTGAGGAGGTGCTTGTATCTGAATAACCAGTTGATGAAGCACGATCCAGAATCTGATGCTGTTCAACATTGTCCTCCTGTATTGTTTGCAGCTCATTTCTTTGAAACCAAAGGAGAGTGTGGTCCTTAGACAAAAGTTTGGGCTGGATGGGAAAGGAGAATGCTGTCTCAAAGAGATTGGACGGAACCTTGACCTGTCAAGAGAGATGGTGCGAAGGTATGAAACGCAAGCACTCTTAAAATTGAAGCATCCAACCCATGTGGAGTCTCTTCGGGGTGGCTTTGTGTAACCATTCTCTCTCACCATTGTGTACACAAAGTTGCCTGATGTTCATTAGTAAACTGCTTGCAAATATTTGTTAGTTCATACACTGGTCACTGTGGGTTAGTTCAGAACACTACAACAAATGCTGTAGTTGACTGTGTGAGGGCATCATCCATTCTTAAACAGGAAAATCTCATTCTTAAATGCAGTTAGTCGTTCGTTGCTTCAGTCCTTTGAAACACATCTTTTTCAGCAAAAGTTGATGCTTATTGGACTATGCCATATATTACTCTTCTAGAATATCCAAATTTGTATAGGATTCTTACATTATTTGTTGTAGTCTCCCTTAGAATCTAGTCTTTTGCACATATGAAATTAAACTAATTGTCTTTCATTTTTGTCTAAATTGTTGGTCAATTTGTGTTTGTGAGCTAGACATATATCCTTAGCTAGGTTGATATTGGGTAAGTATGTAGACAAGTGCAAATAAGAGAACTTTACCACATGTGCCCTAAGTGTTGGAACATTTGAGTTAAGGACTTATTGTGAACTTTTCTTGAGATTTTGGTGAAGTTAACAAGTTTTTTTTGAACTTAAATCATTGAACAAAATGCAAATTGAACAAAATGTGAGGTCCAATATTCATGTGCAAAGGAATTAGGGTACTAGTTCAGTAGTTTCAATAATTAGACACTACAAGCATTGTATCACCACACAACTTGAATTGAACACCAACCCTTTTGAATCTTTAACTTCTTATGACATTCCTCAAGGGAAAGTACCTATACAAAACCAGAAGATGAAAATTGAAACATTAGTTACAAAAGGTTCTAAAACATGAATTCCTAATCCCATCAATACATTTTTTGTAAGTATGGAAAATTTCTTAATATTTTATGGTTTAAAGACAATTGGAATCAAATTGAAAGATGTGTGAAAAGAGTGATTGGTTCAAGTGACAAAATGGTCATAATTCATATGCATATTTATGGACCTTAACAACATGTATAAGGTATGAACCACCTCTCATAATATTCCCATTGATTTCACAAGTTTCTAGCGTTGGATGGGGGGTTAATGTGCAAACCCATGTTTGAATGTTATATTAGGAACATTACACCTAAATGTTTTTTGCCCCACCCAATTTCAAGACAACACATAATTCACTTTTTAAAAATAATTCATATTAAATTTTATATCAAAAGATTATTCAAGTCATGTAAAATTTTAAATTTTAATTAGATTAGAAAAAAAATATTTAATATTCAAAATGAGTGGTCAATGAATTTTTTCAAAGAAAGTAACATTTGGACATTTTTTCGTTCAAAACACATAAATAACATGTTTTTTTAATTTTTTGATTTTAAAGAGGATTTCAAAGAGTTATTAATTTTTTTTTTCAATAAATAATGAATCGAAGCAACCACAGTTTTTTGAGCAATTTTTAAGGTTAAAATTATGTGGTCTTCAAAAACCAATGCATTCATATTTATAAATTTATAATAATTTTCATTTTTCTGTTTCAATTAAAAATTTAAATCATACTCTAATTACTATAATTGATAAATTTTTTTTTTTACAATGATGCAACTTGACATTTAATAATAAGAGATAAAAAATCTCAAGAACATTTCAAAACACAAATCTTTTACTTGTGTAATCTATGAAAATGTCTACAAATTTTACATAGTTTATACATAAGTGAAAAACATAAAGCTCTTGCGGTGCAAATCAGTAATAAAAATCATAATAAAAATATTTTTTAAAAGTTAAATTAAACTAAATTTATCTTTCCTTGAATTTGATGACATATTTCTTAATGATACCACCCAAAAATGGATTCATCTTAGTGTCAAAAATTAACAATCTGATGTGATAAATTATTAAACCCATAAAAAATGAACATACTTGAAATAAAAGACTCAAAGTAAGGTGCATCAACATGGCCATTTCTTCATCAGATTTCATGTCACACAACTCAAGAACAACAACCTTAAAAGGAACACATTGAACAAACATGCTAGGACGATCCAATCCTAAAAAAAATGAGAAGATGTTGTTGGCTAGTCTAGCCATAGATAAAGTTGAATGGACAACAATAAACTCATGTGGATCTCCTAACTTCCACACAAGAAAGCTCTAGAGTTTTGTTGGAATCTTGAGCAACTTATAGCATGCTTGTTTGCCAACCCAAGCCACTTCAATTGAGCAAAATTTTGAGCAAGATGATGATGCCCACATTCTACATTTGGTATTATTGTTTAAAATATGCATATCTATAGACCTCCTTGCTCTCAATCAATTAAGCAATCCTTTTGATCTAAAAATGCAACTGAGAAAATCAAACCAGATCCTTGAACCCTAATTTTATGCTAACCAAGTTCTTCTGCTTGTTCCATAAAAGCTTGTGAATAGAAGAAGAAGAAGAAGAAGAAGAAGAAAAAGTCTTTCTATGTGAGTGAGGAGGGGAGGGAGGAAGGGAGAGAGGAAGAGCTGGAGGATGGCAGGAGCAGCAGGTTCAGCTCAAGAATGGGTTAGGAGGAGTGTGATGCCCAATGGCCTGGCTATCATCACGTTGGATCGACCTAAAGCTCTGAATGCCATGAACGTTGGTACAATTCCTGCACCTTCATACATTGTTTCTCTATTGCGATACAAGTTTTACAGACATTTCCAAGCTTGAGGTTTGTCTATAAGTTCTGTATGTTTCCTGAGCAGGTAGAAGAAATAGGGGTTTAAGCATTTTCGGGCAAAGCTTGTTGTGATTTGGTTTGTTTGTTTTTTTATTTTTCCCACCCCTCATAGACATGACAGCACTCTACAAGAAGTACATGGATGAATGGTCTACAAATAACAAAGTGCATGCGGTTTTAGTGGAGAGTTCCTCTCCTCGAGCATTTTCAGCTGGTATGGTGTTTTTCCCATCTTCAAATTCTACATTTCGATTTTCCTGATCCTTAATAAATGGAGATCTATTCACTGACTGATCAGCTGGTCATCTGTCTCCAATTTTACATACAGAATTCTGGATCTCTGAGACTTTGAGATGCAATGTCAATGGCTGAATGAATAGCTGTCAGTCTCTCAAGTCAGTACACAATTTTGCACACTATGACATTGTTGTTCTAATTCCATGGGTTAGCAAAGAGTCACACGTGCTTTTGTTGTTGGACTAGTGTCACTTATGCTGAATTCTTCTTTGCTTCATGTTAAAAAGCATCAGCAAGATAAGAACCTTTTGGAACACAAAACTAAGATTTGTTTGCTTGTATATTGGGTACATTTATGTCAGATCATCACACAAGTGCTGCATGAATGGCAATGAGTATGATATACTTGTGATGCAGTGGTAATGTATTGAGCTAGTATGGGAATTACATGAAATAAAATTTGTGGGTTAGTAGACAGTGGTTTTGATGTGTGTAGTTGGAATTTGCCTGGCATGGAGAGTGGAGAGTGGTAGTATGATAGGTTTTTTCATTTGAATGCAGGCATGGATGTTAAGGGTGTGGCAGCTGCATTGCAAAAAGATTTAGAAATGCCCATGATTCCAGAGGTTGGGATTTCCCATTTTTAGTGTCTTGTTGGGAGAAGATATTGTGTAACTTTCTGGGCTAGAAACTATAGACACAATTTTTTCCTCATGCCTCCTTTCCTGCAGGTGGGGATGTGAAATCAATGCAGTCTGCCCCAAAGCAGACTATGCTGGATTTTGCACGCCAGGTTCTTCTATTGTGACCTTATATGCTTTCTACATTTCTGGCTGTAAGTTTTGCTTGTGGTTTTGTAGTCGGTTGGTATCAAAATCCTCCATCCACTTTGAATGTTTGAGCATCATGGAAGCTTCTAGCCTCCCCAACTAAAGAGTGCGATCCATTAACCTAAACCCTAATGCCCTTTTGCCGCTTGCAATGGTGTTCCAGCTACTTTGTAGCTCCTTGTTGCAAGATATCTTGAGATATGTCAATTTTAGAATCCCTGAAAAGTGGTGAAAAAGTTTAAAGATTTTGTCATGATGTCAAATTGGTTGTCAAAGAAACATCACACCCTCAAAGGCATGTTTTCTTGAAGTTTATGATCATGGAAGATCTACAAATTAGTAATCAGATTTTGAGATTGTTAAAGGAACATACAGCCCACTTTGCAGCCATTTTAGAGTCCTACTCACCAATCAACCAGTATATGGAAACATCAAATGGAATTCAGGCACATGGAAATGCCACCCTGGGGTGGTGGTTTATGGAAAGCTAGAAATTCACCAGACTCCTCTTTTGCTTGTTTTTGTGAAATGTACATAAGAAAGTATCCTTATGTGTTGTGAAGGGGTTAACTCTAATCCTTGATACCATGCAGGTGTTCAGTAATGAGTACAAATTGATATGTGCTATTGCACGCTACCCAAAACCTTATATTGCATTCATGGATGGGATTACAATGGGCTTTGGCATTGGCATCTCAGGTCATGGCCGCTTCCGTGTTGTAACAGAGGTACTGCAATTTTGACCTTGTTTCTCCACCATAAGCCCAGATTCCATTCACTCTAGACCACAAAACCTGAACTTAGCCCTAGGCCCTGTACATGAAGATTGCTACGTTGAGTTATCTGGTTCTACTCTCTTTCAATAAGTCTAGCTTGGGACATTGGCCAGGGAGTTTTCTCTGTGATGTCTAGATATGCTACTCTAGTATCTGAGCACCTGATTCATATTAGACTCTGGCTTAATCTGGCAGCGAACAGTTCTTGCTATGCCAGAGAATGGAATAGGACTTTTTCCAGATGTTGGTTTTGCCCACATTGCTGCATCTACTCCTGGACATGGAGCTGTTGGTAAGTAGCCTTTTTCATCAAGGTGCTTTCTTCTCTCACATTAAATACTATTCTTGGGGTTTGAGTTGTATGTGCAATTTCACACATTTTGTTGTGGGAGAAAGGGATGCTTCAGTTGCTGCGCTTGCTCAGTGTGCCTGGCAAAGCAACCTAATTGGTTGATTTAGGATGCAGGCACATATATGGCAATGACAGGGGCGAAAATTACAACTCCAGCAGATGCCAATTACCTGGGACTCAGCACCCATTACATCCCCTCCACAAAGCTTGAGTCACTAAAACTGGCTCTTCTTCATGCTGATTTGTAAGTTGGCAATCCTTTCTGGCCTCTGTATAGATGCACTTTCAGAAGCTTTTGGGTTAAAGGTGTAAACTGCATGATGATGGCATCATTAGGCATGGTGATGGCAATTTTCTGAGCATTTGGTTAGCAGGTTGTTGCTGCACCGTTTTCTGACTCTTGCAACATGATCAGGTTACTTTGTAGGTTTTTCCTGCAGGCAATCACAGCTGGGATTAAATGAGCTGCTGCTAACAGGTGTTTTTGGCTTTGGGGAGGTGCAGGTCAAGTAATGCATTGAATGCCATAGAGATGTTGCTAGAAGGGTACAAAGTGGAACCCGAAACAGAGTCTTCACTCAAACCTCTCCTTCCTGCTATAACTGCTTGCTTTGGTGCAAATCTCTCCATAGTGGATACTGTTGATGCTCTGAAACAACACCAAGCTTCTGATGATTCTGCAGGTATGCATGCTCTTATGCACAAAATCAAAACACCTTTTTTTCTGTATCAGCCTGGAGAAATGTTTTCAAGGATGCAGGACTGTGACCAAAATAACTAATCGGTAGCTCTAAGTGAAGCCCAATGGCAACTACTTTGATAATTAAACCAGTTTTACAAATTGGTCTCTCTTCCAGAGTGATGATAGCAATGATTCTGGAGACTCCATCTTCGGGCCATTTGTTCCTTAAACTAGAATCCCTCACTTGCCTGTTTGGTGGTAGCTGGATCTTGGCCTTTGACACATAACTGAGAGAATGTTTGGGCTTGTAATTGTTCAGTTGCAGGTTGGGCAAAAGGTACTTTAGCTGGCTTAGCAAAGGGTGCACCATTCAGCCTCTGCGTCACAAAACAACACTTTGCAGCTGTTGCTGCAAGCACAAATGCTGACCAAAAAGATGACCTTTCACAGGTCCTTTTGTCACCTCTAAAAACATGACACTTTTCACAAGTCAAGCCATCATCCTAAGTTACAAAATTGTGTTTCCAATTGAGGTTTACTATCTGCCATTCTTTGTGGGCTCGATAATTTGTCCACCCTGGTTTCTGCAACCATTTGCAATGCGACTATTTTTCTATGCTTTCTTTCTTCAGGAAAAGAGTTCATCTTATGCCCAAAATTAGCAAAGTAAAAGCATGGGTGATTGGGCAGATAGAAGGGGTGATGAAAATTGAATTTCGACTGGGCATTAGGACTTCTACTCGGCCTGACTTCATTGAAGGTGTGCGAGCAGTGCTCGTTGACAAAGACCAGGTGCAACTTCTGGCTGCCACTCCATCAATTGGGAATTAGGAAAAATGGAACTTTGATCTGATTCAACTGTTGAGTTATGGGGATGGATGGGGTTGGTTTGCAGAGACCAAAGTGGCAACCAGGGAGCATAGAAGATGTTGATATAGATGACGTCAAGGCTGTATTTGCTCCTTTTGAAACTCCAGCTGATGAGTTGAAGATTCCAGACACAGTTGCTTGAAGAAGGGTAGTAGTGGATGCAATCTGACGATTCTCCATGGCACGAGAAAACGGAGAAAGTGCCGTGCATTTAATACATGAGATCTCCCACACCCACAACACATTCATGTCATAAAGCTATTGGAGTGGAGAAAAGATATACACGATATATAATGGACTTCACTTTCTAGAGACTGGAAATTCCTCAACATTATCCCTACATTTGGCATTCAAAGGTAACAATAGAACCACCGTCATCATCATCGTCTTCTTCTTCTTCTTCTTCTTACATTGCCTTTACTCTTAAGGTTTCATGCTTCTCCTCCTCTTTATCTAAATTACATGGAAAATGTTTCAAACTAAGTGATGTATTATGGAGCATGGCAGGTACAAGCCATTGTGCCCAATGAGGTGCCCGCGAGGAATCTGTGTAAGCCTAGTAGGGCAAAGCCCAGAATTCCAAATGGGCACAATGGCTACCAAGCTCTAATTCTTGTCTTTTCATCAACTCCTTGTCTTGATCAAGTAAATTATAACCTCATTAGTGTTACCTCCTCTAATTACACTCTTTGCATCCTACTAATTCACCCTATTGACAACTAATTCAAACAA
>Ga0209208_10009439_pt1 | contig 12825 bp, 13 predicted proteins | sample S1TSphfallax_3_FD_187694 | JGI IMG/M metagenome (GOLD analysis project Ga0209208, IMG submission 187694) | Host-associated microbial communities from peat moss isolated from Minnesota, USA - S1T2_Fd - Sphagnum fallax MG (SPAdes) (version 2) | ecosystem: Host-associated > Plants > Peat moss >...
GGGTCTGTTTGTAACAAGCCTCTCCCTCCCCCACCCCCCACGTCGGGCTCGGTCGGCTTGAACGCCGGGCCCTATCTGTAACAAACCTCCCCACCCCCCACCTCGGGCCCAGTCGGCCTGAACGCCAGGCCCCGTCAAAGATAGATGTAGTGAATTTATATATAGGATTGGAAATGTTAAAATCACTTCTAGTATCGAATTTCAATCAAAATCCTCTTTGAAATTGTCCAAGAAGAACTGCATATGACAGGAACCATCCCAAAGACGACAACTACATGAAAACTTATGCAAAATATCCCATATTCCTGCTCCTCAATCCTTTGTCACTGGAATTACCTTCAGAATTTCACAAGGGGGAAGAATATGATTGCGTTGCAATCTAAACTGCAAAGATCGAGGGAAAGATCATCACGGCGGCTGCCAGAAAATAGAGAAAAAAAAGGAGGAATCACGGCTGCGAGCTTCTTCTAGACAAGAGCTTCACGTAAAATCGGCCGTTGGATTCATGTGGGATAACTGACATGTCAGAATCTGAAATAAGATAAGGCAAAATCGGATCGGAAGCCGAGATCCGGCCAATCGTGTATCAGGTTCCATGGCGTCAGATGATACAAAAATCTGATGTGGCAGCATCGTGGCTCTCCTATAGATACCATTCTCTACACACTGAGAAGCCAGCAGGGTCGTCGTCGGTCCCTGGTTTCTCCAAGACTGTTTTTGAGTCTCATCGATTTTGCGGTTTTTTCATAAATCCTCGCAATCTTTGTTGTGATCAGATCGAGTCCGGAAGTTCTTTTTTTTGTTTTGATCTCTTGTGTTGTGTGGTGTTGATTTGTTTTTGGGTGCAGGTTTCTGAGGTTTCAACAAGGAGCTTGACACTAGTGAAGTGAGAACCCCAAGCCCTTCCCCTTATTTTTTTGCTCAAGGGTTTCTGTTTAAGATGCCAGCCCCCGGCGCTGGAGGAGGGCTTCTGCAGGAAATTTCACAGAGAATTGAGAAGCAAAAAGTCCCTTGAAAAATTTGGCATATACATGTGGTGTGCCCAATGTAGGGTGGTGCAAAGTGCAAATCCTAGTTGGCAGGCTCTAGGGTTTCAATTAGAAGGCTCGCAGAGAACTAAGAGGAAAAAGACGAGTTAGCTTTTGATGAATTGTGTGGTGTGATGCAGCCGATGTGCAGATTTTAGGGTTTCGACAAGAGTTTGCATATACATGTGGTATTGATCTTTGTGCAGGTTTTCAACAAGGGGCTTGACAGTAGTGACGTGAAAACCCAAAACCCACCTCCTCATTTTGTTGGTCATATCTGTTATGATGCCAGCTCCAAGGCTGTAGTAGGGTTTCTGCAAGAATATTCGGAGAGAATTATGAAGCGAAAAGTCCCTTAGAATTTGGAATACACATGTGGTGTGGCCAATGTGCAGACTCTAGGGTTTCAAGTAGAAGGCTCGCAAAGAACTAAGAAGCAAAAAGATGAGTTATTTTTTTAATGAATTGTGTGGTATGATGCAGCTGATGTGCAGGTTATAGGGTTCGAGAAGCAAAATCCCATTACTGCATATTTGGGAAGAGTATAGACAGAAAATGGCGAGTGTTTCAACTCCAAATCAGTGCACCCTGCAGCCGTGTGGTGTAACTTTGTGCTCATCATTGAACAGGCGAAGCATTCACAGCACAAGGCTGAGAGCCATTCCTCTGTTGCGGCCCTGCAGCATGATTAGGGTTAGGGCAGTTGCAGAGGGGGAGCCAAAACCAGTAATCAGGCGCAAGAGAACTGCTCCTTACCCATCTCCTGATGCTGCCCCTAAGCCTGAAGTTGATGAGATTGTTCCGACAGTGATGGTGGAGGATGATGGTGTTTCAGTAGAAGGTGTGGCCAAGGTTGATAGGGAAGGCCCATCTGCACGGCCTTCTTGGGGGTGAGAATTTTTTTTTTCTTTATGTGGTTTCTTTCTTTTCTGTGAAGCAGCATTTCCTTCCTTACCTTGAAACAATTAAAACAGAGAGATCCTTTGTTTGAAGCAAGAAAGACAACTACAATGGCACCAATCAAGCAGTGCAAGTCATCACTGTGTAGGGATTCAAGACAACAGCACAATACCTACAAGCTGAAAACTGTAGGATTGCACTCAGTGATGAGTTGCATGGGAGCTTAACATGCATCCTTGAAATTGCATGTTGTGGGACCTAGCAAGTGATCAGACATCCAATTGTTGTGATCTTTTTGGGGCCATTTCTCTAATAATTGCAGGACCCATGACAGACATGCAATTGCAATTTTTGAATTCCACCCTTGCTCTAAGAATGCAAGGTTAGCACATACAATTAGCATTCACAAGGTTATGACTGTGCTCATTCTTGTGGAGATTGTTTTGGTTTGCTGTACTGGTACAACAGTTGCCTTCAAAGTGCTCTTGTGGAGCTTTCTCTGCAGTTTCGTAGATATGTTTTCCAGCACCTAAAGTGGATTACTGCATCCAATTGGTCACCAGTGGTGTGCTTAGAGGATATGTTGAAGGTGTAGGAGGCTGAACTACTAGGGTCTATGTAGACCTCTCTGTGCTTAAGTTTGAGATGCTTGCTTGTATAGGGGCAAGCTAAAATTAAATGAAGCTTACCCCCTTAACCTTGGTGCAGCTTGAATGAGGATACAATTGAATTTTTTGATTAAGTGTTTCTCTTAAGTGATAGCCAAGATCATGACTGAGTCTTGGCACTGATGCCAGAAATACAAAAGAAACTCAAGGATGCAGACTATTGGATAACTGTCTGCCAAAAAAAAATAGCAGATTATTACATACTCATCTACCCCCCATTTCAAGTCATTATCTGGAAGACTTTCTTTGATCTAAAAGGAGGACTTTTAACCTTGTTCTGGATTTCTTAATCATGAGTATGGAGATTTCTCAATGCTCATCAGAGTTATTATCTACCCTCCATTGGGAGCTGATGAAGTCTGTGGGGAGTAATGGCAGCTAGTCACTGCCATTCATGATGGTGATTATTGTCTGATACTGTGTGAGTAACACTCACAATGTGATGACTGTACTCATTCTGGTTCTGCTGGAACTGACACAATACTTACCTTCAATGTGCTATTTTCAAGTTTTTCATGCAATTTCATAGATATAGATGCAGTTTTCACTACTTAGACAATGTGCTGTGAATGCAGGAGGGTAGGGTTGCTAGCAGGTGGTGATGTGGTTGCACTCCTATCTTTTGCAGTTATTGGTCGTTTTAGCCATGGCATCACAACTTTGGACTGGGATGTTGTCCGCACTGCAGATCCTTTCATTGCAGGTCTGTAAGGTTTCTGATCCTAAAGTCTAGTTGACTTTGATAACAGTCTGTTCAAAACCAGTTAGTTTTGTTTTTGGTCTTTTCTCTCTTGTCAGTAAGGTTGGGTCCCCTCTTTTTCATGCTTGTGATTGGTTGCTGTTATGCTGTGAGATCTGAATTATCCATAACCTTATTATTGGGTCATCTCTCAATTCTTTTCAGGTTGACTTCCAATTGCAAGTATGAAGTAATTCTCAGAACTTATAAAGATAATTGCTAGCAGTCTATATTGAACCATTCAGTTTTCCTTACGACCATGCATAGTTGCAAGTGTTTCACAAGGATTCTTACCTGATTGTAAGGTTGCTGCTTCTGTTGCTTGGTGATGACAAAACTATGTGATTTGGTGAACTGGACTAACCAACAATCAGTGTTTTGCATTATTCTTGCATTCAACTTTCCAACTGTCCACAGCACCTAGTCAATTAGTGACATGTACCATTGATCTTTTGTGATGTTCCACATCAACTTCAAAGGATGCAAATGTGTCTTGCTGCAGGGTGGCTGTTGGGGTCATATTTTTTGGGGGGGTTTGGACCTGAAGGACAAGGCCTAAATGGTGTGCCTTCTGCAGCATTGGCTGCTATCAAATCATGGGCAGTGGGCATTCCTGTAAGATACATATTCATTCCACCTGATCTCAATTTTACACTGGAGCATTGAGTTCTGAAGTTGATGTTATATATTGAGCTTTTGGTTAAGGTGAGCTAATTTGAAACTAAGGTGGTGCAATTGGATGGGGTGAACAGCTGGGGCTTGTGGTGAGGGGGCTTGCAACTGGCCATGTGCCCCCACAACCATTTATATTGGTTTCTCTGGGCAGTTTGTTTTTTCTTATGGTTGGTTGGCGAACTGTGTTCACATTGGTTTTTCCCAATGATGACAATAGTTTGCAGAAAAGGACAGGCAACAGGCAAGGCGGTGTGTTTGAGTTTTTTGAGGTATGGCTCTTTCCATGGATTCTTTGTTCTATTTCCTTTCAAGGCATGTAGAGCATTTGCCAATGATGATGATAATGGTTGTCCTGTCTGATGTAAAGGATGTTGTATGTGTTGCAGCTTTTGACGTCGCTTGTCAGGAGATGGTAAAAATTGGAAGCTGTTTGAGATGATGTTTTCTTTTCCTGATCAGCACTAGCACTAGTCAACCATTGCATTAAAATTGTTTTGAAGATGGGATGCATAGCATTTGAGCTAATTTTTTGAGACACCAGTAAAGGATGACAATCAGAGAGTGGATGGACAATCTTGACATCAGAACATGGTAAGAGTGTGTAGAACATGCTGTATCAGTATTGTAATAGCTTTTCCAGGTTCCACTGATGGCTATGAGATTCAGACACAAAGTAGTGTGAGTACAGGAACTGCTTCTTTCACTGGAATCAGCTTCTGCAATCTGAAAGTTGACATACATGGAGAGAATGGCATCTGTTTGAAATGTTCAAGCAGTCTACTTTTTTAACAAATGGCAATTGCTCATTACTCTATCCATAGTCACTTTGTATTATACAAGATTTTATGTATTGTGTTCACAATCTTTCGCAGGGATCCTGCCTGTGAATTGTAGTAAGCTAACAAGCTTTTCATGACCTCTCAAACCTCAAGGTCTGTAGTCTGTACTTGCTGATTAAGCAGGTTTCCAGGCCCCTCTTAAATGGCAGAAATTGGTGGATTTAGGTTATGACCTACCTGTGCTACTTTGTGACCCACCTACAGACATTCACAGAAGGGAACGGGCCCTTGAGGGTGCATTTCTCCTAGTTTGTCACTAAACTTGGGCTCTTGAGGAGGGAGAATAAGGGCTTGTGCTCTCTAATACATTTAAACAGATGTAGCATTCAACTGAGTGGGAATTTAACTACTTTGTGTTGAATTCTTCACAAATTAATTCTACACTAAACTTGTATAAACCCTTTTACCAAATTCCAAATTCATCATGAGGTCTTGTATGTACCATTTTGCCCTCTTGCCAAGTCCTAGCCAATTGAACACTATCATTATTGTTCCACTAGTTTACTTCAATACTGTACCCACTACAGTCATTGGCTTGGAGCAAATTTGGAGTCCAGTTCTCCAGTTTTTCAGCTGTACTTCTTTTAAATTTTCTTTGCTTTTGAATTTTCCTTTTGGGAATTTATTGAATGCTGAACCTTAGTGGTAGGTATAGTATCTTACTTGTGCTTTTATGTGGTAGGTAAGGCCCTCAGATGGGGCATGTTAACAGAGTGAAGAGTCTGCCCAAGGTGGAGCAAATGATGGATTCAAGTCCTGGTTATGCCCCTGTCTGAGGGCCTTAGTGTGCATAAAGAACTGACAAGGAACCTTATGAAGTGTAAGAACTGTTCTACAAATGTAAGATGCCTGCCTCACAGTGGAGGTAATCTTACCTTCTTTCTAAGTACCCTCCAACTACACTAAGAAATTTTCACCAGGTCTTTACATGGCACATATGCTTTCTTGTCTGTTAGACCTGATTTTCACATTAGTCAAACTTTACAGCTTTGGGCAGGAGTCACAACAGCTGTTCATGAGCATGGACACCTTATGGGGCAAAGAGAGACAGGGACATTAGAGAGAGATGGATTCCACAGAATTTTGATGGATTGCACAGAAGCATCAGCTTCGTCAACATCAAATTTCCACATCATGATTCCCGGTTGTTTTGACGATGATGTAACTTTCCTTGAACTAGATTTTGTATCCTTGAAGAGAAACCAAGCCTTCTCCAATGAGGTTCAGAACCGATTGGGCCACTGTTAAGTCTTGGTCCACTGGTTTAACTTGGGGATAATCTCACATGGATAAATCTCATTTATGCTTGAAGTTTGATTACCACAATCCTGTTTTTCGACCACTTTCACAGAGATTTAAACATTGTCAGCAGAAGGCAATGCTAATAGAATGATTTCTAAATCTGATCAATTTTTTATTATCCAGCATGAAGAATGGCATCTCATCTGCAATATTTGTATTGATTTTTTTCCACAAAATTTGACAAGAGATGGGCCTGGTGGAGTCATGCTGCTAAATTTGCCATGAGACAACAGGAGCAACAACATTAGTGGAGCATAATTTTTGAAGCTTAGAACAGTGCTAGATTATAAGACTTGGTGGAGCTTTTGCTTTTGCTCGTGACTTGCTCTCCAACTCATTGGCAGCTTCTGCATTTCCTGGAAGCTCATTCTCCTCAGGTTCCTGCTGCAAGAAAGCGACCAACTTGTCCATCACCATGTCAGGATTGTCCTTATCGAGAATCAGAATTTCACTTATTTGGGCAGGTGTGACCTTGTGTTTGCCTTCGACTAACAAACTCTCCACAGTAGGAAATAATGGATGGGTTTCAATCATCAAGTAGTTGCGAACAAGGATCTTGAAAGCTGGAAAAGTGCAGTAAGACATCTCGATGTGCATATCCATTCGGCCTGGCCGCAGCAGTGCATCGTCAAGTTTCTCAATGTGGTTGGTGGTGAAAACCAGGATGCGCTCATCACCACAACAGGACCATAACCCATCAGTGAAATTCAACAGCCCAGAGAGTGTAATGCGATTGGTTTCATCCTCTTTGATCATATTCAGCTCCTCTGCAGTGAGTGCATCTTTGTCGCTGCTATCTTTTCCTCTTTTTGAGCTTGATTTTGGTGACCGCTGACCAGAGAGATTGATGGAGCAGTCAATGTCTTCGATCACGATGATGGACCTATTTGTTGTTTGGATGAGCAGCTGTCGGAGCTCTGTGTTGCTGAATACCTGAACTCTCAACAAGAGTAAAAACAAGAGTGAGCGAAATTTAGATGGTCCATTCCTTGAGTTCCTATTGACTAGTTTCAGTGGGTTGTTCATGAAGGTGGTCTTTGCAAGATCTGCATAGCAATCTTCAAAAAACCCACAAAAGTTTTACCTGAGTAAGCTCAAGATCATACACATCATACTTGAGGAAGTTGGCCATGGCAGCAATCATGCTAGACTTGCCAGTGCCTGGAGGGCCATACAGCAAGTAGCCACGCTTCCAAGCACGCCCGACTCTCTCAAAGAAATCCTTCCCTTCCATGAATGACTTCAAGTCTCCCTTGATGCGAGCGATATTGGCAGGTTCCATGGCCAAGGTGTTGAAGGTTGAAGGGTGTTTGAATGGCACCGACTGCCACATGTGTCTGCCTCCAGAGAAGATGGACGATGACTTGCCATTTGTGTACAGCTGCATCTCTCTGCACACCCACAACAATTTTACAAGAAGCTCTCAGACATGGACTCAGGCAATGAGAGTAGTAGCTGGAAACAATTTCTTTGTGTCTGGAAGTTTGTTCTAGAGCAGTATCAGGATTGTCTCAAAATGCTTTTGCCAATTTTGTAACAATGAAAAACTATACCTGTTCTGGTGTTTGTACAAGATAGCTCTAGCATTGACATGATCAATATAGTGAGGGATTATACAGTCGCGGTCGCGCTTGTGGATCTTGAGTGTATATGAACGCTCTGAGACTTCTTGTGATCCTCTCCCCCGAATACTGTCTCCTTGCACTTTCTGTACATTGTGTTTCCACCTCAGTGTCTTGCCCTCAAACTTGTCCACCAGGCTCTGACCGGCTGCACATGCCAGAAAATAAAATAAAATTGTAGCCCACAAAAAACACAAAAAAACCATAGCTCTCAAAAATTGCCTGCAAAAAGTACAAAAAACCATAGCTCTCAGTAGTAGTGCAGTGAACATAACTCTGGATGTCCAGCTGCTATTCCTGAGCCAAAAAACACATGTTTTGAGATGAACCCAAAACACAAACACCTATGTGCAAACAGATCATGGACTTGGCAGTACAACTCGGACCCATACTCTCAAATCTTTTCTGAATCAAATCTGCAACAATTCTGAATTGCCATGCTAAGAAAACATTTCCTTGGGTCAGTCCAGCTTCGGTGGAATTTGTCCACAAGGCTCTGACCTGTTGTGTCAGAAAAAAAAATTGCAGCCCACAAACACAAAAAACCATAGCTCAATGCATGAACATAAGTCTACATGGAGCTGCTATTTCTGAGCCAAGAACCACATGTTTTGAGATGAACACAAAACACAAACACCCATGTGCAAACAGACCATGGACTCAGCAGTACAATTTGGAGTCAAACCCTCAAATCCTTTCTGCATCAAATCTACAACAATTCTGAATTGTTGCCATGGTAAGAAGACATATTGTTGGGTCGATCGAGATTCAGTGGAAACTATTGGAATTGAAGGATGTGCAACAACGAGAGTCTGAGCGTTGTTCTTGACTGCAAATGGAACTGCCACACAAAACAATTCGAGTGACATGATGAATGCAGGAGTTACAACTAACCTGTGAGGGAAGAGGATGTGAGAGAGGCTTGGATCATCCAGATGATGATATTCTTCAGACCTACTTACCTGCAAGGCTGGAGGAAGTCAAGGTAGAGTTGCGGACTCGAGTGAGGACCACTCTATTTGCAGATTTGCACATATCAGTGGCGTTGATGTGCAGCTGCACACTTTTGTACAGTTCATTGCTACTGGAATTCTCGAACTCTGGGATCTCGAAATGGATGTAAGGGTCCAAGTAGCTCCGCAGCACCTGAAGCCATCTGCTAACTGCCTCTTTGGCTTCCCGTGGTAACATTCCATGAAAGAATGCCACCACTCCCACTAGGGACCACCAGTAGGACAGATCCGTGCTCATCATCTTTATCATGGATCCACCCTGAACAAGGACAAGAACAAGAAATCTAAGCAGATTTTTAAAAAAAAGTCAAATAAAATACAGAAGATCGCCAGCCAACGCTCAAGTGTAGCAATGAATCCGGCCTCTAACAAGCGAAGAGTTTCAGCTCAATTCAGTCCTGCTGTGCTTGGAAAAAAAGCTCAAAATTCACAAATTCTGAAGCAAGAAGCTGGGGCGGTCTGAATTCATTTCTGTGATGGGTGGCGGTCTCTTCCAAATTCTACTGATGTGCACAAAAGATCAAACAGCTGCAAAAGATCAAAATTTTGTGAATTTTGGGTGGTGCTGCTGCAAGACAGAGATTCCTCACACATGCTACCGCCTACCTATTCATCTCTAGAGCCTAACAAGTGAAGAAAGAAAGATAAACTAAGGAGCTGCAGGCTTCTTGTTCTTGTTCTACTCATACGCGGGACGGCCTCCAAACTCTCAATTGGTTTTTCCTTGTGCCAATTGAAGAAGGATCTCACAGTTTTTATAAGCAAAAGCACAAGTGCAAGACCTGCTGAACACGCTTCTTCTTCTTCTTCTTCTTCTTCTCCAAGAAAAGCTCTCAATTTTGTGTTTCTGCAAAGCTCTAGTACAACAGAAGAGAGTTGTGCAAAGAGCAGAAACCAAAGAAGAGAGGGATGCCCAGGTCCCCCACAGCAGCACCGGGGGCGGCATATTCTGAGCCTCGTTATAGGGAAGAATAGGCCAGGTGTCTTCGCCGCACCCTGGCGGAATCAACTAGGCCTGCCAGATTCTGCATTCAGAATCTTCCCATTGTGTGTTGCATGCTCTTAACTAGAACCGGGGGGGGGGGAAACAGATCCCCCCCCTTTCCGGTTATCAGAACGGTTCTTAGGATTGCTCATCATGCTCCCACCCCACCCATCAACACCGCCGGAGGTTGGCATATAACCATGGTTCTCAAAACTTGGAATAAATAAGAATATCAAATAACCGGCCGGAAAACCACTGGCTCTTTACCAGCTGGTTCTTTCATGGAATCCTCGGGTTCTTTAAGAATTGGGGATAACCGGGTCGGACACTTGTTTGATTCTGACGATTTTATTTCCTCCTTGAAGAATTGGAACCGGCGGTTATATGATTCTGAATTAGGCTTCAAATAGCAAACTCCCATTCTGCAACGATTTGCAGGTGGATTTGCATAATCGTTATGTTGATTTTTGCAGAATGGTCTTGCAGACAATTGGTCTTGGCACCTGCCCAAGTGACGTCTGGTAGATTCATCAGGACCCCTCCATTCCGCCTTGTAATGGAACTAAAATAGTGGCAGAAAAAGGCCATATTAAAACCCATTACATTACAGTGCTATGGATATAAGTAGTTTCCTTGCATTGGACTACTCTTGGGCCCTCTTGAGGAGGACCTTAAAAAAAATTTATAAAAATAAATAAAATAATAATAATAATAAATAGAAAAAAAAAAAAAAAAAAAAAAAAAAAAAAAAAAAAAAAAAAAAAAAAAAAAAAAAAAAAAAAAAAAAACAAGCTTATGTGCTTTGTTGCCAGACATATTGTAGAGCTTAATTTGTTTTGGCAACAAAGGTGCTTAATAAATAATTATTATTTTTGGCCATTTATGTTAGGCAGTAAAATTAGTAATATTTTACAATTTGATATTTTTATTTTTTTTGGCGATTCAAGTTTAGACATTGACAATAAAGGTATGTGTATATGCCCACTCATATTGGTCTTATTATGGCATCTTATTATTATGGCATGGTACAAGTCCTTTTTGTGCTTTCTTTCTTTTCTTTTTTCTAGTGTTGGGTTCTTTTCAATGATTGGAATTTACTCTTTTTTTTTTTTTTTTTTTTTTTTTTTTTTTTTGTTGGTTTTTTTTTTTTTTTTGGAATTTTTTTTTTTTTTTTTTTTTTTTTGGGTGGAAATTGCTATAGATATATTCTAGTGACAATGTTTCATTGGAACTGGTTTATGTAGGATGGGTATTTTGGTGATCATCGCTCCGACAATTGTTTCTTGTTGGTTGTCTTGCACCTTTTCAATGTTTTTGTTTGTTTGTATTTTGTTGTGAACTTATCTAATGAATAAAAAATTTGTTGACATTTTTTACCTACCAAATCAAAAAAAATTAAAATATTAATGACATATAGTGAAATTATTATTTTTTAAATCGATTTTTTTTTTATTACAACAAAATTATTATGTTCACAAAAATCATTGTCATTAGTAGTGTGAAGCAACATGGAGCCCAAATAAATATATAGCTCTTTCTGTGTAAGCAATTGATAATGAAGGATGACCTCAAATCTCACGGTGGAAAGTCATAAAAGAAAAAGAAAAACGTAGAGTGAAGAACCAAAAACATTCTTATAGCAATTGAAACTTCAAATCTAGAGATGAATTTACACAATTTTGAGCTTCACCACTTTCATTGAGCTCTTGTGCATGCGTCTACATTCTCACAAACAAAGAAATTCCTCAACATAGGACATTTGGTAGCTCTCGTTCAATTCGAAGAACAAACGTATCAATGCCATGATCACATATTGAAGTTCTCATTCTTATTTCAACCATTTCCTTCAACAAAGTTCTTGTTCTTATTTCAACCATTTCCTTCAACAAAGTTCTTGTTCTTATTTCAACCATTTCCTTCAACAAAGTTCTTGTTCTTATTCAACCATTTCCTTCAACAAAGTTCTCATTCTTATTCAACCATTCCCTTCAACATTCATCAAAGTAAAATCTCGACTATGCCCAAGGCTACAAGTACTACTTGTATGGGATTCATGAAGGTGAGAGCGATCCATTTTTTTTCCTTCTTCTTGGGTGAGGAAATGGAAGGACATATACAAATCGAAGGACACACAAACTTGGTCGTAGGAGCTCATGATTGAAAGAGCTCCCAAAAGAGGCCTTGGCCTTGAGCTTCAGAGTAATAACAAAATAATGGGACCCTCGGGTTTTATTACTTGCTCCATGACCAGCCAAGCCAAGAATCTAGCATCCGTCTTATTAGTGTGTCCTTTTGTATTTCAAACTACATCCCCCAAAAAGTGCCTTTTGCTTGGGTCCCTTTGTTAGCAATCACATATTGAATACCTAATATAGGGAATAGTAGAGAGTTTCTCCAAATGATCGGACCCACTTTGGTTAGCCCCACTTGGTGGTGTTGGAAAGAAAATCACATTTGGAGTAGAAGCTTGACAAGGTTAACTCCCAAAAAAACCAAAGTTAGAATTTAGTCCCCGTGCACTATAATTTTCCCTTAGATGTACACACTAGGCTTTTGAAAACAAAATTTGTGTTGTAAAAATGAAAGTAAGAGCTAATACAAGTATAATATTTGGATTAAAAAAAATAATAATAAAATTTTACAAAATAAAAAGATAAAATAATAAATATGATCGTAGAATTTTCAAATTGATCTTATATAATTTTGGATTAATCCAAAGCTTGTTTTCCCCGGCCATAGGGTTCTAGTAAATACACATTAATTTTGGAAAAGAAAGTTGTGTTGTAATTTGGCACACGTTTTAAATTGTGCGCAAGTGTTTTTTGGGGGTGTAAAAATTGGACTTTGATGTTCATTAGCTTAATTTAGAATTCAACAAAAGAATGAAGAATGGGTGCCAACTTTGGTTTTTGGATTGCTTGGATGTATGTACACACTAGACTTTTGAAAATAAATAAAAAAATTGTGTTGCAATTTGCCCATGCCTTTAAATTGTGTGCATGTTTTTTTTGTTTTTGGGGTGAGGTGGGGGGGGAGGGGGATGGACTTTGATGT
>Ga0209208_10009440_pt1 | contig 12825 bp, 7 predicted proteins | sample S1TSphfallax_3_FD_187694 | JGI IMG/M metagenome (GOLD analysis project Ga0209208, IMG submission 187694) | Host-associated microbial communities from peat moss isolated from Minnesota, USA - S1T2_Fd - Sphagnum fallax MG (SPAdes) (version 2) | ecosystem: Host-associated > Plants > Peat moss >...
GTTCCATAGCTAAACTATTGGGGTTAGCTCAATTGCTTTATTTTCCTACCTACCTACTAACAACCCACAAAAGGGTTGTTAGTAGGTAGGTAGTAAAAAAACAGCCCTTACCTGTGTATAAACAATCTACTTACCTAGTTGTTACCTATTTACCTACCTACCTACCTATTCACCTATTTTCCTACCTATCAACCTACCCACTTATTTTCCTACCTATCAACCTACCCACTTATTTTCCTACCTATCAACCTATCCACTTATTTTCCTACCTATCTACCTATTTTCCTACCTATCTACTTCTTTTCCTACCTATTTACCTATTTTCCTACCTACCTACTTATTTTCCTACCTATCTACCTAAACCCATATATGAGATCTATTTCCTAAGAAGTTGGTTACCAAGGTGAAACCAAATATTAACTCAGTTGAGGTTCATCCACAAGTGAGTACTTGTGTAATGACCAGCATCAAGTAGATGGTGCACTAGTGGATGCTAGTTCACTAGGGCACCCTCTGCACTATTTGGCATAATTGAAAGCTCCTTGCAGAAGAAGATAAATAGTATCCTTTCGACCCACATCAAGCATATTCTATCACAGAGAACAATTTGATCCCACTTACTAGAGAGTAGAGTAGAGTAGAGAAAAGAGAGACCAGAGAAATGGTCTAGATATCAGAAAGTGCAGATATCAGTAGAGTGTGTTAAGAGAGTTAGCTATTTGGATTTTACAACTATGAAGCCCTCACAGCAGTGAGCTTTCCATTTTGCAAAATACCCACATGCTGGGTCCCCCACATATGGCTGGAGAGCCAGCTGCATTTTGTAATCTTCTCAGCAGCAAGGGCATTACACTTGCAGAAGAAACTCCAGAGCGAATCCATCCTCAAATCCGTGCTTTTGTTGTCAAGGTCTGTGGGTGTGATGCACTGCTGTAACCTGCTACTATACAAATCAGTGAAGAGAAACACACAAAATTGTTTATTCTAATGGGCATACATCTTTGAAAACTGCACCCAAAGTCATCCAACAACCAAAATCCAACTTGCCAGCAAAGTGCATTGACTTAGCATGGATTGACAATTAAACTAATGGTACAAAACTCAGAGAAACAAATCATTTCCCACATTCAAAACTGAATCTATTTCCCCGTCAAATGACAATTAAATGATTCTTTGAATCCAGAAACCAACAAGACCTTAACAAAGTTGTCAAATTCTGTGCCTCAATCAACAGGTGTTCAAGTTTCAGGAACAATTTATTAAAAAAGAGTTCAAACATGGAGACAAGATGGCCATTCTCACTTGTTCAACTTGGCTGCTTGGGCTCAAGTTGCTCACGGTGTCCTGGGTTCAAACCCTCAATTACCACAAAAGGGATGACAACCATACCATATAGTGCTCTTTTTCTTCTCAACCTGTGATTTGAAAAGAGAGGTGGAATTCTGGCCTTCAATGCATCATGCTCATTCCATCTAATAACCAAGCAACTTCCTGCAGATACTAAAGAGGCTATCAGGTGTGGCAGAGAGGTTGCACTTTTCGCATTCAAAACTAACCACAAAACCCAATAGTGCTACTATCAAGCAATTGTGTACAGTAGAGGTAGTTCAGAAAGTTCCAGCCAGTTTAGGAAAGCGCCGCATTGTCATTTCCTTGCCAATAATTTGCAAGTGGAAATGACATTCCACAATTTCATTCTCACAGATGAAACAGATCATCAAAGCAATAAACCCCCCCCGCCAAAAAAAAAGGCCCGACCAGATCATCATCTATTTGAAACACTAATCCCTGTTCTAGGCCATTTCATTTATGCCTGTGACACAACCTCAAAGGTTCTCTACTTGGTACTACACCTCCACCAAGGTTCTCTACTTGGTAATACACCTCCACCAATTTTCTTCCTCACTTGTCTCAAACAGTTCACAAACCTTTCAGACTACTACTTTTATCAAAAAAACAGTCATTGACCATATTGTAACCAACCCTTTGCCTAGAAAAACATGGAAAGATAACAAACGAGATTTGTGATAACGATCCATAAAAATTCAGTTTTAGTCAAATGGCAAACACTGAAGACTATCTCCCTCCAGCACCTATTTCTTGTGTTTGGCAGCACTGTGTTGGGTCAATGCTGTCTCTGTCACAAAATTCCTGGACAATGACAAAACCTTTCAGCAACAGGCCTGCAATCTCTAAGCATCACCAAACAGTAATATAGAGGAAAGCAATATCACTACCGCTTGAGAAATGAAACTTTGAGTGGTTCCTCAACAACAAATATTTCTTAGGGAGATACAAGTCAACATTTGCATTAGAAAATGAATTTGTACTACACTGTAGGCATGATAGTGCTCAATATGGATGCTTCCTGCAAACCAGCAGATTGGATACTTACTTCTCACAATCCTTGCATTTGTATTCGCCAAGCTTCTTTGTCGATGCTGGTGTTGCTGTAGGGGTTGCCCCTACAGCACCTTTTGGGGTCTGCCAAACAGGGTAACAAAAACTTCAGGCACAGGATTCTCACAAAAGACATTTCTCTTTTCTGCATTTAGTGCTATAGCCCATCCAGACCTCTACCATGTCATCCTTTTATCATTGTATTGCACTATATTCTAGCAGATACCACTCATTGACTGAGAACGTGACAGCTGATTCAGTTGCAGACAATGCTGATTGAAAGTCTGACAAGACCCATGATACCTTATCAGATGGAGTCTTTGCATTCTTCTCCTTGGGGGTTATCTCTTCTTTCCTTGCGGACTTAGCCACTTCCTTCTTTGGAGTTTTTGCCACTGGAGTAGCAACCTCCTTTGCCTTCTTCACCACTGAGGCTGCACAGAGTCAAGCATTCTCAGTCTCTGAAACATTCACAGAGGTTAAGGTATCAAATCACCTTTGGGACATGAAATGTTTTTCAAAAGAAACTTTGACCATCTGGAGACAGAAATAAGGAAAACAAGGACCTGGCTTGTTTGGGGTTTCAGTTTTTGCCTTCTTGTCCACAACCTTAGGCAAACCTGCTGCAGGTCTCTTTGCACCTAACTGCAAAACATTGTCAAATTCAGCAATGGTGACCTTACTCTAAGGCAACAGAGAAACCACCAACTTCATAATAATTGTCTCAGATGTAGAGTGCACTGTAGCCATGGAGGCATAATCCCACATTCATTGGATCAAGGTAGTATAGGACCTTGGCTGGTTCCAATTCCAACTCATCCTCATCGTCCTCCTCATCTTCCTCATCATTTTCATCATCCTCATCATCATCCTCATCATCTTCATCAAACTCATCTTCATCCATCTGCACCCCCAAAACAAAGGACAATCCAAAAAAAGTGATTTGAGACAAGACTACTTACAAATACTCACATTCATCATCAGTGTTCAATCTCATCTCCATAATCTGTTCTCTAAAATCCCACACTTCTCGTCATGTCATTTCTGCTGTACCTCATGGAGAAGTTCTACATTTCCATGAGATTGCAGAGAAGTGTCCACAACAACAGTTGGAACATCCACACAACAATAAAAGTCTTCATAATCTTCTGACAGCTGCTTTCAAACTGTCAGTTCATCACCTTCATAACAAATAGCAGTGATAAGCTGCCAAGAACAACCACTAACTTTATCAGCTCCCAACTGTGGGTGTAGATAAGTGTATAAAAATCCACCCAAAAATTCAGGTAAACCAATATACAAAATCTGCATCCAGAGTTTCTGTTGCATTTCTAAAAGAAACAGGAAAAATCAATCATGATTTCAGGTACAACTCAAATGACATAACTAAGAAGAAGGTCAATAGTACCCACATTCAAGCTGCTACAAACTTGGAAGGCCAAGCTTCATTATATTTATGGTCCCAACCCTAGCTCATGGAAAACATAGAAGCATATTTACAGAGAACCCCATTTGGGATGAAACATAATTTCAGCGCACCTCATCAAATTCCTCGTCATCAGAATCAGAGTCCATGTCCATCACAAAGGGACCCACATTGGGCTCTTCTTCCTTGAATTTTCATGCCATAAACAATAAGCTCATCAGGTCAAAAAGGGTTCTGACTATTATAGTCACATGACTATGCCTGCACTGTACCCCCAAACTCAAAAGTAAAGGCCAAACATCACTGCAACCACAAGTCTTGAAATTGGTGCAAAGCTGTCCCTATGCAGAACCAAATAAGTCCTTGGTTCTCCTTCTGCACCAAGGACTTATGTTTCCCAGTTGTAGGTTGATTACTTCTCAAACATCTAACTGGGATAATTATCAACAGTCAGCATGGCTGTGTTCAAGAGACAAGGACATAGAAGAGGGAGTCATCCAGATGGAGACTCAATCAGGAGGAGAGCTCCAGCAGTGGACAAGCCAAGAGTAGCTTATTTAATAAATGTCAAGGAGAAATGTTTCCAAGTGAAAAATTGAAAAAAAAGTGCAAAAAAGTCTACTTTCAAAATCTAATCTCATGCAAACATCAATTACAAGAGAAATATCTTCATCACCCTTGATAAGCATCATGATCAATCAGGAATTTCTGAAAACAAACTTTCTTAGGTTCAAGAGCAGTCAACCAAAACCAACCTCATCATCATCTTCATCCTCCTCATCATCCTCATCATCTTCTTCATCTTCATCATCCTCAGGTAGAACAGCCACAGGACCTTTTGGCTTCGTCTGTTGTTGCTCAAGCTTCTTCAGAACTGGAGCTGCTGCTGCCTTGCCTGCTGCTGCTGCAGCTTCTGGAGTGATGACTGACTTGGCTGTCTCTGGCTTTACTGCCTTCTTTCCTCCTGCCAAACAGTGCCAAGACAATTGTAGCTGAGGTACTGCTTGAGATGAATACAGGACTGTTATACCAGTCAATCCACATGATGTCCTTATCCTTGCAATAAAAACTCCTTCAACCACAGAAGAGGAGAGACCATATCCAATTCAGGTGTGTTCCCATCCCCAAATATATTCTCAGCCAGGGATGACTCAATGGCTGGACTCCAGGAGAGAATAGGTTCACTTTGATCTACCTGGGGCATCACCATTTGCCTTGATGAGCGGAACAGCTGCTTGGACAGGCTCCTCCTCATCCTCATCTTCATCCTCATCAGTCATGCCTGTATCTTTAACAAAGAGAAAAATCAGAAAAAATGGTGGCAAATGGAATTTAAACATCTACAAACCATTCACACCTCAATATCATCCAAATTCCTTGAACATACAACACCATCCAGACATCACTTCATTGACCCCATAGCGATCAATACATTGAAGCATGTCACCAAACAACCCAATCTGGCATCAATCACAAATGCAAAAAACAGCATTGAAACCAAGGTATAATCAGTTCGAAACCCAGAACCCACCTTCCTCTGAGTCAAATGTGATGAGTCCAAAAAACACTAGTCAAGGAATCACTGAAATGCATAATAGATAATATGGAGCTGAGGTTTAAGGAGCATTTCAATCCAGTTTCCAGCAGCAACTAGGCTTTCAACTACAGTTTTCAAAGTATACTTGTGAATTCACTGTAAAAAAGGTATGGAAAAAGGATATTCATCTTGCGGTGCCTCAGTTCGGTAACCACAAAGGTACATGCTGACAGAAGAGCCAGTGTGTGAGACAACGAAGTCTCTGTCAAAGACCAAATCCAGAGAAATTTGATCGCACTTTCCCTGATAGAGAGTCCCTAGAACTACTTTGGTTGCATCAACTTCGACACTCAACACTGCTTTATTACCCTCTGACTTTCCTTTCCCTTCTCCCAATGCAGCCTGCAGGTGGAAAAAAGAAACTCGAATTAGCAATAAATTGACATTTCATGGACCCGGGGAAAGAAAAAAAGCAACTGTACTGAAGAAGCCAACCTACAACATAGTTCAGAAAGAAATGCTCAAAAAGATGAAGACTTAATAAGGTCTAGCAGCACCTGGGAGACATGGAGATACATTCCCTCTCCTGGAACACATGTTACGGGCTTCCCTGCTGGAACCTCAATACCTGCCAGAGGAAAGAAGAAACAATTGCGGTCGAGAGCGTGGTGAGAAAAAAAGAATGTTCTATGAAGAAGACGTAAAACCTTCAGACGAGGATTCACAAGTAAAACCGAAAGAAAAAAAAAACGAGCATTCAAAGACACAAACCCTGCGCTAGCATTAAAGAAAATCAGTTAGAACTCTGAGGGAAAGAAAAAAAAAGACATAATTTCATTGCGTTTTAAAACGAACAGAAGCTGCAAATCGAATAACACCTGCAAATGAGATTTGAAAGAACAGGAGGGAAAAAAAAAAGACACTAAAAAGACTTGCAAGACCTAGGAGCTTGAAAGTCTCACGGTAAAAACCAGCTCAAAAACCCTGGAAAACAACAACGACGAAAACGACAACAACAGTACATACCCCAAAACTCCATCACCGCACACGATGTTGTCTAAACGCTTCCGAATCGTTGGAACTAGTAAGATGCGCTTCTCCCCTTGCGCGGTGTGCTTACGGCAGAACTCCAACCTCGAGCAGATTTTCGTAAAATCTCCGCAGCAGACTGCAACCAGGGCAACGCACGGCGGTAAAGCCCTTCTTTCGGACACGCGAAACCCTAAACCTTACAATCGAGAGCGGAAGCTTCAACGCTTTCATGAAGGCGTTTTGTTGGGCGGCGGCCGCGCACCCAGCCCCGCCCGGCCGTCCTCCCCGCGCCCTGCGTTTTCCCGGGTCCCCTGTTCCCTCCAAGAGGAACGGAATTCAAATGAAGAAACGGGAGTTTTGCAGGGTTTAAAAAAATAAATAAACAAAATATTAATTAATTAATTAATTAATGAATAAATCTTTGAGTTTCGAACCTGTGACCGGCGAGTTAGTTTTGCCAACGCTCTTGCCGACTTTGATTTCCGAAGAATATATAAACCGTTGTTTTGGCGAGCTGGCTATAGAACTTAAAACTAAACCCACCCCTTGGCTATTGTTGCTGCTACTCCAGCCATTTTTTCCTTTCAACTGGCGAAATTTCGCCAAAAAGAGAAATTAAAAAATTGGAAAAAGAAATGATTTTGGAGGTTTTCAGTCGCCAGAAATGATGGAACAATTTAAATTTTTTTTACAATCGCCATATTTAGCACTACATCTGGTTTTCACTGCGTAGCCAAAAATTATAGGAAGATTATTAAAATTTTATTTTATTCTGGCTTACAACCAGATTTGGCTAAATCTACCTAGGGATGAATCGCCACTTTGGGATACACACTAAAAATCATAAAAGAAACAAGGCGTCATGTGACACGCAAACCCTACTACCAATAGAAAGATTCAAAATAAAGGAAAAGAAAATTGATATTTTTAAAAACATTTTGATGACATTCAATTTAATAATGGATGGGAAATTTTTATATCCATGCATATATATATATATATATATTTCATGTGTTTTCATTGAAAAAAAAAATTGAGAAATTTAGTGCTTGAATTTGTTTTTGAAAACGTATGGGATAAGAATATATTTGTATTATAGAGTATCATTCTGCCATGTTGGTCATAACATGAAAGAATTTTGAATTTATTTAAAATAACATTATAAATTTCTTGATGCATTTAAATATTTTGTATTTTTGTTTCATTTACACAAAGAGTATGTGATGCAAATAGATTTGGATCATTAAGAATGTCTTGAAAGTGTAATTTAAAATAGCGAGTATTTAAAGATTATATGATAATAAAAATTTAACAATAGGATTTTAAAGAAGCAATTGTTATTTTGCATTGTGCAATTGTTTTTAAATGATGCATTTCTTCATGTACTAAAATATCTACTTGAAAATTCTTGTTTGACAATGGAGAAAGTAAATATAAATGTTTTTTAGAATGGACTCAGGATAATGCAATATATGTTAAACCATGTTTTGTTATGTCACTTGAATTAAATGTGAGACGATCAAGAGTTAAAGCTTGTGCTTGATGAATAGTACATGTTGTAGCTAATTTGATGGGAAATTGAATTCTTGCTATAATGTGAGATTGATTACTACTAATTTGTATTTCTATAATTTTTTGTTCTATTGGTGTTCATTTTTTATCAATTGTAAGGAATTGTTCGTAAATGTGAGAGTTTTTTCTTCATGTATTTATTCAAATTTGTGGATTATGGAAATGTATCCAATGGTTTTAGATTTTTTTAATATAATCTTGAAAGGTGCCATTTGCACCATTAACAAGACCATTTAATGTTGCATAATTGCTAGCACACAATTCCACTTACATTTGTTTTTTAAACAACAATTCATTATGAAGGCCATTAGTGTGAAATGGTAACATTGACAATTTGAAGTGAGGATGTGTTTCAAAATGAATATCTTTTACAAGAAATTTAAATGTTTTAGCACGTGTTTTGTCATATACAATTTTGTTATGGGAAATGGTTTTAAGGTTTGTGTAGAATAAATGTGGTAAAATGTTATCCATTGGCGGTGGCCTTGAACATAAATTATTCACAAAATGTATGTCTTAATTTGTTTGTGAAGCAATTTGAAGCCTATTTAAAATGTTAATCAAATGAACATCATTTTGTCTCATAATTTTGTGTAATTTGTAACATTTACATTTTTATGCCAAAAATTTGTTGCTAAAATATTGAATCCAATATTTTTGGATGAAAAAATCCATGAATCTTGAACCAGAAGCACTTAATAAAAATCACCAATCATTATTATATCAAGACCACCCGTAAATTGGTTATGAACTTGTTTTATTATTTGTAATTTATGATCAATAAATGATAACATTTTATTGCCAACTAATGAAAATTTATCTATGACTAATAAATGTAATTGGTCATAATTTTTTATTAAACAATCTTGTATTCATCATTTAATGTTTTGAGTTCATTGAAATTTTTGTTTAAAATAATTGCAAGTGTTGAATGAATGGTCATACCATTAATGTTAAATGTAAATTTTCTAGTGTATGTTAATTTCATGACTTTTTGTTTTAAAAGGTTACCATTTGGAATGTCTTTTATATAACATCTTAACATTTTTTTATGATACACATTAATGAAAAAAAAAATCTTGTTCCTACCCCTTTTGCTAAGAAAATGTGTAAAGGTTTCGATATATATCATTTACAATGAGTTGTTGTTCATCATTTTTTTTTTTCATATTTGTCAAGAATTCTTCATATGGAATGCATTCATCCACTTGTTGAAACAATCATGAATTGATGTGTTGTTTTTTTTAATTTTATTTTTTAATGTTGATGAATATTCATATGTTAAATCGTATAGTTCAACTTTTTTGGTATTTGTAAACATGTTTAATTTTGAGTTACTTGCATTAAGATCTATTTCATTGCCACTAATATTTTCCCATCCATTTATTTCATTTTTTTAATGTATTCTCGTACATGTGATTGTAAATTATTCCACTCATCACCATCGTCATTTCAAATATTGAAATTATATACAATTTATTTTTTAATTTCAACATCATTTTTTAGATTGAAATAAACATTTTTCCATGAAAAATGTTGAGCCTTTAAATTATTTTTGAATCCATGAAAAGGCCTAAATAAAATCAATAATTTTCTATAATAATTTTATGAATCTTTATGAAAATTAAATGAAACCCAACATATAATTTTATTATGGGTACGTTTTATTAATGATTCAATATAAAAAGTAGCACCAAATTCTGCTAAAGAAATATGGTTTAATGATTCATTTCATGTTTTATATTTTTCAATTATTGATTTATAATGGATGTCTATTAAATTTGGAAATAATTTGTTCAATATTTTTTGTGGTAATAAAACAAATGTTTTATTATTTTCTTCACAAGTATTTATAAATCGAAAAGATCTTGTTGAATGATATTATGGGATGGATAAAGATATGTGTATTACTTGTTGAATTGACATTTGTTGTGCATTTAAAAATACATTTTTTAAAAAACATATTCATTTAAATGTTTCAGTTTCTTCACATTTACATTTTTCCAATATGATTTGCATTTCTCGTGTGACAAATTTATCTATTTTTTTTAAATAATAAGTGCATAAGCTATTGTTATGTATGGATTTAAAATGAACTATGGATTTGTATTTGTTTCCCACAAAGTTCTTACATTTATATTAAAATCATTTGTTTGTATATCATTTGGTTTACATTTCAAAATCAATGTTGGTGTTCGTATTGTACATTGTAAAGCAAGTAGATAAGTCTTTTCATTTAAAAGTAAATTTAATAAAAATTGATGGAATGAAATGTCTAGACCTAATCCCATATCAACAAGTTTTTTAAAATTTTGAAAAGATATTTCATGAAGATTTGAATTAATATCCTTTTCATTTAAAAGTGATAATATTTTTACACATTTCATTTGTGGTTTTTGGATATCAGAATTGACAAATTGGTTGTGTTTTTTTCGACATGTTCGTTTGTGTTGATGTATTTAACTATTACAAAATTTTATGTTGATAATACTTTGATCAGTTGTTAAATATTCTATCAATGAACTTTCAATTTCTCCATTTGTAGAAAATCCATATCTAAAAATATCTTAAAACTATAAGAATACATGATCATGGGCTAAACCTATGGATTGAAATTATGTTTCAATAAAAAAAAATCATTTTTTCAAATAAAAGATTATTATTTATTAAAAATTTCGAAAGCTATTCATCATATGTTCAAATAACACATAAATGACACGGTCATTTTTAATAAGATCTTTTATGTTTGGTAAATTTTGTTTTCTTTATTAAGATTTTGAACATGTTCAATGTGTAAATATTTTTAATTTTTTTATAAAAATAGGTCAATTATTTTCACCATTATAAACGTTACAAAAAATAATTGTGGTTTAAATTATTTAATCATCGCAAAAAACATATTTTTGAAATCAATTTAAATCATTTGGAAATGTTCATTATAACCTAAATTAGATTTTAATATTCTGTCTATATTTATATATTTTGAAACTTCATTAATTGTTATGATTTAATTATATAATTTTGTTTTTCCTATACAAATCCATGTAAAAGACAATATAAAATGTATTTAAATTTTGATGTTTTGAAATATATTTGTTATATGATATTCAATTTTTTGTATTATTAACATTTGTTAATTCAACTTTTATTATCTTTTGGTATGAACATGTAAAAGATGGTGTTGAATTGTCGTAGAACAAAGTTGGGAAATTGTATTTTTCTGAATACAAGTCATAGAATAATCCAAGTGGTCATAAACCTTTGCTTAAAGCAATTGTTAAAGTTTTTGAATCATTATCAATAATTTTTTTCGGATTCAATATGTTTTGTACAAATATTTTCCTAGAGTCTTCTTCTATAATTTTTTCAAATTTGTTTGAATTATGGAAATCAAAAGTTTGTTGAAAATTGTCATTTTCATAATCATTTTTTCCAATTGCATTTACAAGTTTTGTTAAACTTGACCAATTTGATTTTATTGTAACATTTGTAACTACATACAAAAGCATATTATAAGTTTCTCAGTCAAACATAAACAAACATATATATAGATTTGTATTCAATTATTTTTTTAGAGAAAAGACAAAAATTATATGATCTTCATATGGCATACAAGGTAAAACTGTTTGAATAATATTTAAATTTGTTAGGACATTGACAATACTTCCATGTAATCCATGTCTTTGTAATTGAAACACTTGTGCAAATGTTAAACATGGTGAAATTAAACATTTTTCTATTTTATTTAACATCAGAATACAATTAATATCTAGTTGATTGGTTATAATATGATTTCATAAAACTAAATCAAAAGGTTTTCCAATGTCAAATTTTCTTTTACAAGATTTACATATTATTACATCTTAATAAAATTTTCATTCTTTAACATATGATCTTGATACATTACAAATTTTATATTAGAAATTTAATATGGGAGAAAAATAACATACATGTTTAGCAATATCTTTTTTGTATTTAATAATATTTTTATCAAAATTATTTATTTTTCCATTCACAAATGAGAATGAAACATTTTTTTCTTTTAAAAAAAATTTCACATTAATTCCACATGAATTTTATTAGATGATAATATGTTTGTTGAAATATTGTTGACATGTTTTGTTGAAATATTTTCAATTACATTATCAAAGGAATGTTCATTTTTTTTTGAACAAATACTAATATTTACATTTATTGGTTTCTTTTGATTCAAAGTATTTCAAATTTCATTTAATTTCTAAAGTGTTTAAACACAAATGTGAAGTTTTAAAATAAATATCAAAGCGACATCCAATCAGAATGGGTTTTTTGTTCATTTGTAACATATAATTATTTAATTATAAATTCCAACAAAATATTTTCTTCTTATTGAATTTTCTTATTATTATTTATATTCATATTCTGATTAGTAGTTATTTCTTTTCTTATGTCATCATTACAAATATGAATAAGAATATTTGTAATTTCTTTGTAAAAGTTCAAAGTGATTATTCCCATAGACAAGGTTTAAAGGTGTTAATGCATTTTTTTGTTCAATCTTAACAATTATTCGACCATTGCTCTTATTTTAAACATGAATTGAATGATGCAAATATTCAGATATCCACAAAATAGTTTTGAAATCAGCCCATAATCCACCATCAAGTTCTAGAAATTATTTTTGAAGTGTAAAGGAAATTGAATAATGAAAAAATAACAAGAAGAGAAATAAATTTTCCAACGTACAAAACATTTTTTTTTTCTTTGGACCCTTCCTACTTTCAGACCTCATAACATTTTTATTTCTTATTCATTTTATACAATTTAAAGTGATATAGGAGCGCCACTTGAAGTTTTACAAATTAGCTTAAAACTCTAA
>Ga0209208_10009441_pt1 | contig 12821 bp, 6 predicted proteins | sample S1TSphfallax_3_FD_187694 | JGI IMG/M metagenome (GOLD analysis project Ga0209208, IMG submission 187694) | Host-associated microbial communities from peat moss isolated from Minnesota, USA - S1T2_Fd - Sphagnum fallax MG (SPAdes) (version 2) | ecosystem: Host-associated > Plants > Peat moss >...
GGCCGCGAGCCCGATGTTCCACACGCGGGTTCCGACGGAAGACGCCGCGGTCGTGACGAAGCTGAAAGCGGCGGGGGCGATCATCCTGGGCAAGCTGAACCTGCATGAGTTCGCGCTGGGATGCACGGGCGATGTCTCGTACTTCGGCCCGACGCGCAATCCGTGGTCTCTGGACCATGTGACGGGCGGGTCGTCGGCTGGTTCGGGGGCGGCTGTCGCGGCGGACCTCTGTTATGGAGCGCTCGGCACCGATACCGGAGGCAGCATCCGCGTGCCTTCGTCTTGGTGCGGGATCGTCGGGATTAAGCCGACGACCGGCTTGGTGTCGATCCGGGGAATTATTCCGTGTACGGCGTCGCTCGACCACTGCGGGCCTATGGCGCGTACGGTGGAGGACGTGGCGCTGATGCTGACCTCGATGACGGGATACGACGAGCTTGATCCGTTCAGCGTAGCGCAGCCGAAGGAGGATTATTCGAAGCTGATGAAGCAGCCGGTGTCGGGGCTAAGGTTGGGAGCGCCGGCGGAGTTTTACGATCATCTCGAACCGGAGGTGGCGTCGACTGTGAACGCCGCGTGCGAAGTGCTTACGAAGCTGACCAAGGGAATCGTCTCGCGGGCGACTATGCCGGCGCTCCCCGGTGGCATCTTCTTTAGCGGGCTGGGTGATACGGCGGCGTATCACCAGCCCCTGATCAAGGCGTCCGGGATGGACTACATGCCGCCAACGCGGATGCGCATGGAGATGACCGCGACCCAGGTGCCGAGCGCCGCGGACTCTGCGCGGGCGCACCAGGAGCTTACGCTGATCCGGCGGACGGTGGACGCGGCGTTCAAAGACTTCGATCTGGTGGTGGTGCCGACGACGATCATGATGCCGCCAAAGATAGACGACGCGCTGAAGGCGGAGATGAACAACGTAAAGGACAAGCCGGCGTACGATTTCTTCAACCCGCGGTCCGGGTGCTCGAACACGGCGCCGTTCGATGTGTACGGCGTGCCGGCCCTGACGTTACCGTGTGGCTTCTCGAAGAGCGGATTGCCCATTGGGTTGATGATTGCGGGGCCGCACTTTTCTGAGGGTAAGGTGCTGGCGCTGGCGTATGCATTCCAGCAGGCGACGGACTGGCACAAGAGGAAGCCGGAACTGACGCCCGAGATGACGGTGCCGGCGATCGTCGAGGCCAGCGATGAGACCAAGGATCAGAAAAAGTCTTGAAGCAGCGTCGTAGTGCGGCGCGTCGAAGTCGCTACATAAACCTATCTCGAGAGAGATCGGAAAAGTTTTGGTGCCATGAGCATCTTCGGAATCCGTCAACTCCCTGTGGCTCAAAAGTGCTTCAGACTCCGCTCAGGATGACGGGCCTGCTTATAGCGCTTTCATGCGATCAGAGGCGGTCGACGGGTGTGCCAGTCCGTGGCGCCTTCATAGGCTTTGGCGAGCGCGAGGATAGTTCCTTCGGAGAAGCGCGGCCCGGCGATGGTCATGCCGATGGGCAGGCCGCTCTTTGAAAAACCGCAGGGCATGCTCAGCGCGGGAATTCCGTACATGTTGAACTGATAGGTGTTGGCGATGGTGATGTAGGTAGCAGTGGAGGGGATGCCGGTGCGCTCTTCTTCGGCGTCGGCGAGCTGCGCGTCCGCGAGGGTCATGGGGAGGATGCGCTCGGTGGGAAGGACGACGAGGTCGAAGCCGTCGAAGGCGCTGTCGATGGTTTGGCGGAGGACGGTGAGCGAGTCCTTGGCCTGGATGTAATCCGTGGCAGAGGGTGCGGGGAAGGCCTTCATGAAGCGGCCGACGGGCGGCGTGTAGAGCTCCGGCGTCTCGGCGATGGTGGTCGCGTGGAAGGCCAGGGTTTCGGCGAAGAACTTCATAATGTCGCCGCAGGGCGGGAGGTTGTGCGTGGAGACTACGCCCTTGGTGAGCGAGGCCAGGACTTCTGTCGCTGCGGTCATGGCGTCGGCAACTTCGGGGTCGAGCTCCACGTAGAACTCTTCAGGAGTGGCGAGGCGCAGGCCGCTGACGGGGTTGCCGAGAGCGGCGACGTAGTCTTCCGGCGCGTGGTCGACGCTCGCGGCGTCCAGTAGATCGTGGCCGACGAGGACGTTCATCATGAGGGCGACATCGTCTACGCTGCGCGCCATGGGGCCGCAGTGGTCGAGCGTGTAGATGAGCGGCACGATCCCGCGGATGGAGACGAGGCCATAGGTGGGCTTGAGTCCGACTGTGCCGCACCATGACGAGGGGATGCGAATCGAGCCGCCGGTGTCGGTGCCGAGCGCCGCAAAGCAGAGCGAAGCGGCGACCGCTCCGCCGGAACCGGACGAAGAGCCTCCTGTAACGCGATCGAGGTCCCATGGGTTGTGGGTCGCGCCAAAGGCCGAGCAGTGGCCGGTGCCGCCAGCGGCGAACTCATGCAGATTGAGCTTGCCGACGATGATGGCACCTGCTCGCCTGAGACGGCGTGTGACCTCGGCGTCTTCCTCCGGGATGCGATCGCGGTAGACGAAGCTTGCAGCTGTGGTGGGTACGCCGGCGGTGTCGATGTTGTCCTTGAGCGCGACGGGGATTCCATGCAGGGGGCCACGGAGTTTTCCGGCGGCCTGTTCTTCGTCAAGCAGCTTGGCTTCGGCGAGCGCGTCTTCTCCTGTGACGGTGATGTAGGAGTTGAGTTTTCCGTCGAGCGAGGCGATGCGGGCGAGGACTGCTTCGGTGAGCCGCACGGCGGTTATCTCTCCCGCAAGCAGCATTGCACGGGCTTCGGTGAGAGTAAGGGTGGCAAGATCCAGCGTGGCCGCACTTAGTGTGGCTTCCATTGACGTCTCCATGGGAATCCTCCTTCTATAGCGTTGTTAGGTTGGCCTGTCTGGCAAAGCTCCTACAACGCGATGCGGGACACAAGCGAAATTGGGCGAAACACTGCGCGGGCGGCGAGCTAGTTACATCGTTATTCGGGTTCGATCTAAATCGGAAAACAAATTCACCTACTTATCACGCGAATTTATTCATTTCGTATCTTTTCGCTTTTCGCGTGACGGGGATGTAGTTAGGGTCGCTGTAGTAAAGGCCTATCCGTCTATTTGCAATCTGCTCAATCACCGAAATTTTTCGGCGTGAGCCAGTGCGCTTCAAAGACGGGTGGTTGCGCAGCAGAGAGCCGAATGCCAAGGATGCGAACCTTTCGGCGAAGCACAAACTTCAGGAGGAAAATGATGAAGACCGCAATCCGTCTCGTAAGTTTCTTTTCGCTGCTGCTGGCCGCTTCGTTCAGCATTGCGCAAACGGCAACTTCGTCCCTGCGAGGGACTGTCACCGATGACGCCGGGGCGCTTGTGGTGGGCGCAACGGTCACGCTCGAGAGCAAGGAGACCGGTTTCCACCAGGTGCATACGACCGAGAAGGACGGTGCCTATCAGTTTCAACAGGTGCCGCCGGCGACCTACAAGGTGACGATCGAAAACCCGGGCTTTGCGCCGAAGTCGTCAGTGGTGCAGCTGCTCGTATCGCAGCCGGCGACGCTGAATGTTTCGCTCAGCGTGGCCTCCAACAGCAGCGTGGTGGAGGTGGCGGCGAGCACGGAGGAGACCCTGAACACCAGCAACGCGGCAGTGGGGAACGCGGTCGATGAGAAGACGGTGGAAGCGTTGCCGATGGAAGGCCGCAACGTTCCCGACCTGCTGAGCCTGCAGCCGGGCGTGCTTTATCTCGGACAGCAGAACAGCTCGGCGCAGAACAACGACAGCCGCAGTGGTTCGGTGGCGGGAGCGCGCTCTGACCAGGGGAACATTACGCTGGACGGCATCGACAACAACAGCGTCTTTGGCTATGCGTTTACCGGCGTGCTGCGCTCCACGATCGACTCCGTGGAAGAGTTCAAGGTGACGACGAGCAACAACGGCGCGGACACGGGCCGATCTTCGGGCGCGCAGGTAAACGTCGTGACTAAGAGCGGGACAAACAAGCTCCACGGCGGCCTCTACGAGTACAACCGCAACACCACAACCTCCGCCAACGACTGGTTCAACAAGCTTGGTGAGTTGAATTCAGGGGAGCCCAATACGCCGGGCGAGCTCATCCGCAATACCTTCGGAGCGGCCATTGGTGGGCCGATCAAGAGAGACAAGCTTTACTACTTCCTGAACTTCGAGATGCAGCGGACGGCGGAGGCTGTCCAGGAGACGCAGATCGTGCCAAACGCGGCGTTCCGTGCGGGATCCATCTCCTACTTTTACAACAACGGCTCCGGCGGACAGTCAGTTCAGACGCTCACTCCGGCACAGTTCGCCTCGCTCGATCCGCACTGTTCGGGTAACGGCACCTGCCCATGGGGGCCTGGCGATGATCCGAATATCCTCTCGGTATTCCAAAGCTATCCACTTCCGAATGGGCAGGGCGGCGACTTGCTTAACACCGGGACATATACGTGGGCAGCTCCCGATCCTCTGAACCTCTGGACCAACATCGCAAAGATCGACTATGCACTGTCCGACAAGCACCATCTCTTTTTACGTGCGGATCTTCAAGACGACTCGAATTCAGCGCCTCCTATGTACCCAGGGCAGGCAGCCAGCTACACCATCCGCGATAATACCAAGGGCATCGCCTTCGGAGACATCTGGACGGTGAACCAGAACATCGTCAACAATGCGAGATTCGGATACACCCGCCAAGGTTACTCGGACGCGGGCGCTTCAGACCAGGCGTGGGTCACGCTTGCCGCAGTCAGCAACCCCACCGCCGAGACCTACTCGACGATCACGCATGTGCCCAGCATGAACCTGCTCGACGATCTTACGTGGAGTAAGGGCAAACATACCTTGCAGTTCGGTGTGAACTACCGGCTGGTTCATGACGAGACGAGCACGAACGGCTACTCGTTCGATAACGCATCCTCCTCGGGAGGTGAGTACTTCGACTCTCTCGCCAACACGGGACAAGACCTCGACCCCTCTGCATATCCGGCGCTGGGCTTCCCGGATGTGGCGACGAGCTTCAACAACTCCTACAGCTATGCCGCGATGAACCTTGCCGGCATCGTCGCCTCGACCAGTCTCAACTACGTCTACAAGGTCACGCCAGGAAATAAGGCGACCCTGCTGCCTACCGGCTCCTTCCTCCCGCGCGACTTCAAGGCGAACCAGTTCGAGTATTACGCTGAAGACAGTTTCCGTATCACGCCGAAGTTGACCTTCACCTATGGCCTTCGCCACTCGATCAACCAGACGCCTTACGAGGTCAACGGCCAGCAGGTTTCGCCCGATATAAGCATGTACGGATGGTTCAAGACGCGGGTAGCAGACGCAGCCAAAGGTATTGTGGATCAGCCCAACTTCAACTTCGTCCCCTCGGGTAAGGCAAACAACGGGAAGCCGATGTACGAGATGGCCAAGTGGGACATCGCTCCCCGGCTGGGTGTCGCTTACGCCCTGAACAGCAAGACCTCGATCCGCGCGGGCTTCGGAGAGAACTTCGATAACTTCGGCCTGCAAATCGCGCAGCAGTTGGCCACGCTGGGATCGATCGGCCTCCGGGGCTCGGAATCCACGCTGGCCGGGTGGGTATCCACGGGAGCGGCACCGCGGTTTACTGGGCTGCATGACATCCCCCTTGCACAGTCTAATCTGACGCCACCGGCCAGCAATCTCAACTTCCCGTTTCAAGCGCCGCTGGGGGCCGAGGCCTTCACGAACATTGTCGATGACGGTCTGAAGACGCCACACTCTTCTCAGATCGATCTCTCGATTCAGCGCGATCTGCCGGGCGGCTGGACGCTCGAGACGGACTATGTTGGCCGGTTCGGGCGCCGCACGTTGCAAAATATCGATTTCGGCATGCCGCTCGATCTGGTCGATCCGGCGTCGGGCTCAGACTACTTTGCCGCGGTGGACCAGCTTGAAAACCAGCACTATGCCGGAGTCGCAACCACGAGCGTCGCGAAGATCCCTTACTGGGAGAACCTGTTTCCCGACGCCGCCGGTGTTGGGCCGACGAACAATGGACAGGCTGGACTTACCGCGACGCAGAACATATACAACCACTTCGCGACCAACCCCCTGAACGCATCCTACGGCATCTACAGCATGGACGTTCTGTGCAACCCAGGCTGCGGAGGCACCAACAACCGCTACTACGCGAGCCAGTTCAGCTCGATGCAGACACAGGCTTCGATCGGGACGACGAGCTACAACTCTGGTCAGCTCATCCTGCGCCATCCCATGAAGCGAGGGCTCTCCGCCGACTTCAGCTACACCTTCGGGAAATCCTTCGACCTTGGGTCGGACGCGGAGCGCGCTGGCGGTGGCGCAGGCAGCACGGGTTATACCGGTTACACAACTTTCAGCCAAATTCTGGACGCCTTCCATCCGGGAAAGAACCGTGCGGTCTCGGACTTCGATGTGCGGCATCTGGTGACGGCAGACTGGAACTACAATCTGCCCTTCGGGCGCGGCAGGCAGTATATGCCGACCGCGAACCGTCTGGTGGATGGCCTGATCGGAGGCTGGCAGTTGACGGGCCTTGCCCGTGTGACGAGCGGTCTCCCCTTCGCTCCTCAGGTCGGCGCTGGATGGGTCACGGCGTGGTACTTCCAGAGCTTCCTGGTGAAGACTGGCCCCGTACCGATGAAGAAGCACATTATCCCGGGTGAAGGGCCTGAGGCGTTCGCTAATCCGGACGCGCTTCAGGCCTGCATCGAGACCACCACTACCTGCCCCATCCGCTATCCAATTCCTGGAGAAGCAGGCAGCCGGAACGCCTTCCGCGGAGACGGGTTCTTCGGGATCGACTCCGGCCTGAACAAGACGTGGCATGTGTGGGAGCGGGCAGATCTGAAGGGCGGCTGGGAGGTCTTCAACGTGACCAACACTCCGCGCTTCGATGTGAACCCGAATACGTCGCTGCAGTCTGTTTGGGGCAATGGCGGCTTCGGGATCTACCACGCAGTGCTCGGCAGCCATCGCATTCAGCAGTTCTCATTGCGGGTGGATTTCTAACTGCAACACGAACCCGTTCGACGGCCCCGTGTTCGGCGCAGAAGGTTGCGCGGGACATGGGGCTTTTTGTTTGTTGAAGACCTTTGACTAGGCTGAGGCAGCGAACTGTTCCGGCCTCCGACCCTGGATGGCGTGTGCCGGACTAACAGGACAATCATCCTTGATTCGCTGAAAGCGTTGTATCGATGGACGATGTCGGATGCCGCCCCGGTGCCGCAGATCTCAGAATCGAGACCTGGGTCACCCACATCCTGCCGCAGTGCGAATTGGTCTAACTGGCGCGGTTTTTGCGGCGGAGAGTCTCAGGAAGGCTGAGCCAGATGATGCCGGCGAGGCAGAACGCGAGGCTGGAGGTCAACATGCTGATGCGCAGGCCGAGACGGCCGGCCATCGCGCCGGTGATGAGCGGGGCGAAGAAGCTGATGAGGCGTCCCCAGTTGAAGATGGAGGCGGCGGTGGAGCGGAGGTGCTCTGGGTAGAGCTCAGCGAGCCACGGGCCCCAGACGACGCTCGCCGAGAGGCAGAAGCCGTAGAGGAAGCCTACGCTGATGAGCATCAGAGGCGAGGCGGGAGCTGTGAGGAAGACGCCGATTGCCGCTGCCGCGATGAAGAAGCCGACCGCGCTGGCGCGACGGCCGAAGCGGTCGCCCACCCAGCCCCAGAAGAAGCAGCCGAGAAGATTGCCGGCGAACTGCGCGGCGATGAGATGGCCCGTGACCAGCGCGGGCAGATGCCGGACGTCCTTGAGGTAGATCGTGAGCCAGCCGCTGAAGGCCTGATAGGCGAAGAAGTTGAGGCCGGTGAGCGAGGCGAGCAGGAGCGTCTGGCGGCGGACGGCGGGCTCGCGGATGGGCAGGCGGCGCTTGACCTCGGTTACCGCCTGCCGAATGCTGCCGGGGACGATGGCGTAGGCGAAGAAGGCGAGAAGGATCGGGGGGACTCCGCCGAGCCAGATGAGCAGGTGCCAGTCGCGGCCGCCGAGATGGCCGAAGGCGAAGCCCTGGGTGATGATCGAGGCGCTGAAGACGGCGCTCACCAGGCTGGCGAGGCGGCCGCGGATCCCGGGTTCGAAGAGGCCGACATAGATGCCGACCACGACTGGGAAGCTGCCGCCGAGGAATATCCCCAGAGCGAAGCGCTGCAGCAGAAGCTCGGGATAGCTCGATACCGCGACGCCCGCCAGAAGCATGGTTCCGTAGCCGAGCATCACGGCAACGAGCATGTTTCTGCGGCCAAGGCGGTCGGCGAGTTGGCCGATCATGACCGAGCCGAGGAGTGCTCCCGCCCCTTGCGCGGAGTAAGCCGAGCCGGCCTGAGTAAGCGTCAGCCCGAGGCTCTCGCGGATAAAGGGACGAAGGATGTCGACCGTGTTCCAGGCCCAGCTATAGAAGAACTCAGCGGCGAGGAGAAAGCCGAAGGCGGCGACTCTGCGCGGCAGAGGGAGCTGCATGGCGAACGGCTGTATCGCGGAAGGCAGCGATAACTCCCGACGGGGCGCGTCCGGTTCTTCAACCGCCGTCTGCGCCGTGCTCACGCGGCCTGCTGCATGGCAGCGAGCTTCAACTGGACCAGCATCGAGAGCTCGTCGTAGAGCACCCATTCCTCGACGATCTTTCCGTCGCGGATGTGGAGGTGTGTGATGCCCATGACGACGAGCTTGTGGCCGGTTGGGGGACCCAGCGATCCGGAGCCGTAGCCGAGATGATGGCCGTCCAGAACCCAGCGGATTGCGACCTTCTCGCCTCCCTCTTCGCTGGCGTTCGAGCAGATGTGCTGCGGGACGAAGGCGCAGTCCGGAATGAGGGCGACGAGGCGCATGGTCTGCTGCATCACCGCGGCGATGCCGGTAAGATCGCGCATCAGCGGGCCGTGCCACTGGCAGTTGGAGGCATAGATCTCCTGGATCTTGCCGAACATGCGCTTGTTGTAGATGTGGTGCAGCCAGCGCAGCACGCGGGTTTCGCTATCGGTGTGGGCCAGCGTGAGGTCGGGCTCGGTCTCCGGCGGATACTGGCCGAGCAGGCGGCGGTTCTCGGAGACTTCGAGCACAGCCTCTCCGCGCTCGAACTTCTGCTTCGCCAGCGTCGCCGCGTACTCGTGGGGGTCGATGCGGAGCTGGAGGAGCTGCGCCATGTTGTCGCGCACCACCCACTCGCGGTAGATCTTGTTGTTGAGGATCATGCAGTCCACCAGCGTGCGCGTGACGTAGGTGCGGCCCGTGGGCTTGCCCAACATGCCGAACTCGGTGTGGCGGCCGGTGCCGTGGGTCATGTGCGAGGTGTAGAAGCCGTCGACGTCGTTGCCGCGCCAGATGACGCCGATGGCCATCCCGCGGCGGTCGGGGAATTCGACGATGCGCTGGACGGTCTCGCGGACGACGGATTCGCGGTCGTACATGGTGCCGAGCACACCGTAGAGGACGCAGTTGTGGGTGTAATGCGTATAGATAAGGCCGACATTGCGCTCGTCCCAGATCTTGTGGGTGCAGCGGACGATGTAATCGACGATGTCGGTGTAGCAGTCGTCGAAGCCCTTCATGCTTTGTACGCGCGGGCGGTCTTCGGGTACGAGCTCGGTGAAGTCGCGGCGTTCTACTTGCAGGACTTCGCCCGTGGCTGTGGCGGCGGTGGTGGCCGCGCTCTCGGGCTCCGTGCGGCTTACCTTCATCAGTCTGACTTGATCTTCGCTCACGTTCTCTCCTCGATGATTGCGCCAGACTACACCAGAGCGTGCCTGCGCTCGAAGCGGATGGCGGCGGCGCGGCGATGACCTTCGAGACCTTCGCTCGCGCTCTGCCGGGTGGCGGCGGGGGCGACGAGATCGATGGCGCTGTCCTCCAGCCACTGGTGCGTCGCGATCTTGACGTAAGAGCCGACCCAGAGGCCGCCGGTGTAGCGTCCCGCGCCCATGGTGGGCAGGGTGTGGTTCGTGCCGACGCACTTGTCCGAGTAGACGACGCTGGCGTTTTCGCCGATGAACAGCGAGCCGTAGTTGCGCAGCTTTGCGGCGGTGGTATGCGGGTCGGCGGTATGGACTTGGAGGTGCTCGGCGGCAATGTGGTCGGAGTAGCGGGCCATGGCGGCTTCGTCTTCGCAGAGGACGACCTCGCCGTAGTTCGTCCAGCTCTCGCCGGCGGTGGATGCGGTTGCAAGCGAGGTGAGCTGGTGGGCGACTTCGCGGACGGTCGCCTCGGCGAGGGCACGGTCGGTGGTGATGAGGCCGACGCGGGTGCGGACGTCGTGCTCGGCCTGCGCAAGGAGGTCGGCGGCGATGAGTTCAGGGTCGCCGGTTGCATCGGCGACGATGAAGATTTCGGAAGGGCCTGCGAGCTGGTCGATGCCGACGGGGCCGAAGACCTGGCGCTTGGCCTCGTTGACGAAGGCGTTGCCGGGGCCCATGATCTTGTCGACGCGCGGGACGGTAGCCGTTCCATAGGCCATCGCCGCGATAGCTTGCGCCCCGCCGATGCGGAAGATGCGGTCGGCGCCAGAGAGATGGCACCCGGCGATCATGGCGCGGTGCGCGTTCGGGGGAAGGCAGGCGACGACCTCGTCGCAGCCGGCGACCTTGGCAGGGACGATGGTCATGACGGGAGCGGAGAGCAGCGGGTAGCGGCCGCCGGGGACGTACGCGCCGACGCGCTCGATGGGAATGACGCGGTGGCCGAGGTGAAGGCCGGGGAGCGGCTCGATGTCGAGCGGGAGGATCGTGGCGAGCTGCGCCTCGGCGAAGCGGCGGACGTTGGCGATGGCGAACTCGGTGTCGGCGCGGGTCTGCGGGGCGAGCTCGTCGACGGCGGCGAGGCGCTCGGCCTGCGAGACCTCGATTTGGTCGAGGGTCGCTTTGTCGAAGCGTAGGGAGAACTCGCGGATGGCCTCGTCGCCGCGCTTACGGACGGCTTTGAGGATCTCGGCGACCAAGCCGGCGACCTCGGCGCTGTCGGTGATGGAGCTGCGCTGCGGGGCTTTGATGTACTGGGCGCTTCCGGCGAAGCCTTCGGGAGACGCCGCGATGCTGCTTTCTATGCTCAAGATGTACCCTCGATATGAATAGATGTCTGACGCGAAAGCATATCCGCCGCGCGCCAGACCCGCAATGCCATCGTAGGATTCAAAGGCGTTTGACGGGCGGGACAGGGGTTGAAGGAGTCAGCGTAGGACGTTTCGTGTGCCAGCTCGTTGCCTGCTCATAGGCGTGGGCCATCGCGAGAACGCGGCCCTCGCTGAAGTGCGGGCCGGCGATCATCAGGCCGACTGGCAGGCCGGTCTTTGAGAAGCCGCATGGGATCGAGACGGCTGGGAGACCCCAGATGTCGAAGGGCGTGCAGTTGGAGATGACCTCGGGCTCCATCGGCTTGGGCTCTTCTTCGCGGCTCAGCTCCTCGTTGATGGTGCGGGAGACGATGCGCATGGTGGGAAGTGCGACGAGGTCGAAGTCCTTGAACTCGTCGTCGATGATGCGGCGGATGTGCTGGAGGTCGGTCTGGAACTGGACGTAGTCGGCGAGCTTCTCGCCGCAGGTCTCGTCCGTCTCGTTGTCGAAGAGGGCCTGCGAGCCTTGCAGAAAGCGGCGCACCTGAAGCGAGTAAGCTTCGGGGTTACTCAGGATGTACTTGCGGTGATAGGCCTCGGGTTCGGCCCCGGCGGCGTGCCAGGAGAAGCCTGAGGTTGCGGGCAGATGGATGTCGTCGACCACGGTGGCGAGCTTGGCGAGGACGGCTATGGCGGCCTCGATCGCCTCGGAGGTCGCCTCATCGAGATGATCGAAGAACGGCGCGCGGGGAATGCCGATGCGCAGTTGCGAGACCGGCTGCTTCATGCCCGGACGTAGTCTTCCTTCGCGTGCTCGACGGAGGCGTTGTCGTTCTTGTCGTATCCGGCGAGAGAGTTGAGCAGGATGGCGGCGTCTTCGACGGTCTTGGTCATCGGACCGCAGTGGTCGAGTGAGTAGACGCAGGGGATAATGCCGCGGATCGAGACCAGACCAACGGTGGGTTTGAGACCGACGATGCTGCAGAACGAGGCCGGCATGCGGATGGAGCCGCCGGTATCCGTGCCGAGCGCGCCAAAGGCGAGGTCGGCTGACACGGCCGCGCCTGAGCCGCCGGACGAACCCGCGGGGTTGTGGTCGAGCGCCCAGGGATTGCGCACCGGGCCGAAGTAGGTGCTGGCCGAGGTGCCGCCGTAGGCGAACTCGTGCATATTGGTCTTGCCGATGAGGACGGCTCCGGCCTCCTTGAGACGCCGGGTGACCTCGGCGTATTCGGTGGGGACGCGGTCGTCGAAGACGGCACTGGCGGCGGTGGTGCGGACGCCTATGGTATCGATGTTGTCCTTGAGCGCGATGGGGACGCCGTGCAGAGCGCTGCGGAACTTGCCGGATTTGGCTTCGGCGTCGAGCATCGCCGCCTGCGCGAGCGCCTGCCGAGACATCACCGTGATAAAGGCGTTTAGCTTTGGCTGGTAGATGGCGATGCGGGCTAGCAGAGCCTGTGTGAGCTGCACGGAGGTCACCTGCCCAGACTGGATCATCGCCGAGGCTTCGGCAATGGTGAGCTTGGTGAGGTCGGGGGTGTCGGGCGCGGGTGACTCAGCAAAGAGATGGCGCGGGGACAGCGCCGGGAGCACGGTGGCTGTGGCGGAGAGCACCAGGAAGGCACGGCGGCCGACCTTCAGGGACGTTTCTTCAGATGGATTCGACACACTCATGCTTCGACGGTCTCCCTGGCGTGGAAATCTGATGTAGGAAATCGAGAGCCAATACGGCTAGCATCCATGCCGGTTGCTAAGGGCGCAAGCGAAAGTGTGCGAAATGGTATGCGGGCCGGA
>Ga0209208_10009443_pt1 | contig 12819 bp, 8 predicted proteins | sample S1TSphfallax_3_FD_187694 | JGI IMG/M metagenome (GOLD analysis project Ga0209208, IMG submission 187694) | Host-associated microbial communities from peat moss isolated from Minnesota, USA - S1T2_Fd - Sphagnum fallax MG (SPAdes) (version 2) | ecosystem: Host-associated > Plants > Peat moss >...
AACATGCAACTAAATCTATACAACATGGACACATGTCATAAAAATAATGGCCTAAACTTATACATACTTAAATTATTATACTTAATATATCTACATAGGTTATATACAATAATGTTATGTACCTTAGTACTAAGTTAACCCCATCCTAACTTAGGCTAGCCTAAACTAACCTAGGTTTAAATAACCATGGTTAAACTAACGTAGGCTAAATAAACAAAAAAAAAAACTAACCATGGTTAATTAAGTCAGGCTGAACTAAGTATGGCTAATTTAAATTAAGTTAAATTAAATCAAGTTAAACTAACCATGGCTAAATTAAACAAAATAAACTAATAATGGCTAAAATAAATTAAGATAAAATTAACCATGGTTAAATTTATTAGGTTTAAATGATTATGGCTAAATTAAATTAAGTTAAATTAAATATGGTTAAATTAAATTAGATTATATTAATTATGGCTAAATTAAATTAACTTAGGCTAAAATAAATATGGTTAAATTAAATTAGGCTAAATTAATTATGGTTAAATTAAATTAGGCTATAATATTTATGGCTAAACTAAATTAAGTTAAATTAAATTAGGATAAAATAAATATGGTTCAATTCAGTTAGGTTAAAATATGTATGGCTAAACTAAATTAGGCTAAAATTAACAATGGTTAAATTAAGTTAGGTTAAATTATGTTAAATTAAATTAAATTAAATTAAACCATGGTTTAAATATGTTTTATTTTATTTTATTTTGAAATATTTTTTCAGAAAATGTAAATTTGATTTAATTTTTTTATTCAAAATCAATTAATATGATAATATTAAATTTCATTATAAATAATCATAATTATTAATTAAACATTTATTCTAATTATAATGATAATCAATTATATGTATATATACTCAATAGGTATTATATATTTAAATTTTATTATTTATGTTAAAATATTAATTTAAATAAGCTACATCAATAACCTAAGTATATAAACATCCTAAGTTAATTATTAATTTAAGCTAGATAATAATATTAAAATAATATTTTCATTAAATAATCATAATTATTTAAAATATCTTATAATCATCTTTGAAGTGCAAAAGAAAAGGAGTAATGAAAAACTAACAAGAAGAAAAATAAGCTTTCCATGTTACAAAACATTTTTTATTTTTTTTCTTTGGACCCATCCTACTTTCAAACCTCATAACTTTCTTATTTCTTATTCATTTTAAATTATTTAAAGTGTTATAGGAGCGCCACCTGAAGTCCTACAAATCACATTGGAACTCTAATAGCAAAAAAAAACATAAAATGAACTTTCAGGATGTTTAAGAAGTTCAATAGTTTTTTTTTGGGAGTTTTTTACCCCCTTTACTTTGGGGGGCCATAACTTTCTCATTTCTAATCTGTTTTCAATTATTCTTAGTTTTTTAGATACGCCAAGAGGAGGGCTTCAAGTTTTCTTTGGACACCAAAAGCAATAGAGCCTTGGTGTGGCTGGTATAATCTAATACAGTAGTTGCATGTAATGTGCAACTAGGTTGGTTCATGAGGTTTGCAATGGAATGTTTTAACACATATCCTTTGGCTTCAAATTCTATTTGGTTCAGTATATAAGTATGAGCAATAGCTATGTAGTAGCCAAATATTAAATGCCATTGGGGATGAGTGAATGACAAAAACTTGACCCTTATGAAATGGTTAAACCTAAAAATAAAATTGGATTATTTTAAACCTACCTATATAACCTAAGCCTAGCTACTTTTCAACCTACTTGCATACCTAAGTAAACCTATTTAATAGGTTTTAATTATTACCTACCTACATATGCACCATGTGTCAATATCTTATTAGCCATAAATTGGACGATTTAGATTTCATTGATTAGTAGTAAATTTTTTTTCAATAGGTGGGTTTTGATTGCCACGTGTCACTATATAATTGGTGTTAAAATGAACATGTGTCAAATGGTCAATGAACGTTCCATGATGTGCCATGTGTCATCATCCTAGTGGTAAAAACTTCAATGATTGAGATTAATCCAATGAATTTTTAATTTTGAAAACACAAGAAATTTAAATAGTGACACGTGTCCATAAACTAGTTGTTTAATTTTTAAACATGTGTCATATTTTGATTAGTTGCATTGTAGTTGCAAGGAGAGTTGCACATAAGGTGCAACTACATTTGGATTTGCATGTATGTATGAACATATATATTAAGACCGTATATACATGTTGTATACGTAATGTCGCATGCAACTAAATGTCATGTGCAACTTGTCTTATGCAACTACACAAATTTGTAGTTGCATGTGTCGCATGCAACTGAATTTTAGTTGCAAAAGACAGTTGCAAAACCCAAAATTTCTAGTAATGCTTATTGATCAGCCCTACCTTTCCCTCCTTTATTTTATTGTTGTTCCTATGTTATAATTTTGTATGCAATCATGCTTTTGTGATAATATTCTTGTTATAATCATTCTTGTGAAGGAAGAAAAGGCAACGAGCCCAAGTTTGACAAAGATTGCAAAAGATCTTCATGGATTAGAGCAAAATTGTCCAACATCAATAAAACACTACAATCTTTTGAGTTTTTGTTTGATTTGTTTTAGATTTTTCTTCATTGTTTCTAAACCTCAGAATTTTAGTAGGGGTTTTCAAAATTGTTGTATCTTCAAAAATTCTCATGGGAGTTTTTAATCTTCAACTTTTTTTCCAAACTTGCCAACCTTCATAATTTTAATGGGGTTTCCAAAATTTGTTGTCCTTGTTCATTTTCCAAAACTTTCTTCAATATTTTTTCTTTCAGTTTCCAATCAACAAAATATTAAAGTTGGTAGATGTTCATAATTACAAGGATGTTATATTGTGAGTGTGAATGTGAACAGGTCAGCTAAAGGGAATCTTTTTAGAAATATCCTACTGATATGGAATATTATTTAACACATAGGATGAAATATTTGGTGACGTGGAAGAATATTTTCCCACATGTCATGAATGAATGAATTTTTTAGATGAAAAAATATAATGATAAATAAAATGGATGGACTTTCAAATGGACATTGGCAACAAAATTGTTGCAAAAAACTAAACAAAAAAAAAGATGGAATAATTTCATGTTGGCTTATCTTGAAACATACAACACACGAAATGTTGATGCAATACTTCAAGTTATACTTCATATTTCCTTAATATGAATTTATGTAACATCTAAACCATTTAATTTTTTTAACTAAATCCAAATCCATGGCATATAAACTTGTTGAACCACCAAAAGGTATTTGTTAATCCATATTCTACCCATTCAACACCAAGAGGCATGTGCCCATTAGGAATTGAGACAATGCTAACTATAAACCTAATGACCCACCAAGAAGTATGTGCCAATCCATACACTACCCATTCATTAGAGGCATGTGCCCATTAAGAATTGAAACAATAACATGTAGCCACTAACACTTTACATTATTTATACCATTTCAAGCTATTTGTTATTTCATTCACATCCTCAACCTCTTGCATCTAGCACCATTCTTGTAACTTGTGCAATCAAATTACGTTTCCCCCCCTCTACTACTACTAACTTTCCCAATCTCTACATGAATTTGTATTTGCTCCACCCTTATTGCCTAGCTGAATATTTTCTACCTCTACCATGTGTTTGTAATATTGAAACCTTTATTCTACAATGGAAAGGAAAAAATTGACACCAAATGTCACACCAAACACTTTGGAATCAATGATTGAATACACATTAATTTCAAGCACATTAAATAGAATCTATGAAATGACAAAAAGACCATTGGAATATCCAAGAAATGATACCAAAACTAGACCCCCTCCAACATTTGCTCAAAATCAAAACATGGAGAATAAAATGGAAAAGGATAATTGACAAAACATATGAATGGGTAGCATGGCAATGGGCTAATGCGAAGATAGACAAAGAAAGTCTTTCATTGTTCAAATAGTTAGTACACATTTCCAAGGAAGATATGGAAGATTACAAGGTCCAAATTATTTGAGTACCAAAATATTGTCATGGTGTCACCCTTTCTATACTCCTTTACATAATCCTATTTGACCATGTAAAAATAGAAAATGGATGAGATTGATGGAATTAAAAATTTTAGTGGTCTAAAATATCATACTTATAAAATATTTGATTAATTTTGACTCATTAATATTGATGGGGATCAAAATATAGGACAAAAAAATACCCCATTAAAAACTAGGTCTTTTTTGTCTTTAGTGGTACACTTTAAAGGATTTGGACCCTAAAAATTGGCAATGTTTACACATGCCATGGATTTTTTCAAAGAACCCACGAATTTTTAAAAGTCAATTCCAAAACATTTTTTCACAAGTTTACTAAGTGATTTATTGATAAAAGACTTAGTAACCTTTAGTAACTTGATATCAACATAATTCATGAAATCCAAAAGATGAATTTATGTAACTCTAGGTAGGTAAGCCTAGGTGCCACAAGAATTAAATAATAAATTTTTAAACCATCTAGTGAATTGTCAGATGATAGGGCTAGCCCTAAAACCACGAAAGGTGTATGATAGTAAAAAACAACGATGTGTCAAGAAATGATGGAAGGACTAAAACTTGAAACTTTGCATTAAATTGTAATGTAATACATGTGTTAATACTAATATTTATTCAAAGTATGTGATCTTAGAAATAAATATTTAGTTGTGAAAAAAAGAAATAAAAGGAGGGCTGAACTTGAACATTGAAGCTACATGTTAAACAAATGTGGATTGCCTATTGAGGGAAATAACCATTGACAAAATAAGATTGAAGCAGTAAATGATTAACATACACGAGGACATGATTTTGTGGTTGTTTAAACACATGTAGTTATTCTGCCATTAAGAGTCGTTGTGGCATATCTTACGAATTTAAACTCATCACTACCAACTAACCGGTCCAATGAAAATCAAAAGTAATCATGGTAGATTTAAATGCAAAATTGGAGTCGACAACTACAAATATGTCACCAACTCAACATGTTTCCAAAGTGGGCTATGAATTGCATTTAGTGTAGGTTTATTTTTAGTTTGAAGGGTTCAATTCTAAAAAACCTAGGATAGAGATTTCTTATTTATAAAATGTCATGATATCCATATCCATGACACTATTGTCAAACACCATTAGATTTGGATTTATACATGTTTGTAGCAAAAGTAGTGTGGAAGAATGTATATGCAGAGTTCCAAGCGGAGGTTGGATACTAAGCATCTACCAACCATTTACAGGACTACAAGATATATGGGACAATGATCAAAGTGTTTATGTCGAAGTTTCTGAGCAACTTGCCACAACCACCTAGAGACAATCCATTACTAGCACATCCGACAAATCAAAATTTTAAAACAAGATTTCATCAATAGTGTGATTATCTATTAGGATTCCAATTGCTAAAAAAAATAAACAATTCAATTTTAGAAAAAAAATAGCCAAGAAATGAATCGAATGAAAAGGACGATCCATATGAAACACCAACACTCGCATACAACATGGAAATGGACTAGTTGGTGGAGGCAAATACAAATACTAGTTAGGTGGAGGAGGAGGACTCCACAACATGCACAAACGTCAAACTGACAAAGTTGGATGACAAAGAAGAGAGCATGATGCCAAAGCCACAAAGCCCTGAATAAAACATGACATATGAGGAAGAAAAAAACCTTGAACCGGCAACACCAAGGACAAAAACGGGTTCCAATGATGTGAATAGCACACCCAAAGAAGTTGGCTTTGCACAATATGTTCTTCACAAAGAAAGATGATATGAATGATTATCATAAGAGGAAGCAACATAACACATAGAACAATTTATAAACCAAAAAGAAAATTGTGGACTCAAGATTTGGGGCTTGAAACTTCATAGAGTGTGTATATAGTATGGCATGTGTAGATTTTGGGTGCACCCATCTCATTGATAAGGTTGATTTGAACACCAACCATCCACTTGTTGGGTTTTTTTAATCAAAATATGAATGTTCAACAACCAAATTCATCATGCCTCCATTTTATTTTATTTCTAGCTTGGCATTTGCGTTATTTCATTCATGAGGTTTCACATCAATATGAATTGTAATAATAACTAATATGACCATTTTTTAAACTAAAATTTGTTTGAAAATGATCCAAGTAATTAGTTTCATTTCATTGAAATTTGAATTTCAAAAATCGAGTTCAAAGTTTTAGCAAAAATTGTCTAAAACAAAACATGAAATTTTGAAAATAAATTAACATTTTAATAAAAAATGTGTTTTTGAGAATAAAATAATTTCAACTAATTTTTCGTTACCTACAAACCTTCAAGATGGCTTTCATGAAGATTTGTAAAAAATCATAATGAAAATTATTTTCAAATTGATTAATTTCTTTGAAATTTATTTTTGATAGATTAACCCATCAAAGGCCCCAAGCATTTCTATCCCTGACTCCTAGTGTAAAAGGAAACATTAATTAACATGCTTGGACAATCATATACTCTCAACATCAAGAGTAGGGAAAAGTGGGGGGAAAAAATAAACAAATAGGATGGTCGCTATATTGTAGTGAGTTCTTGCCATCTTTTCAATAGTGGCCAATATCAAAGCTCAAAGTTGGCCCTAGGGATTTCTATATTTTGATCCTCAAATGTTGGCACCAAGAGTAGGGAAAAAGAACATGATAAAAACAAGGACACATGATGATCAACATTGGCCGATATGTAGTAGGGAGTTCATGCAATGTTTTCAATCACCACTTGCAAGGCTAACTTTTGGATTTATGAATTAAGTATGCTTTGAAAGGTTCATTCTATTGCAAATTAAACTTTAGGAACTAGTATTGTTGAAGTCACTCAAACCTTGAAATCAAAATTCTAATAGTCATGAAACATTTGGACCAAATTGTCACCCAAAAAATTGAAAACTGGCCATCAAAACCTTAACTCCTTAAAGTGGGACACCTAGTAACCTATTTGTGAAATTCAATAACTTTTGATCTTCTATTCTCGACATTGAGAATAGCAAAAAATCAAGTAAACATTAAAAAATAAGATTGGAAAAAAATGTAAAGCTATAATTATTGATTGTGTGCTTTCAAACATTCAAGCCAAATTTTGGAAGTGTAACATTACACAAGGGATTTTTTCAATTACTTGGAACAATGAAATTGTCCCACAAACATTCATTGGAAACTATAATAGTTATTGTAACATCTATTTGGCAAGGTCACATGCGTGAATGGAAAATATTTCTAGTGGAAAATACAAAAATGGAAGATATTTCTAGTGAAAAACATATGTAAGAAAGTAAAGAATTCACACAAAAATGGCAATGATGAGAAAAGGAAAAGAAAAGCAAAAATGTCATGTAAGAATTGTATAACACAATAGTCAAAATGAGAATTTTTTTTATAAAAGCTCTCCACCCAACCTAAGGACAACACAAAGGCTCATGCCAAAATGGTCCACCCCTGAGCTCAACACAAAGACAAACTATTTCACTCTCGAGCCTCATCATCTACGAACATTCTTATTATACAATCATACAAAATAGGATTCCTAACCCTAGGCAATGAAACGCTAGCAACAAAGGCTTGGGCTTGAGCTTCAACATACGAAGGCAATATAAAGTCCTTTAAGGGACTAAAGTTGAAATTCAAAAAAGGTAACGTTTTGGAGACGATTATGCATTCCAAAACAAGGAAAAGATAAAAATATCGAAGAATTAAAATGGAAGAACAAGAAATAACAACAAAAAATAGTAGAGTCAAACTTACTCATAATTCAAGACTCTCATGGGTCACCTCTTCACTGGCAAATCTTCATCATCTATGTTAACAACTAGGCGTGTTGCTTCAAGGATAGGAACAACAATCAAGGGTTAAGAATCCTCAATGAAGACGTCCATGTTTAGTTCCATAGCCAAAACATGACGTTGAAGGGCATGACATGCTTTGATGTTGTTGCTTGCAAAAGGAATGAAAATGAAAACCATGATTAGAAGGAAAACTAGTAGCAAACAAACAAAACAAGAGCTACAGAAAGGGGGGGAAGAAAACCTATGGAGCACGACTAGAAAGAAACAAATGAAGCAAGAGCTTAGGAGAGGGGAGGAAGCAAACTTGTGGAGGTGGACAAGTCAACAACAAAATATCCTATTTTGGAGTAGAACTCAATGAGGGCTTGGAAGGTGAATAGATAGAACTCTTTGGCCGTTCAAAATGGCTTTCAAGTCTTTGACATAAACATCAAGGACATGTTTGTCCAATTATAAAGGACATCCTCTTTGGGAACATTAATACCTTTCTATAGGAAGTCCTTAAAAGGAAGGGAGAATGAAATGAGCTCATTGAAGAGGAGTTGAAATCAAAAGCCCTAACTAGAAGAGTCATTCGACTCAAAAAGGTCTACAACATTCCAAAAACAATATTTGATAAAAGGAAACCGGGAAATGGATGCGAAGAAATAAGAAAAAATATGAAAGCTTATACTTTCAAGGAAGGGTCCTTTGAGCTCGCAAGTGGGAGAGAATTAACGATTGCCCAGTTCATATGATTTTTAAAAATTAGCTTTTCAAATAATATTTAATCTCCTTGAGAACTTGGGGATCATTTGAATGGAGAAAAAACACAACCCCATCAGCACTCAAATTTCTTTTGTGAAATAAAAAATGGACACTATCCAATTTTCCCTTCATTTGTTCCAAAGGGGGATCTTTGGGGAGCTAGGGGAAACCAAAGGAACAGGAAAGTTCCTTAGAATGTTAACAAGAACAAGGTTCACCTTGTCCTCATGATTGACCTACACACCATTGGGAAGAGGTAAGAATCAACAAACAATTGAAATGGAAATTATCAAAGAAAACAAGGAGGCATTGAAATGGCTTCACCTCATGAATGAATGTTTTTTTCAAACGCCTGCATCCTTTCTTAGAATTAACCTTCTCCTTCGCAATACTTGGCCAAGACAATGGTAATGCAGTATAATGCCATCTAGGGGGTTTACGAAATGATAATACAAAGGGAGTTGGCCAAGTAGGGGTGAAGCAAAATGGGCACATGTTCTCAAAATTCAAGCTCGACATTCCAAATGGAAAAGAAAGAAGACCACTATGGTGAGGTGGCATGGAGTCTGTAATTTGTTCCAAAACATTCATACCAACAGTCAAAACTAGAATTACATCCAAATGAACCTCCTTGTTGGATTATACTTGTTGATTAGGTCTAATGTTTTCAATCTATGTTCTCTTTCCCAAAGCAAACCCCTTCTTCTTCCCCTCTTGCATTTGAATGTTTGCAAACGATTAATGCGCTTCCTAGAATCCAAGTTTTGTTTTTCTCATGTAATGAAAAGTCTAAAGCCAATGTATTCTCCTTGGGGCAATCAAAATACCACCCACAGTTGATGAAGTGCAAAAAGCTCTAGTCCTTGAAATGCTTTTTATGATACATGGTGTTATCCACTTTTGGATTGCACCAAATCCCAAAGAGGGGGGGAGTTGGTCAATGGCTCCCATTAGAAGAAGGACATGATATAAATACTTGTAAACACAATAACATTTTAATTCTAAAATATTTTTCATGCTTTACTTTTGGCACTGAGAGTAGGGGCATAGTGGTTGTAGTAAAGGGAGGAAAGAAGTGGCCAAACATGTACAACATTCGTTTGAGGGCCTCCTTCCCTCCTATTTGTTACTCCTAGGACTTGTTTCTACGCACTTTGTCCCTTGGGTTGAACTCATAGAAGAAGCATATTCCCCATAGAGCTTGCCATTAGTCTTAAATGTAGGAGGCAACTGAGACAACTTCTAGAAGATCTAACATAGTCAAACCAAGATTCATGATTGTAGTGGCATAATGCTTCAAAGCCTTGGACTCCAACTACATTAAACAATTAAAGGATCAATGACCAATGAAAAAGATGCAAGAATGCAAAGTAAAGCGAAGAAGAAATCATACTTGGTGCTAGAAAGTGGCCTTCTTGAGCCACTTATCAAACTACTAGTTCGAAAATCCTTGCTTTGGGAACTTTTTGGCCTCCCTCAGCACACTAGACTCATTCCAAGTCGTGAGCCAAGAGAGTTTCTGCTATGGAGTCACATAGGAGTATGCCAACATTTGAAGCTTTTTAGTGAACATTTTTGGTTATGAATTCATGTCATAATGGACCTAAATTTCTTTGAGGAAGTTTGGACCTAGAGCTAGGTCACAAATTGGAAGGTGCTTATAAAATGCAGAATAATGTTCCTTTCGAACTAGCTCCATGGCCTTCTCCATATGCTCTTGAAGCTTGCCTTTGGACCTTTTTGTGGGGTCAAAAACTTCTTCATAGTAGAGCTTAACTGCCACATTAGCAACTATAAATATCTCCCATTGTGAATAGAAGAAAAAGAACAAAAAAGATTAGACAAACTCCAAAAGAAAAGGATGATGAAATGAAAGGACTCTCAACTAAATGATGGGGAAAAACATATTATTAAACTTATACATGTAATAAAAAAAGGCTTTTGACATCAAGGAGTACCAAGTCTTGCGGGATTTACTTTGGCATTTCTTCAAAACATCCACCATAAGAATAATCTAGAATTGCTCTAGGGGAATGTTGCCAATGGATTGGATGCAAAAAAATTCATGCACAAGGCTTGGCCACACATGGTCAAACTCCACAAACTTGGGAACAAGGAAAAAAGTTAATAGATGGAATCAAGAACATGAGAGCTATGGAAAGATAATACAATGAGAATTCAAAACATAGTTGAAAAGTTAGAAACTGACTTGTTCAAGTCTGTTGTAGCAGTGAAAAGCTCCACAAGGCAATGTGAAGTGTTGAGCACAATGGAATCCATTGAGTAATGCCATTTAGGATCCTCATTATACACACATTGGATGTAAGGTAACCAAGCTTGCAACCTATGGTTGCCATCCCACACAAAAAACATACGGCTTGATAGAAACTTGAAATCCAGATCTCCAAAAAAAAAGTGTTCAAATTGCTCATTTTCAAAAAGCCAATGGGCATTTAAGAGTCAAAAAATTACTCCTCTCCTTTCTAATTCAAGGGAGATACATAAAACACCTTCTTCCCTTCGCAATATGTAGTCTGAAAATGCCTACTCCATTTTCAAGACATTAATTTTGAAGGCATGATGCATGATAAGCATGGAGATCATTTGGTAAAGGGGGATATTCATTTGTATTTTTTTCTTCAACAACATCTTGTGCATTTCAAGGATCGCAGTTGAACTAATTTTCTACTCTTGAACAACTTGGGTGGTTTTGTCAAAGGACAGGCTATCCATGGGTTGAGCCACGTCTAAAACCTATGACCATTGAATGAAAGGAAAAAATCAATAACTGACAAGCAAATTGATATTACAAAATAACTCAAGGATGGTTCAACACTAACCTCCATGGTTTCATTTATTGGGGGCATTATGAATGCATCCCTTAGCTATGGATTCATAGCCCCCCCACGAAACTACTTTTGGTGTTGAAAGAAGCTTGACACATGAATTAAATTTTTTTTTAAAATGTTGAGAATAACTTAATGAATGTGTTGCAACCTTAGCCTTGGGCTCGCGACCAAAGCAAGGGCTTGCAAAGGTGTGGGCCAAGTGTGAAGCCTGGGAGTCACATTTCATGCTCCCAGGAGTGTAAGAGAGTGTGAAGGAATGAACCCCCATTAATGTCGCAATCATACCTTGGGTTCGCGACCAAGGCAAGGGCTTGCAAGGTTGCAAGCTAAAAGGACAGCTCGAGAGTCACATTGCATGGTCCTAAGAGTGTAGGAAAGTGTGAGCGAATGAACCCTCACATTCCCAAGGGAGCTTCCACTTTGGGAGTTGGAGTCTTAATGGACTTCCAAATCTTTAGAGAGTGATTGCAAAGGTCAAAACTCAATGGGTTGAAGATTTCCTTATATTATTGGAAAAATATTGGAACTTAAATGTCTAAAATGGGTTCGCATGACCAATTTGGACACTTAAAACACAAGTTATGACCAAAAGAAGGGCCGGGAGTCAAATTGACAATTTGACTTCTGACCACTAAAAGTCGAGAATCACCTTGATTTCCTTGCGTGTATGTGTCATGCAACATAATGTTGAAAATTTCTTGACAAGGGCTACAACTTTGCTTTAGACCTCATCTCAATCGGAGGTTTTCACGCAAAGTTATCGGCCCCCCAAAGTTGTAGGAATCCCAGCTATGAGAATTTCGGGACTCCCATTTGAGAATCTTGAGACAAAATGAGATTTGGGTGCTGGTCCCATGGCCAAACATAGAGTATACTATAAGAGGGAAGGTGGTGGCTTCCCCCAAGCTTGGGCCGTGGTGAGTCTTGTGAGGGCAAGTTTGCATGTGGCTCATCCTAGCACCAAAAATGTTCTAGCTTTGCACTAACCAACTCGTTGTTTGGTTTTATGTAGGTCCATGTGAGTGAGTGATTGCTTGTCATTCTTCCTAATCCCATTTCGGAGCTCTAGCACACCCTTCTACCTCCAACGTCCTATGAACTAAGGAACATGCCCCAATTCCTTACTTTTTCGTTGTTTTCACTTCAAATTCACATTTGAGTCTATTAAGGAACTTGGGAGCGCATCAACCAAGAACCCGAACTCACCAAAAGCCTAAACTCAAGCTCAGGACCGATTATGGATCCAAGTTTGAACTCGGGTTCATGGTGCCCCCCCCCCTCCCCCCCAAGTAAGAAAGCAAAACAAAAGATGGAAACACATGTGTGATTCTCAAGGACAGTCTCACAAAGAGGAAGAAATGAGAATTCAAAACCATCTTGTATACTCCCAAAAACTCTAAATTGG
>Ga0209208_10009444_pt1 | contig 12818 bp, 14 predicted proteins | sample S1TSphfallax_3_FD_187694 | JGI IMG/M metagenome (GOLD analysis project Ga0209208, IMG submission 187694) | Host-associated microbial communities from peat moss isolated from Minnesota, USA - S1T2_Fd - Sphagnum fallax MG (SPAdes) (version 2) | ecosystem: Host-associated > Plants > Peat moss >...
AAAACAAATTCACATGTGGCTTTTCATGTCCATGAAATGTATATTAATTTAAATTAAATTTGACATTGACATAAATAATTATGAATTATTGAAGACCATATGAAAACATAAGGAAAAAAAAGTGGTTGATTATCATTAATAATGCACAACAATGTGAAATTCAAATTATAGACTTCCCAAAGCTATAAATTTTATAAATATAAAGTTTCACAAGTTAAAGATTAAATTTATGAAGGTATTAAATTTTACAAGTTCAAATTAAAATTTGCGAAGATGTCAAATTTTATAAGTAATATAAACCATTCACCTATCTAGAGAGTTTAACCTATTTGTTGATTTTTTTAAAAAAGTTGATAAACCACCTTTTGAAATTCTTTTTCAAAAGTTTTTTTTAAAGGTTCTAGTTTTAATTTTAACCAAGGGTTAATTGATGAAACCCTACCATGCAAACTTTATTAAAAAAATGCACCCAAGAAAAAGAAGAAAAAACAAGGGGCAATGACCAAAGTCTAAGCAAACAAACAACCCAAAGGAGATGGCCAATAAGAAGGTAATTGACGCGCCCCCAAGTTCCTTGTTAGACCCAAAAAGGGTCCAACTATGTTAAAGAGCGAAAGTAGTTGGAACTTGGTGCCACTCCCAACTTCCAACATTAAAGGGGGTGAGAAGGGCATGCTGAAAGCTCCAAGATTAGACTAGGAAGAGGGACAACTATTTATTTACTCGATCCTGCATTAAAACCAACCATAAGTTGGTTAATTCACCTTCGGAAACACTTTTAGTGTTGGGATAAGCCATAAGCAACACGGACTCACTTGATTCACCACGGTTCGGACTCGAGGGAAGCCACCACCTTCCCCCATATAGTATTCTCTGCGTTGCTCTGCCGCACCCGCATCTAAATGGCTTTTATTCCCAAGACTCCCAGGGAGGAGTCCCGAAATTGTCCTGGATTGGACTCCCGGGACTTTGGGAGCTCATAACTCCAACTCAAACCTCGGATTGGGATGAGGTCTGAAGCAAACTTATAGCTCTCCTCAAGAGCTTTCCAACAGTGTGTCGCACTCCACCTGCACACACTGGGGTCAGGTCGATTACCGACTTTTTGTGGTCGAGAGTCAAATTGTCAGTTTGACTCCCGGCCCTTCTTTTGACCATAACTTGTGCTGTAGATGTCCGAATGGCTCATGCAAGGCCATTTTCGACATCTACAATTCAAGGCCTTTTCAATGGTATAAAAAACACCTCAAGGCAATGTGTTTTGACCTTTACAATTGAGTTCTGAAGTTACGGGAGTCCCGGAGGACTCCAAGTTCCCACTTTTGGGAATGCGAATCCCATCCTCACACTTGCTTCAAAGTGGGGTTGCGACAGTAATGGAACCATTAAGTATCAAAACCTTCACTAATCACTTGAAACATATCAATTGAAGAAAAAAGAAGTATACTTGATAAAACTCCACACCTAAAAGAACCTTCCCCTATAGTAACAACTCACCTCGAGATGGAGGTGGCATGCATTTTCTTTAAAGCCATTAACATTCATTATTTATAAAAAGAATGCAAAACCAATAAAAGGAAGGCTAAGTTTTGGTGCCCCTTGCTATCCATGCCATGTTAGCCCATTGATGAAAAAAATTATTGGATTATTCATGAAGACACCTAAAAACCTTTATGGCAAAAGGAAGAAACACGTTTGATGGGTAATGGTTACAATAAAATCTTTTTTCCCCCTAAGCCACCATTATTGTAACCACCTCACATAAAAAAAACTACCCATGATACCAAGTTTGTTTAAGTGGGGTCAATGATCATGATGTTGGCCAATGTGTAAATGTTATCAATCGACAAAACAATGTTGACCTTTTAACAAAAAAAAAAAAAGAAGGTGACAAAAAAACATGGGTTTGTTCTTGCAAGACATGAAACCTTACATCTATCACAATGGATGCAAATGTGTCCTAAATAGCATCATGGGATGTAATCCTCTCCCCACCATGGGCATAACAGAGGAAGTAGATCCCCATGGGGTCTAATGGTTGGCCATAGATGTAATGCGTCATACCAAGATCCAAAGGATGGCGGAGGCTTAACTTGGTTTGCAACATATAGGAGAAAACATTTGATGGAAAATGAAAGCAGGGGATGATAAGGCAAGTAAACAACCAAGCTCCCATGCTAGGCCTTGCATAGGATTTCAAACATGGCCAATGCAATTTAGAAGACATGTTAGAGATGATGCTAGAAAAGGAATGGTCGTGCAATCTTTCTAAAATAGTTTTTTGAAGTCGATTTGCTCCCCTTTCTATAAGTTGTTCAAATGGGGGTAAACATTATGTCGCAATTGGGGGAAGAAGCTCCCAAATTAAATTCAAATGCGCCTAGAAAGTGAATGAACCCAAACTACCCGCCCCAATGGCCTCCAAAAGGAATGAACATGAATTCAATAAAACTTTAGAAACAATGATAGACATTATTAATGCCCAACTCCTTAGGTAAATCGTTGATGTAATGGTTTTTGTAGAAATGAAACCTATCCTTTCACTAGAAATGGGGAGCGAAACCTACCAACGCACCAAAGGGGCTTTTGAACATTTAAGAAAACTTGGGCCTAAAAGCTTCTCAAAAAAAAACCTACATGAAGGTTGAGTTGAAAGAAACAAGTCAATGTTGGAAGCTCGGAAAGGAAGGAATGCACAAAACAAATGAGAAGGAATTTGTGTGAAACATTGAAATAGGATCCTGAAAGCAACCTGAACATCCTTCAACTTCAAAAACACATTTGCATGATGCACATCTTCATCCAAAACATCTTACCAAAAGGAAGAGGAAAAAGACACAAAGCCAAATGGGACCCCTAAAACCATAATGCCATTAGGAAGTAATAAAAACCAAGAGGAGAGGAGAAATTGGGGGGCAAGCTGGAAGGTGACCAAGTTGTGCACTTGTAGGGCTAGATAACTAAACCCATTCAGGCCAACTAGGAAGCAAAATGGTAAAATGTAGGGGAACAAAGGAAGCAGGGTTAAAAATGTGAATGTCATTTACCAACAAAAAGAAAAGACACAAAGGAAAGGTAATAAAAGAGGTTACCAAACACAATTAAAAGTAGGTCACCTTGACACATGCCCATGGACGAAAAGATAATGGACAATTTCCCCTTGGGGATTGATGACTAAAAAACAAGGGCAAGTATTAAACATAAAAAAATGGACAAAAGGGAAAATTTGAGACTATTGGCTTCCTATTGGATGAAGCTCCTAGAAAATGGCCTTAAGCAAGATGAAATTAAATACATTCAACACATCCACTTGCAACACCACCCAATCAAGATACACATCCAAAATACCTTGAATACTGTGCACCATGGCTTCACACTCATCCCTAATTGCCATGCCAAATTGATAAACAACAAATGAGACGTGAACACATCTCGAAGCTGAAAACATAAGGTTTTGTTGACTAATCAATAAAAGACCTTGCCCATTGCAATGGGTTGAAGTTATGTATATATTTATAATCATCTAGTATAATATAGTGAGTTGAGTAGTGAAATTACTCAGAGTGTAGCCTCTGATAATTATTATGATGATTTTCACCATGTCAACTTCATATTTTCACAAAATTTCATTTCACTATTATTTTGAGGATTATTCAATGATTAATATCAAAGCTTTTTACCCAAGCAAATGGATCCTGCTGGGAAGGGACCCATCATTAAATAGAATCCTTAGGCGGCGAGCCCAATTAAAATGTTAAACAAGATAATTTCTTTGGAAAATCACTCGTATTTTGACGTAGAGATTAGAATTTAGCATCCTCATTTGCTGCCTCATTTTCTGTCGTGAATCAAACTAACCGACACATGCCGGAGAACCGTCGGGAACAAAATGGTCGAGCGTCTTCCGCAAGAAAACTCGAGAAAATTGTGGGGGGATCTCGGTCGACAAAATTGAGAGAAGATTTGGTCGTGTTCGCCGTCCGCCAGGGTACGTCGTGGTCGGCACCATCATCGTCGTCCAAGTAGTCTCTGGTAAGCTTTACGGCAAATTTCGTTCTTGTGACAAACAATATTTGTTGTTTGTTGTTTTGTGTTATGAGCCAGGTTTGTCTAGGTTTTTCCGGTTTCGTTTTTTGTCTTGCTTTTTTTAGTTGTGTTTTTGTTATCGACTTTCTTGGTGATTTTTTTTGGTGTTCGTTGCCATCGGAGCTTGTATACCGTTGCTGTACCTGGCGATAATCGAAGACGCTCAATCCCTCGACTCATTGTTGTTCGTGTGATAAACAAGTTTGTGTAGGTTGTGCTGTTTTGTTTTGCTTTTTTCCAGTTCTGTTTTTTGTATCGAGTTTCTTGGTGAATTTTACCATTGGCGATCGTATACCGTTGCTTCACATCGCGACAAATCCAAGACGGTAAATTCCTTGACGCATTTTTGTTCGTGTGATGAACAAGTTTTGTGTAGGTTTTGCTGCTTTTTTCAGTTCTGTTTTTGCATCGAGTTTCTTGGTGCATTTTCTGTGTCTATGGCTATCGGAGCTTATATACCGTTGCTGTACCTGGCAACAACTCCAAGACGCGAAATTGCTTCACTCGATTTCGTTTCTGAGAACGCGCCACGCCCGAGTTGATATTTTCCTTTTTATTTTTGTTTTTTTTCCTCTCCGCGTTTCTTTCTGCTTTGCAACCGCAAGATTTGTCGTTCCTTGTGTTGTGATGTTAGACGGATTGCACTCTGGACTGAGCAATTTCACAGTCCTGTTTTGTGTGAAAGCTCGTAATCCTATCGTCTCGGCTTTCTTCTTCTTTCTCCTTAGAGCGTAGATATCGCTCTGTTTCTCGAGCAATCGTTGGAGAATTGGAATTCTTTTCAAGGTTTAGGGTTCACATTCCCTTTTTCAATCAATGTGAGAAACTCCATTTTCCTCCATAAGGGTTTCCCTTTTGATAGCATAGTCCTGATGCTTGGCAAGGATTATTTGTCTAGGATAATTGCATACTGAATGTCTACTATTTGGGTTGTGTATTTGATCATCCAACCAGATTATGGCCCTTTTGCTCCTGACGGCCCTGCTGGTGCTCTCTGGACTTGCACAAGGATGGGATGGTGGTATTTTGATGCCAACAGAGAAGGAAAGTAAACTGTCTGGAAAGGAGGAAGGAGTGCGATGGGCCATTCTGGTTGCAGGATCATATGGCTATGGCAACTACCGCCATCAGGTAGATTTCCTGTTTGCATTTTTGGGACTGTATGCTTTTTGGATTTGTGCAATTGCCCTACATGAATCCACATCTGGGAAATATAATTGTGTAAAATTGTTGTTATGTTAATGCAGGCTGATGTGTGTCATGCATACCAAGTTTTGAAGAAGGGTGGGATGAAAGAGGAGAACATAATTGTGTTTCTATATGACGATATTGCGCACCACCCTGATAACCCTCACCCTGGCACCATGATCAACCATCCTCATGGACCAAATGTCTATCATGGAGTCCCCAAGGTTGGTATGGCCTGCAAATAAATTATAGAAATCAACGCTTCACTCCAGGTCCTTGCTTGATTTTTGTATATAGTCTAGTCAATGGTTGTATTGCACTGTTATAGCAGCAGGGTTTGAAGCTTGTTGCCTATTTGTTGTGTTCAGGATTATACAGGAAGAAATGTGACCGTGAGTAATTTTATTGCTGCACTATTGGGAGAAAAGGAGGCAATAAAAGGAGGCAGTGGAAAGGTGGTGAACAGTGGCCCAGAGGACCACATCTTCATTTACTACTCTGACCATGGAGGCGTTGGTGTTCTTGGTGTGATTCGAATCGAACACTTCACTTTTGATCTATTCCATGTTGCTGTTCCAATTGGTTGTCTATGAGCTAGTTATCCGATATCTGATTTGGGTTGCATAGTTTGCAAGTATGTCTAATGGGATTGGGCTAACGTGGTTGAAGCAGTTTTGACATATTGTCATTTTTGAAACAGGCATGCCTACAACACCACATCTGTATGCAGGTGATTTCTTAGAGGCTTTAAAGAAAAAGCATGCAGCTGGCACATTCAAAGAAATGGTAATTCCTTGTCCTTTCTTTTTTGCACTATTTTACAACCATATGCAATGAAAGTCATCCTTCGCTTGAAAAATGTGGTGAGTAAACAACACCATCCAGGAGAGACTATCACCAATTGTTTGTGTGCACTCTTCAGATTTTGTAATGAAAATGTGGTGGTGATTAAACAACCTATCTTGGGACATTTCCAAATATTCATGCACTCTTAGATCTTCTGTGAATATTTGGTCTTTGTATATATGTTCTTTCCTTTGAGAGACAGGTATCCTGTAATGAGATCAGGAAAGTCATTTAAAATTTTGTGTGAAAGAGCTGTCAGAAAGGTGGTTTTTGAGATTGTCTTCATCAGGGAGTCTTACACTTCACATTTTGTTCAAATTCCATAAAAAAGCCACCCTCATAATGGGGGCACTATTGTATTGGAACCTGTCTGACAGTTGCTTTTAGAAGGGCTCATTTTATTCCCATCCTCCCTAACTTCAGAAGATGGTTCTGTCTTTTGAATCAGTTGAGCAAAGATTGTCCTTTGGCATTTGCAAATGTTCTCTCAATGAAACACAGAAGGCAGACTCTTACTGGAATACATTGATGTTCAGGTTATATACTTAGAGGCATGTGAGAGTGGGAGTATGTTTGAGGGACTATCACTGGAGGACATGAACATATATGTCACCACTGCTTCAAATGCTGAAGAGAGTAGCTGGGCAACATATTGCCCAGGCATGGTTCCATCAGCACCCTTTGAATATGACACATGCTTAGGTGATCTTTACAGTGTGGCATGGATGGAAGATGCGTAAGTAGTATTTTCATTGAACCAATTTTTTCCTTACTTCATAGTTATCTCTTGCTGTATTCCTTTATGCAATTTGCTATTGTTCTTTTGCATCTCTTTTCACATTTTCCTTCCCTGGTTCTTTTGGAATACATGACAGTACAAATCTGGGAGGCTCAATCTATTATTGATGGAAGTTTCCTTTGCAGCCTCTCCAGTTACTAATCCTGCTCATTTGTTGTTAGACTACTGTTTGGGTACACATTTCAAAGGATGTACAAGAATGCAACAGGTGCTAGCTTGTATGGACTGAAATAAACTGGTGTGTTCTTTCCATTGTGCTAATCTTTTTTGTGGATTGGAGGGTATGGACAAAACATGCCAAAATGGTCTCTGTTGGTATACTGATAAGTACTTGATCCATGTTCTTGGTGGCAGTGAGATTCAGAACTTGAAGAAAGAAACACTGAGGGACCAGTATCTGATAGTAAGCGCTCTCCTGCACTCAGTGGCTTGGCAGTGTTTTCAAGAAAGTGAAGTGTCTTGTAATGGACAATGTAAATTGTGATATTACAGGGTAGGAGTTCCATCAGAAGTTGCCAGAATTCAGTGTTGTGATACTCAAACCTTGATCTGTGATTTCAAAAGTCTAACTAAAGTTGGAGCCTGAACTGATTAACTGACCAACTTTGATGTATGCAGGTGAAGTCACGAACCTCAAACCACAACACATATAAGGCAGGCTCACATGTGATGCAATATGGTGATGTTCACATGACTGCTGAGCCACTTGAACTTTATCTTGGCTTTGACCCTGCTACTGAAGATGCTACTGATCCAGTGTTACCAGAAAGTGGCAGGACCAACACTTTGGAGACCAGGGCTCCAGAGGTGGTTGTAAACCAACGGGATGGGGACCTTCATTATTTGTGGCACAAGGTCTCTTGCTTCAACACATTCCCTGTGTCTGTTAACACCAGAAGCATGTTCTTTTCAATGTTCATGTCATCTCATCTCAGGTTTTCCTTGAGGGAGGAGTCTATCCAATTGTTTTATGAACATGCAGGCTCAACATGCTGGAGCATCTGTGACCTTAGTTGCATAATGAGGACTTGTGTATCTGTAGATTCTTTGTCTTGGCTAGGTTTTGAAAGTAGGCAAGAACCAGATTGTCTGCTCTGTGTGAAAGAAGATCTGGAAATGGATGCAGTACTGGAAAGCAAGGGAAGGGTCCACACGGAAGGCAGAGGCAGGGATGGATTTGGTGAGAACGATTAACCACCGTATGCATCTTGATAAGAGCATGGATCTTATCGGCAAGCTTCTCTTCGGCTCTGAAAATGGCCCCTCTAGACTGAGTGCAGTGCGTCCTCGTGGCCAAGTTTCAGTGGATGACTGGGACTGCCTTAAAAACATGGTAATCAGACACAGCAAGATCAGATTTCACAATTATTGCATCCTGGTTACTTCAAATTTTTCTGGTTTTACTTGACCTGAATCATTTGTTAACTACTGAGTTGTTTTCAAGTTATTAGACTAGTGTTCTCATTAAACAGCCTAGTGGCTTGTTTGGTTGATGCAGGTTCGTGCATTTGAGTCAAGCTGTGGAGAATTGACACAATATGGCATGAAGCACATGCGAGCTTTTGCCAACATCTGCAATGCTGGTATTGATGCAACTAAAATGGCAACGACTTCAGCTGAGGCTTGTGCCTTAAGTGCATTTGGATCAGAGGTGTGGCACCCTGTTAAAACAGGATTTAGTGCTTAGGAAATTCAAAAAGGAGTTTCCTGTAGCAAAAGGATTGGAGTATTAGCCATTCAGTGAAACAGTTGGCTGCAATTGGGTTTCACATTTATGGAACCAGGGTCAGCTTCACTGTCTGTAGGTTTGAGTTTGCAATCTGAAAAACGTAACAGCAGAATTACAACTGTAAGGAAATGTTCAAATCAGTTCTTCTGTACATATAATCTGGTATCTTGTCACCATTGGTCGCTTAGCCTTCATTACGATTTGATTCTGACATTTCATTTAGGGGGGCCTGAGTGGCAGTGTGGCTGAAGTATCTTGAAGCACAGAACATTCTGTTGATATAGCCAGTATCCTGGAGTAGGACATTTGTGAACAGGGGAAAATGATTGTATTGTGGATTGGTGCCTTTTGATTAGCAAATACATGTTCCCACTTTGAAAACATCTTTTGTTGTGAGCTAGATGGTGTTGATCAGCATGTTCTACTGTGATGTTGTAGGTATTATGCAGATGCTTCTTGATGTATGTGATATGTTCTGTAATGGCCATTTAATTAAGCTGCAGATGGAGAGTGAAAGAGTCTCTTGGAGAGATGAAGCGCATGTGGATGCAAAGAAAAAGAAAGAAGATAGTCAGAGAATCCACTTTTGAAAAAAGGCAACAGAAAGGTATGTTTGTGAACACTTTCTGTACAGAGAAGTATGTTTACAGACAGTGGTCACTAAGCTGATCCAATATTGTTGAGTCACAGCTGAGTGGTGCCTCCTCAGCAGTGGTTTCTTCTGGAGCCTCAACAGCATGACCACTGGGTTCTGCTGGATCTTCATCTTCATCTCCATCACCACTCCTAGTGATGATTGCCTTGGGGATTGCATCAGACTCGGTTTCCTCAACTGAGATTATGAACAGGAGCTCTTCAACAACCTCTTTCATAGTTGGCCTGTTTACTCTGTTATCTTCCAAGCAATTTAGTGCCAACAGAGTAACTCCAATCATGGTGTCAACAATCTTGGGTGCAGCTGTTGCAATGAGCTCTGGATCAATGAGCTCCAGCAGCTTTCCCTTTTCAGATTTGGTTTTGGCATAGATGGCAAGGTTGACATCGTCCTGCTCCCGAGAAAAATCAATGGCTCTCTGGGAGGAAACAAGTTCAAGCAAAACAACTCCAAAGCTGTAGACATCACTCTTATCAGTCAACTGAAAGTTGTGGTAATAACTTGGATCAAGGTAACCTAAAGTGCCTTGTACAGTTGTTGAAATGTGACTCAAATCTGGGGAGGCTAATGTGGACAGCCCAAAGTCTGAGACCCTGGCATTCAGAAGATTATCAAGCAAGATGTTGCTAGACTTGATGTCCCGATGATAGATAGAGGGGTATGCCGCAAAGTGCAGGTATGCCAATCCTTCTGCTGTCTGTAGAGCAATCTGAAGACGTGTTTTCCAGTCTAGAAAGACACCCCGTGATTTGTGCAAGTGCTCAAAGAGATTGCCATTAGGTACATATTCATAGATCAAAAGTGGCTGCTTCAGGTCAACACAACAGCCAAGCAACCTTACGAGATTTCGGTGGTTGACTTGTGATAGTATGCACACTTCATTTATCACTTGGTTTATCCCCTTCAGATTCCCCAACTTTGCACTCTTTACAGCAATCACAGTGCCATCTATAATTCCCTTGTACACTTCCCCAAACCCTCCACTTCCCAACACTCTGTCTTTTGAGAAACCATTAGTGGCTTTCCTCATTTCCTTGGTTGTAAACACCCTTGGATACTTTCCACCACCATTGACATGAGAGAGCCTGCTTGAAAACTCCTTGAATCTCATCAATTCTGCAAGTTTCTGCTGTCTTTTCCTTCGGAAAATCCATGTCAGCACAGCATATCCTAGTAGCAAAGCTGTTACACCACAAGTGAGGCCTGCCAATAGAGAGACCAACAATTCTAGATGTTTAGAAGGTTCACAACTCGCATTTGCCTACTAATCTTCTCTGCAAAACCACAAGTACAGTCTAAAACCATTTGCCAGTGAAGTTGACCACTTCAACCCATCATCAGCTACAATTATATGTATGCATTCCAACTCCTTTAACACCTCTGAGAAGCTCTAATTTCCTGTAGCACAACTTGGTGGTGAATAAGTGCAGAATGGGGAGGAGAAAACTATGTTCGGTCCTAAATTTGTTATTATGAGTAGTGGGAGCAAGTGAATTGGAACTTGGAAATTGAGCTCGTTATGTAGCACAATTGCAGCAACAGGAATATCAAGGGATTCACTATAGATTGAAGAAAATTTCAGAAAGGCTATACCTGCCACTAGAGCTGTAAGATTGGAGCGTTTAGCACAACCTCCATCCTGTGAGAGTGGTCCACATTCAGGTATACCTGGAGCACCACCAACCCATATGCATATGAGGCAAAATTGCATGGAAAGCTCCCTTGAAAGACTTTAAGAGATGAGATACAGAGAGGCCTGCTAAAACCTGCATAGAGATTGTGTCTTGTGAGTCTAGAACCTAGAAGAAGAAGATGTGCTGCGCCTTGATCAGAATCGTGAAATTGCTGTGAACACGAGAGAACGAGTATATCATCACGTACTTAAAACACAGTAGCCATTGACACTGTCCCAGTGATAAGCAGAATTGCAAAGGCACTTGAGTGTGTTGGTTGCAGGATCCGGCATACAAGTAGAATTCGTCTCACAATCACTTGTAGTTCTACAAGATGGTTCCAGAGGAACCTGCCATTGGATTTCAATGCCATAGCTCCACTCGCTTGGTGGTAGCATTGGGTCCAAGTCTATCACACTTGTGTATGCTGAACATTCTTGGCTGCTCAGAGGGATTTTGTATGCAGTAGTTGGGCCAGATTGAAATGAACAACAGAGGTCATTGCCACAACCGTTAGCTGCTGCAACAGTTTCAGCAAATTGCCTGCAGGGACTAGTGGCGCTGCAATTCAAAGGAGATTGTAGCATAACCGAGGTGCAATTGAGAAGCATGACTGTATTCCTGGAGGAGAGATTGAAATCAAGGTTCGGGTCCAGTTCGAATCCCCCATTGACAAGGTCCGGTGTCACACAAGAGGACCCTGTTAACTCTGCCGGAGCAACCACAATCAGTCTCGACGCTGCATCAACGCTGAGAATAGGATAAGAACCTGTCGTCGTTACTAGCTCTAGTTGTTGAGCAGCAGTACAATTCAATCGGTACTCTGGTCTGCCGCACGCTCCTACCGCACTCGTGGACAAAGGATAAGGCACGCTCATATTCCCGCAACTGGGACAACCTGTAGGCGCTGCTGCTTCATGCATGACGACTCCCCAGAACAACCCTGCCAGAAGCATGCCTGGAACCCATAATCTCCCCACCACCAGCAGCACGCAACTCCCTTCTCGTTTGCAAATATGTCCACCTTCACCCAACATGATGATACTCAAGATGGTGATGAATTTCAACGGCGCTTTTTCCTGCTCGAGGACATGAGCATAATATCTTGCAATCCTATCACCGTAACTCAGGCCTCGACTCGAGCAATGAGTACGGCATGATCATCAGCTCGACAATTTTGCTGTCTTCAATATCTATTCCCCGCTCATTGGGCTACTTGCCGACGCTTAATAGACATTCTGATCTCCGTTCAAGAGGAAGTGTCTCATGATGCGATCAAGCTGCAACAACATGTACCCGACGTCTCCATGTGAAATTACATCAGAACGCAACGAGAGGAGCTCATCATTCTTAGCACGTCAAACAGTAGATTGGTTGCTACCACTGAGTGTCTAGCCATGGAGATCACAACATCCGCAAAGAGATGAAATCGCATCAGTGCCGCAACTGAACTAGACAAATGAAAAAAATTCTGCCGTCGGGATTCCTGCAATCATCAACCAGCGAAAAAGTTCAAAAGTCTTGCTCTCAGAGCGAGCTGTTGCTTTGAATAAACTAATAAGTTGTTCTTTTTTGTGTGTGCTGTGTACCGAAGAACATACTCACGAGAGAATAGAAAATGATCAGCGTCCGTTAAAGACGCCCACGATTCCATTGCTTCTTAGCCAACAATAGAGACCAACTGGAAGCACATCACCAACACGAATCCGGCTGCGAAATAAAACGAAAAATTTCCGGGTGGACTGAGCGAAGTGACGACGAAAATTGCACACTAATCCGAACGCTATTAATACACACGGAACTCCCTGTCTTGTGTCCCTCCCGTCCCTTTCCCTACCCTTC
>Ga0209208_10009445_pt1 | contig 12817 bp, 8 predicted proteins | sample S1TSphfallax_3_FD_187694 | JGI IMG/M metagenome (GOLD analysis project Ga0209208, IMG submission 187694) | Host-associated microbial communities from peat moss isolated from Minnesota, USA - S1T2_Fd - Sphagnum fallax MG (SPAdes) (version 2) | ecosystem: Host-associated > Plants > Peat moss >...
TGCGCAAGCTCGAACAGCGGCGTGCCAGCAAACTCCGAAGGCCGAAATTTGGCTTCACTCCTCTCATTGGTCCACAAACGACTAAATGTAAACAGGGTCCTCTTCCTTGGCGCCCAAGTGGACGACACGTGTGTACACGTGTGTACATCCCTGATTGGACGAAAATACACACGCACACATACACATGTATATATATATATAACTGGTCAGGGTAATTTAACCCCCCAACAATGGAAAATTCGTCTACCCTAACGAGGGTTAATTTTCCCATTGGGTTAATTATCGGCCTTGCCTACCAAGGTAAGTGTTTAGATTCATTATAGAGTGTAGTAGCTTAAGGGATTTTGGCCCCCTAGGTAACAATAATAGGTCTATTTTTATCGAGGATCTTTTGAAAGATGATATTTTGGCTTGTGTTGAAACTGGAGATTAGTTATAGAGTTATAATATGTTGAAGGATTTTGGTTTCTTTTTAGAGGATTTTTTGAAGATTATATTTTTGCATCGGTGAAATATTTCAGTTTCCATAATTCTTCTTCTTTTGCCTTGAGATACTTTTTAATGTAAATGGCAAGGTCACAGTGTGACCACACCCCTTGTTTATTAGTCTGGCTTGTGCCATCAGCTTAAGTGTGAACTTATTACCCATCTAGTTTCTCCTTCCAAAATCAAAAAAATAAAATTAGTTGAACTTTCAATGATGAAAATTGTTCAAGATTCAATATTTGTTGCCCCTTTTGTCTAAAAATTACGAAATCATCTTCATAAAATCTCACTTATCAAAGGCTTTCCAGAAATACCAAGAGTGCACCCTAATTTCCCTTTGAAAATTTACTTTATATTTTTCTCAATGTTCAATGTTTATTCAATATTCAATAACTCTTGCACCCTAAGTCTAAACATTATGAAATCATCTCAGTGAAGCTCTATTCACAGAGGCCTTTCCAATGATAAAAAAAATTGTGAGAGAGTGCTGTGATGTGGCCACGGTCAACCAGCACTTATATACGTTAGTACCTTCACCTTCTTCAGTGAAGCCTCTTAATGGTCATATTAAACTCAATAAATATTATACTTGAATTCATAGTCACTGAGTTACTGTAGGCATGAAATATTTATAATACAATAAACCCATTTATAATCATGCCCATTTTAGTCATATTCTTGTTTGTATCACACATTTTTTTGGATAATCATCTGTTTTAGTAAGAAACATCATTCTTTAGAGTCATTATCATACTTGTTAGCAACACAAAATATTTGCAAGGTTTTTTTTTCAAAATGTGACTATAATAAAGAAATCTAGGATAAATATTAGGATTTTGTAATCGTAATTTTCTTTGGCAATGTTAGTGTTACTTTGTACTCAAGTTGTGCAAACTAACAACAATGAATCCAATTTCATTTTATTTTTAAACAACTTTTTACTGTAAACAAGCAAGTGATATGCAAACTTGTCAAGAAAACAAAAAATTCTTAGCTAAAAAAATTAATGAATAAAATGCACCAATTAATAATTAAAAAGTCTCAAACTCAACTTAAATTGTCAAATTGAAACAAGCAAAAATCACAACCGTTCTTCAAGTTTATATGAAATATGACTATACATATTTAAATCATACTTCACTAGTGTCACAAAAAGAATGGTCACCAAGGGCGTGATTACAAAGGGGTTTTACTGTATAGAAAAATAATTGAAATGAATTTTGGGGTTTGTACTATGGTATCGGTGTAGGTGCTGGTTCACTGCGAGATTTTCACATGACAAACATAACATACAAATTTCCTTCCGTAATAGATAGATTTTTTTCAACTTGTGTCATTGAAGCTCCAAAATCAACTAAGGGAGAATAGTAAAGACCTTTGTCTGTGTCATGAAAGTTGGCCTTTGGTGAATTGGCACTTACACCTGGCACCATGGTAAAAGAACCATGTTGGGTGATATTTGGCTCTGTTAATAATTGTCAGCTTTTGATTTTTTGAATATTTCAGATGAGAGAAATTGCTGGTTCTGGTATTAAAAAATAAATAAATAATAGAAAAACCACCAGTTTCTGTTATTTCAAAAAAAAAAAAAAATTGATTATTTTCATAAAAGAACCACGTTTACTAGTTTTGTAAGTGGTTATGTGTTTTTTCAAGAAATTGAGAACCATGGTTAACATACCAGAACAGGTTCTTTGATTTTTTGACAACGGTGGTTGATATATCAGCATGGGTCCTTTCACTCTTTGAGAACCATGGTTATGAATCACCCTGATAATCAATGCAATTCCTAATACCCTTTCAACCTTAATAATTCTCTTTCCTGATACCCACTCAACCCTAATAAAAAATTTCAAAACCCTTCTGGACATGTCCTGCCCTTTGCTGAGCAGAAATTCTGCTCAATAAGGTGCCCTCCAGATGCACTAGAAATTTTCTGCCAATGCTTTGCAACAACTTATTGGCCTAGTTTCTAGGCTGGTAATAATGTACTCTTTTTTTTTTTTTGGGTCGGTGACAACTTTGATCCTCATGAGACCACAATCAAGCAAGTTTTGAGAGAGATTTTTAAAAGGGTTAGGATTTGATCCAAAAATGCGATCGTCTTACAACACGACTGACGGTGCTTTTGCATTTGGCAACATGGTGTGATGCCATGTGGCAAAATTATGCAATTGGGGGTTGATACAATTAGGGTTTAATACAACCATGCCACTCACCTTCCTTGTTGAGGACGACACACTCACATTTCTTGTTGAGGACGAGGCCTTGAGGCCTGTCCCAAAATACTGCCCTGTGGTGAGCCCACATCGCCTCGGTTGTTCTGTGCTCACTTTCCATAAGGCCTTTTGTGTGATCATGTTCAATCCTCCCCCTCATGACCTTTGTTGGAAAAAGAATATTCTGAAGTTTGCAGACTCAACAATGTGATGGAGTGGATTTCTCACATTTTATGTGTGCCCATGCTGTTGGGTAGTAATTAGCGTAACCTCATTTTGCTAGGAGGATGACCCATTTTTGGGATCATTGCTAGAAGGGTAAGTAGATCATGATCCATAAGGGGTTAGTATCAAGTTCTAATTATTTTAGATTCTACGGGATAGTGGCATGGTTAGGATGGGAGGAAGTGTGTTAGTTAGCGTAGGAGGGATAGGGATCACCTTATCTTGCTTTGGACTGGTTGAGTAAGGGAGGGGGAATAGTTGAAAAATATTAGTTTTTAAACTTCTTTCTTTGGTCTAGATTAGGGTTTTAATTGGGGCTTCTTGGTTAGCTCCTTGTAAACTTTTCATAATCACAAGTTTTGGCTGGAGGTAGAAGTATGATGTGAGGGATTGGGGAACTTGGGGGGTGGAGGACTAAATACATCATCAACAAGCAAGTGAGAGATGATTATTCACTCATGAAGAATGAGACCTTCAAAGTGATCTCAAGGAAGAATACATAAGAAGAGGAGGTGGCGGTACGAATGGGAAGCAAAGGAGGTGGTGGTAGTTGCCCAAGGATTGTTTGGGATGAAAGGATCATGGGAGGCAAGAAAGAAGGAGGGAGAGCAAACAAAGGAATTGAGGAATGAGGAAGGGTGAAGAGGAAATACAAAAGGGGCATGTAGAGGACTTGTAGGGGGGCAAAGGTTGTTTTAGGTTGTTGGGAAGGGATTAGATTGAGGAGGAAAAAGTAAAGGGAAATTGTCGAGGGATTATGTTTCTTAGGCATACTTAGAAGCTAGCTAAGGTTTCAGTCAGCTAGGGGGGTGTTTTTTTATGATAGGATGGTAAAATGAGATGTTAGAAGAACACTAGGAAGAACTCCATGTAACTAATTGGAACATAAAGGATTTCAATAGTTTGTCCATGTGAGCGGTTGAACATCTCAATTTTGAATGTGGTGTTGTGGTCTTGATAAATGAAGAATATAAGTAATTCCAGTGTATGAGGGTACTTAATTCAAGTTGGGGTTGTTGTGTAGTAAGGTTGGGAGAAGGATAAAGATGACAAAAGATGAAAGGAGAAAAAAAAAACATGATGAAGTCATTGTTGATTGACCAAAGTGACAATAGTAAAACAAGGAATTAACTTAGTAGATCACCATTGTTATAGTGGTAGGGTTAGTACAACTTTGTTGTTCTACTTATTATCACGAGGATAACAATGAAAAGGGCTACAAATAAAGGGTAAGAGAAAGATAGGGAAAAGCAAACCATTCACAAATTGGGGTAACCTCCTAAATCTCTCATTTGAATTACCCTTGTAAACCAAAGTAGATTAAACTTCTTTTGCAACAAGGGGAGAAATGAAGAGTTGAGTAACTACTGTTTATAACATTCTCTTGGACGTTTTTTTAGAGAAGGAAGAATAACCCAAGTTTGAGTTGTTTAGCGCTTAACACATGTGTCAATGATGTGCTTGATACCGTTTCAAATTAAAGGGTGTTTACCATTGTTAGATAGTTCTTTACTTTAATATAGAACCTCTTGCCTTAATTTTAAGATAGAAATTAAAAATAGTTTATGCTTTGGTTCCACACAAAAATGGAATTGAGAATCCAATTCTAGGTTTAATTTTTTAGAAAATAATTTTCAATTTCAAATTTTAAAATCAATTTTAGTTAATTTTTGGTTAACCTCTATTTGCAATTCCAAATTCACACATAAATAAAACTAGAAATTTTTTTTGGGCAATGTTTTTTTTGGTGGTGAATTTTGTGAATTTTGTCACATGGTGATGATAAAAAAATGTTTTACAAATGTAATTGAGTTGCAAGATTTGAAAAAATTGTCATAATGCAATGACTCATATGAACAAAATAGTCATCTTATCGATTAATAATTTCAATCACACATTGCTCACACTAATCAATAGGTCCAAACATGATAAAGTATGCCAAAAATGTAGTTATAAGGAAATTTAGTTTCAAAAAAAGTCTTTTTTCAACATTCACATTCAAAAAAGTATTAAAATCTTATTTAAGTTGCATTTTGAAATCATAGAGCATTTCGTTGAGTGTATTATAAATTGAACATAAATTGAAGAATTTTTATATAAGAAAAGTGGATGAAAAATATGTTTTAAATTGGTTGGTTATTCAAAATTTTCCAAATATTTTTACACTAAAACTTTGATAGATATAACTATAATATGAAAAGGTGAAAATATATCCATACACATTAGGCCTTTATCAATTTGAAAGTATAATAATTTTAATTGACATTGTCTTATTTTCATGTACTTGTCACTCTATTGTGCAAAATTGTGACATGTATATTTCAGTACTTGCATCTCAAAAAAAACTTAAATGCATATTAAAACATGTGATTCTTCAATATTATGCAACAAGTCAATTTTTTTTCAATGTTGATCATTGATTTAAATAATATTCATGAATTGAATATATTAAGGTATACTTTATTGATATTTCCAAAAAGAATAGCAAGTGTTTTCAATTGGCATACTTTACCATACTTATGCCCCAACCCCTTTCATTGGATGCCAAAAATATAATTTGTGACAGATCTCCATTATCATTGCATTCCTTTTCATGTGGTTCTTATCACCAACCTAATGAAAGCTTAGAAATGAAGTTTGTCATCAATGTCAATTTAAATATTGAATATTGTAGTAGGATCAGATTTTGTTTTTGTGTCTTGGTAGATTTAATTTTGAATGTTCGGATTGGGCAAATTACAATGATGACATGTGCAATGAAGGATATGCAATGATAGGAGGTGTAATGGAGGAATGTTGCAAGGGCAAAACGCTCTTGTTTTTTTTTATAGTAAGCCTCTGAAGCTCACAAATGTTTTTTTTTAATCTTCTTGTTCCTACCTTGATTGCAATGTTTTGTGGTGTTGCATTCCATATTAGATTTTTGTTTTCCATGGTTTCTTCAATGTTTGAAACACACACCATGGTAAAGTATTAACATATTTTTCTTTTGAAAGTATGCATGAACTTGGATTTCTTTTTAATTGCAATTGACAACTATAAAATATGTTTGTGGGTTTTTGAATGTCAACACATTGGAGATTAAATGTCACAAGTTGCAAGAATATGAAGTTTTGAAGTCTAATTAGACATCACATTTGTTGTCTAAGTTTTTCATTAATCTCAATTCTCATTCATTTTTCTTGCATACATATCTTAATTTTCTTTCTGAATTTGATCCCATTAATCTACAAATTTTGAGTGGTGTGACTTTTCTTCTCGTTTGTTTCCCCTGTTTCAATGCTCTTGTGTATGTTTGGCAACAATGGAAAATTGGGAGTCACTCCCCTTTCTAGTGGTCCTCTTTTTTTGGTTTATTAGAACTTTGATTATTTTGGTTAGATGTGTGGCTTGTTTTCTTTTGGTTGCATGATTATGCTAGTCCTCTTTTAACCTTTTGCAAGTAGAAACTTGCTTGACAAACCTCAATTGCAAATATATGCTTTCAAAAAAAAAAAACTAAAAATATAGATTTTGTATACCTAATGGTTTAAGTGCCTTTTGTTGTGCATGGTTATGATACAAAGCAAGCATAGATCTACAACTCTTCACATTCAATAGCCACAAAACCTAGCATGTTGAAACATTTGTGATCACAATGCTATATTGCTCAAAATCCAGTAGTTGGTCAAATGTAAATATTGAAGAAAAATTAATCACTTGAACATACAATAGTTTGAAATTTGTCATCAACAAATTATGAACATACACAAAATAAAATAGTCACATCTAGGGGAAAAAAAAAATCTCTATGTAACCAATTGGATCCACCTATCAAAAAATAAAAATCCCCCACCTTGGCCCACAAGCCCTCACGATTAGTAATCAACCAACCTACCTCACAAATTTGAAAAATAAACAATGGTTCCGGGTCTAGTTGTTAAAAAAAAAGAATTAAATTAAATTAAAATAAAATTCAATAAAAATTTTTGTATATATATATATATATATATATATATATATGATTCCAATTCCATTTCCAATTTTGAAAAATCAGACCCAATTCCAAGTTGGTTCTTAAAATTCAAACTGAAATTGATAGTTCTGACCAACCAAAGTGGGTACCCACCCAACACTGGTGCCTATAGTCTATGTCTATACCAATGTTGCATTAGTGTCAGTATTTGGGTGATTATTTATCTTTTTAATAACCTCCAGTTCCTATCATTAGAAAGTTTGGAAATCAAAGAACTTTTGGTTCCAATTTTTTTTATTAAAATTCAGAATCAAATAATCTCTGATTTAGGTTTTTTGAAAATTTTCAAAATAAAACAGCATGAGGTTCTGATTTTTCCTAAGCATCCAAGAATTAACAATCCTCATGAAATAACTAGCAAAGAACCAATAGTTTTATAGACGGTTATTTGATGGGTTCTAAGGTTTTCTTAGAACTGCAGTCACATAACATAATTGGTTCTCAGACTTTTAGAACCGTGGATATATGTTGGATTTGGTTTTACGATTCTTTTGAAAATTGCCTTGAAAAAGCATAGCTTATGAGTTTCCATTTATGATAGCCACCGAACCTTGGTGGCTATGCCTCCTTTATAGATGTAAACCCCTCACACTCTCAAGGAGTAGGAGTAAGAACCCTCTCGTTCTTATACCACCTGATCTACAATTGTTAAGGGTAGGGTAAGACCTTGCTGTCAGGCCATTACACAATGTCAAGTACAATGTAGCACATAATAAAATTTCATAGTGTATTCGGAGAGCACCTTATATCAAGGAATATCCCTTTAAAAAAAGAGAAGGGGTCTTCCGTCTACTTCTTCCCAGTGGGAGGGATATTGTGACTAAAGATGTAAAATCCCTCCCACTCTTAATGATTAGGCATAAGAACCCTCTTGCACCTCATGATTTCCATATGTTTTAGTGTTAAATGTTTCACACTTTATATAATATGCAATGGGTCTTATCTAGGAACATGACAAACCCAATAGGGTGAGCCATCATTTGGTTAGGTGATGATGGGTTCTTGCGAGGCATATTTCAAAATGTAATTGTACTTCTCAACCCCCCCCCATTCACACTTCAATAACATTCTGAATTGACAATCCACATTAAAACAAGGGGTGTGTCACACTGTGGCCTTGCCCATTTACATTAAAAAGTATCTTAAGGCAAAAGAAGAATTTTGGAAACTCAAATATTTCACTCGGCAAAAATATAATCTTCCAAAAATCCTCTAAAAGAAACCAAAATCCTTCAAGTTATTATAACTTGATAACTAATCCCCAGTTTCAACACAAGCCAAAATATCATCTTTCAAAAATCCTCATATAAAAATAGACCTATTACACAGGGGCCAAAATCCATTAAGCTACTATACTCTATAATGAACAGAACATCCTTGCCTTGGTAGGCAAGGCCAACGAACAGAGTGAATCCTGCAGACTGTCTGCCCGCAAAGCAAGGAAACTTGGCTTCGACTCTCTCTTGCCACCAGCCAGATTGTCCTCATTTCGTAAGTGATTACCCCGACTGATCAAGATGGATTTCGGCTGGTACAGTTCTTGTCCTTCTGCAATGTATCATTCTTGTAAAATGAGGCTGGAGACTCCATCTATGTGTATTAAACTAGCGGTATTTGTGTGAACAAACAACTTCCAAGGAGGAAGTCTGGTTGTAGGACAATCTCAAAGTTTGTGCTCCAAAGGATCTCTGTCTTTTTTAATCTCTTGCTATGATGAGTGTAGAATGATCTGAACTCTCGATACTCATAAAACAATGTGTATTTGTCGAGCCGTAGATCGAACATTGCAGCAGTTACACCGCTCTACCTGCGGCCTAATGTTTCTCCAGAGTCTATGAAGATGTCATCTCGGGTGGAACGTCTCCAGAAAAGACATAGCGATGAGCCAAGGCGAGAAAAGCATTGGAGACGTTGCGACATCAATTTGCATAGATCCTTTCCCCCAGAATGCAGAACCTCGGTTAGAACAAAGGCTGCTGCAACACACAATCCCGATCCTTGGATCTCATTTTGTGTGTGTCGACGGAGATGCTCCTTGCGTCCAAGTTGTTTGCAGTTGCAGGAATTGGTAACTAACTTCCTCACCGTCGTAGAAGCTTTTGAAGTTTTTCTTCTGATTGCAGTGTCTTTCTCGCCATGCTTGTAATTTGATTGAATGTCTTGGAACACACTCTACGCAAATACCGTCGGTGTAAACTGCAAACTTTTTGGCAGGTTTTGCGTAGGAGCAGATGTTTGCATCTCTTGGTTTTCAAAGCGCTGCAGGCGATAGCTACTGCTTCTCTCTTGCACAGATTTCTTGTTTGCGACTGATTCTGGCCATAAGCTGCAACAGATCTGGAACCAGGGAATCCGGTTCGGCGTCTGAGTGCAGAATAGCGGGTATGAACAGTTTGCAGGCTTATGTACCTAATTGCTTCAAAGAAATTGATCTTTCCTCTTGGCCTCGATTTTTTCTTCTAAGAAAGTCTGCAAACTTCAGTGTAATATGACCAATGACTCGAAGGTGTTGGACCTGTCTTGCTCCGCAGGAGATAGCGAAGGGAAGAGAGGACCAGGCGAGCATGCGTGGACACAGTTGCAGACTATGATTCTTGTCAGGAATCGGGCGATCTCGATGAACTGCTTAAAAAGAAGGTTACAATTTGCATGTGCCGCCGCGATTTAGAGTCGCGTCCACATTACCCAACCTCTTGTGCGATAGGGAATTTCTTACTGCGAAGCCCCCGATTGCAGACATCTTGTGAAGACTCTGTCTCGTTACTTAAGCAAACAACGACGTGAAATTCGTGATGGCGGCTACAACGGCGGCAGCTGCAGCCCCTCCCAAGGAAGGAGAAGGTGGTGGGGAAGATAGGGAAGAAGAGGAGGAGGAGGAGGAGGAAAAGCCAGAGGTGGAAACAGAAGATGAAAAAATGGCCCGTATACGCGCAGTGCAGTTCCCAATCATCAAGGAGTACCAAAAAATTCTGCAAACAGTCTTCCCTCTCTTCATCAGAAAAGGGGCCAAGAAGAAAACAGAGCTCCCCGAAAAGTATGTGCTTCCTATCCCTCCATCGTTTGTTGGCTCTGCCCTTCAGGGTAGAGACATTGTGATGCACCCAGAACAGGGCCAAAGTTTGGTATTCTTACATTGTAGGGTCATGTGGAGTCCACTAAAGAAACATTTGTGACATAACTGAAGGATCCACTTGGGCTTCACCATGCTAACCACCGTGTGTTTCCAATTTAGTATGTTCAATATTTATCATCTTTATGGATGTCATTAAGGGTAGAGCCATTATGTAATGAGCCGCTTGTTTATCCATTGAACCTATGTCTCCTACATCTCAGACTTGTTTCGGATGCAACAGGATACTCATCTGAGAGACAACTTTAGGTAACTGTAGAGATGTATCGGCCCTGCTGACACTTTTCTACTCAAGCTTGCATTCCTGATGGACATGGCAATCACCTGAAGCAAAATTCTCAGTCCCATGGACCTTCTTCCTGTTGGAAAAGTTGATCATGTCGAGTCTTTGACAAGTTTCTGGAAGCAAAGTTCTAGATCTCTTAAGATTTGGAATTATGGAATTCTTGACCGCACATTTATCTCTTGTTGTTTGCTGAGTGATGCTTCAGGGAAGTGGCGACAATGGTCCGAGCACTGGGATTCAATCCAACTCACGAGCAAGTTGAGAAACTGGCTGCAAATGTGTGAATTTTGTTACCATGAAACTATGAAGATTCTGAGAGAGCACTCTAACTTTGAGCTTCTGAACTGATGCACCAAGAACATGAAATCCACCCCATGTGGTCAAATTTCCAAAAGATGATAAAAATGTCAATAATTCTCCATTCTGTGGCTGTGTCTTATGTATGATCTCAAAATTTGCTTCAATCTTTTGCCAGCTCTTTTCTCTGCTTGTAAGCCCAGACTTGCTTCAAGTCCAAACATGCTTGTATTGTCTCTCCACAAGGAATTGTGTTGAAGTACTAAGGTATTCATGATGGATAATTTTTTTTTCCTGGACTGCCTTGCAGGCAAGGTACAAGGAACTACATACTACTACAAAGCTTCACTTTGCATATGACAACTTTGAGCAAAGGGTGTTTGAGTATCTTTTCTTTGAGCCAAGTGCCTTCAAACGCCATCCCAAAGAGAAGATTCTTGAAGCATTGCTGGTAGGAATCAAACACAAGCAATACCAAGCTTGTTTGTGTTTGATACTAGTGCCTGAATCTTATATCTAGTGATGCAGGTTTCAGCAAGTGTGCACAAGTTCTCCCACTACTTGTGAAAAATGTTTTTGGTTGATGCAACCATGCTGTTCAATGATTTGTTTGTTTGACATTGGTGCATTCTTGGATGCACCAATGCAGAAACTAGCCAAAGGGCAAAAGGAGATGGATGCAGAGGAACTCAAGGTAAAGCTCATGCATGCAGATTGTTTTTTAAGCTGTTTCAAGATTTTCCCATGAATCAGTTAGTAGCTGCACCACAATTATTTTGAATCCCATTCCATGTAACAATAGTTTGTGCATTTGATTGTTGAAATTATCATGGCAGAAAATCATGAGGACAAGAGGGATTCCATTCACCGAAGAAGAGGCAGTGAAGATGCTGAGAGTGGCCAGGGACAGAGACACTGGTAAAGTGTACGTGGAGGAGTATGCAAAGTTATTGACCCAGGATGGTCAACCACCTCCACCTGACCCTCTAGAGCCTCTTGATGAACGATTTCGTTAACTTTGGGTGCCTCCTTCAACCTACCTTTATTGAGTGATTCTTTCATTTGCAAACCTTATTGAAGGTTTTGACTACTCTAACCAAAAAAATCAATGACTTGTTTTTCTTACCACTAGTTTTGAGCAGTGTGGAGAGAAACCCTGGTTTCTGCATTGACATCCATGACAACCTCAAGCTTGGAAAATCCAGACAAGTGTACTAGATCTTGCAAGTCTTTCTCAGAGTTCTCTCTGCCTCCATGAAGATTCACAAGCATGGCCAAGTCAACGACCATGAGGTCCCTCATGAAGTCAATAATGATCTACACTAATACTGGAGAAATTGGGCAGCAATGTTTCCACTACCTTCAGTAACCAATGAACTGCAACATCAAAGACGTACATACATGTTGAGAATGTCAGCAAACTTTCTTGTGTCCTTGTGTAATGATGTAGAGAAATTCCTTACTGAATTTACAAGACCCAGGTGGGGAAATTTTGTGCAGATCTGAGATCAACACAGATGGAGGACTGAAGAAGAGCAAGAAATTGGGCTTGAGTGTATTGGCTAAGTGCAAAACTCTGATGACCACAGTGTACAATGTTGCTGTCATGTCTTTGACTCACACCAGTAGGGTGAATGAAAGGGCCGGAGTGAACAACCGCCAGCAGCGCAATGTGACGGGCGGATGGTGGGGTGGACAGGAAACACTTTTCCATTGGGTTCCAGTTCCCTAACTAACCACAGTAGTTACATTACTTGCCACATGCATCTACTTACCTAGTAGCCATCTATTATAGTACCAAAACCTACCTACAGAAAAGCTCACCAAGGTGAAACCTGACATCAACTCAGCTGAGGTTCATCCACAACCGAAACATAACAGGTTTAAGATGGATGCTGGTGTGGTGGCTATTTCGTTCACTCAAAAATACATGGGTTTTTTTGACAAGGTAGGATTTTATGTGTGTTTTGTGTGTGCTTTGTCAGCATCTGAGTTCCCCCACATTTTACACTATGCCAATTAGTTGACTATTGTTAAGAGTTGATGGCAACATCTCCATTGCTTGGTTATTTTGGCCAGATTTTGCAGACTACCAAACAGCCTTTTCAGGTTTGGCAGTAATTATATATATATATATATATATATATATATAATTCTAA
>Ga0209208_10009446_pt1 | contig 12816 bp, 11 predicted proteins | sample S1TSphfallax_3_FD_187694 | JGI IMG/M metagenome (GOLD analysis project Ga0209208, IMG submission 187694) | Host-associated microbial communities from peat moss isolated from Minnesota, USA - S1T2_Fd - Sphagnum fallax MG (SPAdes) (version 2) | ecosystem: Host-associated > Plants > Peat moss >...
CTGGAGATCCAGTACCGGCCCCACTGCCCGACACTGTGCCGCTGCCCGGCGCCACACCGTTCGACGAAAGCCCGAGAAGCGACGGAGACGCCCCGTCGCTCTCGTCGGCAAACGCCGCAGCAAGCAGCTCGTCGAGCCCGAGCGTGGATCCCGTCGGCCAGGTGATCGAACGGCCGTAGCGGCGGACCGTGAGCACACCGATGCCCCCCACGCTGACCTGCAGAGCACCGAGGTCGATCGTGACGGAGCTGTGCTCATCGATACCGAGGACGAAATGATCTTCAGGGAGGATCTCCTCCATGATCGCAAGACGACGCTCGCCGAGGTAGCAAAATCGGGTGTCGTGCGTCCCGCCTTCGGCGTTGTTGTAGTGCGGGATCACGGCGACATGAAGCCCGACCGCTCCGAGGACGTCGAGACCGGGCAGCCAGAACGGATCCTCGCCCGACTTGTAGATCTCATAGACCGGGATCGTGAACGCGCCAAGCGTGAGTGCCGCCGCGCTGGCGAAGGTCACGGCCCCACCGAGTGTCAGCTTTTCGACGAGCAGTCCGGGGACGAGCCCATCGCGCCATTGGCGCAGTGCATAGGTCGGGCTACCTGGCCCCGAAAAGACGTACCGTGCGTCGCGTAGCGCAGACGTGAGGCGCTCGTCGGCCCACATCGCGCCACTCACCATCGGCCCACTGCCGCCGGACGTTGCATCGATGGGCGTCCCAGCAGTCGAAGCGACCGTGATCGGGGTCTGCAAGCTCTCCCGGAAGTAGGTCACGACGCGACCAGCCAGCTCCCGGGCGTTCTCCTGAAAGGCAAATGGTGTGTCGAGGAGCACCGAAGGGACGGGAGGTGGTCCGAAGTGTTCGAGCACGCTCCGGTGCACCTTGACCATCGTGGGGGCAGTCTCGCCCGAGCCCATCAGCGTCAGGATTCGGTCCACGGCGATCCTTCCGGGCGCTCCGTGCCGTCCCAGCGCAGTCCACCAGGCAGGTCCCCCCACGGGTCCTCGGGGACCTCGTCGTCGGCGCCCGCAAGGGGAGGCGGAAGGAGTCCGCTCAGCACCTCGACGAGCTCGCCTTGGAGGAAGGAGAGGTAGCTGTAACAGACCCAGTCCGGATAGAGGGGGTCGTCCTCGCTGATTTCGTCAGGCGGCTCTTCCGCGACGCCGAGCGAGGTACCGACGACGAGCCGGAGGTCGTTCAACGCAGCGAGCCAGGCGTCTGCCTCGTCGTCCGAGAGATGGTTCGACGCTGCGGTTTGGGCCAACACGGCCAGCGACTCGCGATGGTGCTCCATCAACTCTGATCCCATGATGCCAGCGTAAGCAGCTTCGGCCTGAGGATCGCGCGCGTAGGCAACAGGGAAGAGCCGCTTGAGTGCCTCAGGCCTTTCGCCGCCATCGTCGACGGCATCAAGGAGCCGGTCCAGCTGTCCGGGAAGGCGCTCGAGTAACTGGCGCTCTTCGGAGGGCAACCGAAGGTCGAACCCGCCGCGGCGGCTGCGGACAATCCTTCGTCGCGCGCTCACCCTGCCTGCTCGAGCGTGGCCCACAGTCCGCACCGATGAAGGCGCGAGACGTCGTTCTCGGCTCGCTCGCGCGGGCCGGAGGACACGACTGCACGCCCCTTTTGGTGGACGTCGAGCATCAGCTTCGTAGCTTTCTCGACCGAGAACCCGAACAGCTTCTGGAATACGTAGGTGACGTAGGTCATCAGATTGATCGGGTCGTTCCATACGACCACCATCCAGGGGAGCTCGGTGTCGGTCGACGACGAGGTCGAGACGTCCTCGTCGGACCGGGGGATCGTCTGGACGCCGCCGTCAGGCTGAGGCATGGACGGTCACTGGTACGTGAATCTCTAGCCGCTCCGAGTCAGTGCTTTCGGTGTCAGCGCTGTCGGTGTCAGCCCTGTCGGTGTCAGCCCTGTCGGTGTCAGCGCTGTCGGGAGCGACGAGATCCCGCTCCGTCAGGCCCAGGAAGAACACCATGATCGCGATCCACGCACAAGTGGCTCCGGCCAGATGGAACTCCACGACCAGCGCGTTGTCATGAAGGAAGTACTGGGTGTAGCCGAGAGCGCCTTGGACGAACAAGATCTCGAGCAGCGTGCGCGCACGGCGCTGCACGGGACCCGGGGCATGCGTGGCGTGAAGGGCGAACAGCATGGCGAGCGTCATGCCCACGAGGAACAAGGCGATATCGGCGTGCAACTCGGCCATATCGCGAAATGACACCGGTACTCGTAGTGCCCCAGGGCCGCCAGCGTGCGGCCCGCTTCCCGTCACCATCGTCCCTGCCGCCAGCAGCGCTGTGGTCGTGCCCATCAGGATCAGTACGAGAAGGTAGAGCTCATTGCTCACGAGGCGACGCTTGCGTCCGTTGCCATGGTCGAGACGACGCAGCAAGACGATGCCGTCGGCGACGACTGCCAAGGTGAGCAGGAAATGGAGCGATACCCAGTACGGGTTGAGCTTCGTCAGGACGACGATGCCGCCGATGACGATCTGGCCAGCGATTCCCCCGAGCAAGCCCGATGACAGCCAGACGACGTCCGAGCGTCGGACCCGGGGGGTCAACGCTCCGAGGAAGGTGAGGGCGGACAGCACGGTCACCGCCACGCTCACCATGCGGTTCGAGAACTCGACGAGCGGGTGGAACGATACGGCAGGAGTCACGCTGGACGCCGAGCAGACCGGCCAGTCCAAGCAGCCCAGCCCTGATCCGGTCAGCCGGACCGCACCGCCCGTCACGACGAGGAGCGCGTAACAGATCGTCGCGATAAGCGCGATCTGCCGGAAGGTCCTCGGGCTGATGGCGGGCAGGTTCACGTTGACCCTCATCGTAGGGAGCATGCCTCGTCGAGGCCATTCGCGCTTGTGGGTTTCGGGCAGTGCGCCACGGTGATCATCACTCGAAACTGAAGGCGGCGACGGCAGCCCCCGGTGCCAGCACTGCCCACACGGCTAGCGTCAGCCACGCCTCGAGCGAGGCATGTGCCCCGGAGGTCAGAGCCGGCCGGAGCGCGTCGACGAGTGCTCCAGCTGGCAGAAGTCGCGCCACGTGGGCAAAGGCACCGAGCTTGGCGATAGGAAACATGATCCCGCTGATCCCCAGCATCACCACGTAGAGACCGTTCGCCACGGCAAGGGTCACTTCGGCTCGCAGTGTTCCCGCGAGCAGGAAGCCGATGCCCGAGAAGGCGACGGTGCCCAGCAACTCGCCTGCAACGGCGACGCCCGCTCCCGCACCGGGACGCCAGCCCAGAGCGACGGCAATTCCCCCGAGCACGATCACCTGCACGACTTCGACAGCGAGCACGGAGAGAACCTTGGCCCCGAGCAGTGTGGCGCTGCCAAGCGGCGTCGTGCCGAGCCGCTTCAGCACACCCCAGGAACGCTCGAAGCCGGTAGCGATGGCGAGGTTGACCATCGCCGTGGACACCACCGCGAGGGCGAGCACGCTCGGCGCATAGAAGTCGACTCGCTTTGGCGTGCCTGTGGTGACGATCGGGACGGTCGAGAAGAGCACCAGACCGAGGATCGGTATCACGAAGGTCACGAGAAGTCGCTCACCCTGCTCGAGGGTCATACGGATCTCCTCGACCGTCTGCGCCCGCAATGCCCGACCGGACCGCAGCCGACCAGTTCCCGAGCGACCAGTTCCTGCCTCATCGCTCGGCGTCACCGTCACGGTCATCGCGTTCGCCCGGACGCTTGCGCGTCGTCCTTGTCGATGCTGGCCGTGATGCGCATGTAGGCGTCCTCGAGGCTCTGGCGACCCGCTCGCAGGTCCGCCAGCGGGAGGTTGTGCTCGGCGAGCCAGGCAGTGAGCCCGGCAATCGCCTGAGGCGAAGCCGCCGTCGCCACCCGGTATTCGCCAGGGGTGACTTCGGTGACCGGAGCCATGAGCGCCGCAGCGAGGCTGGCCACATCGATCCCGGTGGGCGCAGCGAAGAGGATCTCCTGCGCTGTGGTCACGAGCTCTGCTGGTTTTCCTTCGGCCACGACGCGTCCGTGGTCGACGATGACGACACGACTCGCTACACGTTCGGCTTCGGCAAGCTCATGGGTCGTGAGCAGCACCGCGGCGCCTTGGCTCGCAAGGCTCCGCACGATGGAGCGCACCACCACTCGTCCTTCCGGGTCGACGCCCGCGGTCGGCTCGTCGAGGAAGGCAACTTCGGGGCGCCCCACGAGTGCCAGCGCCAGAGCGAGGCGGCGCCGCTCGCCGCCCGAAAGGCGCTTCGCTGGCGTGGAAGCGACCGCCGTCAGGCCAGTGAGGTCGAGCATCTCGTCGACTGGTCGAGCGTTGTCGTAGTAGGAGGCAAACAAGGTCAAGGCGCGTCGGGCACTGAGGCCCGGATACGTGCCACCCTCTTGGAGCATCACACCGATGCGCGGTGCCAGCGCCGCCCGATCGGCGACCGGGTCGAGGCCGAGAACGCGCACGCTTCCTGAATCTGGCGAACGGTAACCCTCCAGGGTCTCCACCGTCGTCGTCTTGCCGGCACCGTTCGGCCCGATCAACGTGACGACCTCGCCCGCACCGACGGTGATCGAGACATCCTCGACAGCCACCACGTTCCCAAAGGCAACGTGGAGACCTTTCGCTTCGATAACCGCCATCGGCCGCAGGCTATCGGCTGCGGGGCGCCTCGAAGCGGTAGCCGAGTCCGCGGATCGTCGTGATCAGCACCGGCTTGGCTGGATCCTGTTCGATGCGGGCGCGCAGTCGCTTCACGTGCACGTCGAGCGTCTTTGTATCCCCGACGTAGTCGAGACCCCACACCCTGTCGATCAGGCTGTCTCGTGTCACGACGCGCCCCGCGCTGCTGAGCAGCGCTTCGAGCAGCTCGAACTCCTTCAACGGAAGCGGGACCTCGACGCCGCGGACGGTGCACTCGTGTCGGTCGGGGTCAAGGCGCACGTCGCCGATTTCGAGCACGGTGCTCGGAGGCTCCGAGGTCGGGAGCTTTACCGGGGATGTGGCGACGGGTTCGGGGGCCGGAGCTTCACGTGGCACCCGTCGCAGGACAGCACGCATCCGAGAGACGAGTTCACGGAGTCGGTACGGCTTTGCCACGTAGTCGTCCGCTCCGACCTCGAGTCCGACGACGGTATCGATCTCGGTCGACTTGGCGGTCACCATGATGATCGGCACGGAGGAGCGGGCACGGATCGCCCTACAGACGTCGAGTCCGGACATCCTCGGCAACATGACATCGAGAAGCACCAGGTCGGGTGTGCCTGTCTCGAACAGTCGGAGCGCTTCGACGCCGTCTCGTGCCACCGTCACGGCGAATCCTTCACGGTCGAGACCGACGAGGAGTGCCTCGATGAAGGACTCCTCGTCCTCTGCGAGCAGCACCTCGACCCGGCGGTCGATGCCGTCGGAGCGGCCCGGATCGCTGGAGATGGTCGCTGCGGTCACGCTTCAGGCCTGCTGTGAGCGGGGAGCACGAGGGTGAACGTAGCGCCTTCACCCTCTCTCGAGTCGACTCGGACGGACCCGTGATGGTTCTGCGCGACGTGGCGGACGATGGCAAGGCCAAGTCCAGTTCCTCCCGTCTGGCGGCTTCGTCCGTGGTCGACTCGGTAGAACCGCTCGAAGACGCGCTCGAGATCTCGGGTCGGGATGCCTATTCCCTTGTCAGCGACGGTGATCACGACGTCGTCGCCCGAGACCCTGCCAATCGCCTCCACGACAGCGCCTTCGTAGGAGAATTTCACCGCGTTCTCGAGCAGGTTGTAGATGGCAGACGTGAGCTGACGCCGATCTCCGAGCACGGCGACGGGAGGCGAGGGCTCCGAGAGCGAGACCTCCACGCCGCGCTGTTCAGCCGCAGAGCGCACCCGCTCTGCGGCTTCAGCCATCACGAGGTTGACGAGCACCGGTTCGCGAGGTGGCGACTCCTCGCTCTCGATGCGAGACAGGTCGAGCAGGTCATCGATGATGCGCGAGATGCGAAAGGCCTCCGTGTGGATTCGCTCGGCGAGACGGATCGAGACTTCTGGCTCGGTCTCGGCGAGCAGAGTCTCCGCGAGGAGGCCGAGGGCGCCCATCGGTGTCTTCAGCTCGTGGCTGACGTTTGCCACGAAGTCGCGTCGGACTTCCTCGAGGCGGCGCCGCTCCGAGACGTCATCGATGACGGCTATGACGCCGAGGGCGCGCTGGCCGTTGTCGAGACTCACCGTGCGCACCGCCAGCGTGCGCCTGGGTGGGCCGTAGAGCTCGAGCGTGCGCTCATCAGACGAGCCAGCCTCGGTGGTCGACAGCAGCTCGTCCACGGCCTGTGCGGCGAGCGCGTCGCTGTGCCGGTTTCCCATCAGCGTTACCGCTCGCACGTTGCGAAAGACCGGAGCGCCGTGCTCGTCACAGACCACGACGGCCTGCGGCAGCGCATCGAGGGTCCGCCGGAGCCTGATCGCGTCCGCACTCGACTCTGCGACGGCTTCCGTGGCACGGTCGGTCGCGCGCTCGACATAGACGAGGGCGTCCTCGATCTTCACCCGCTCGTCACCCGTCAGATCGTCTGCTCCCAGTCTGCTGCCCAGCGCCACCAGTCGCTGGCGAAGAGCGCCGATGCCGCGTCGAGCGCCGATGGCGTACGAAGCCCAGATGAGCACGACAGCCACGACGCCCGCGATGACGAAGTCGAGAACAGGGACGCGCACGTCGGCCATAGCTGCGATCACCTTCCAAGCATGGCAGCTGCGCCGGTGCCCGGTCAGCCGGTAGGGGACGCGGGACGCAGTTGGCCCACGATGCCGCTCAGTTCGTGGCGCCCCGGGATCTCCGGGCGAGAGGAGGAATGATCGTGGTTGGTCTTGTGTCAGGAATCGTGACAGCAGTGACGACGGGGGCGACGGGGTTGCCGGGCATGACCCCATCGTCGGCTGGATTGCCCGGCACCGATGAGATCCAAAAGCTCGTGGACACCCTTGGCTGGATTGCTCTCACTGCCGCGCTCATCGGTCTCGTCATCGGAGCAGGCATGTGGGCCGTGGGAGCGCATGCCAATAACTACCAGCAGACCTCGAGCGGGCGTCGAGCGGTGCTCGTCGCAGGTGCCGCTGCGCTCGTCATCGGAGCGGCGCCGGCAGTGTTGAGCTTCATGTACACCGCCGGCGCGGCGTTCAAGTGAGGTCGATCAGTGCCCGGCGTCCCCGTCTTCGCGTTCTCGCTTGTAAGTCTCGGTGCATCGACCATTGCCCATCTCGTCACCGATCTGCTCGGGCAGCTCACGAGGTGGGTCGCCACGGGCGCAGGCGCGCTGCTTCGTGTCGTGGGGAACGCCATCGGAAAGACGACGTCGCCTGATTTCGGTCAGCCCTTCCACGTCGAGTTCTCGGTGATGGTGACGATCGCAGCGGCGGTGGTGTTCCCGCTACTGCTTCTCGCGGTGATTCGGGCCGTCCTGCACCAAGACACCGGCGAGATCTTGCGGATCGTCTTCATCCGTCTACCGGCCGCTGGTGTGCTGACGGTGTGCGCCGAAGTGATCGTCAAGCTGGGTCTTGGAATCTCCGACGAGATGAGCAGCGCCCTGCTTGGCGCTGCAAGTGGCGGGGTGGACAACTTCATCTCCGGTTTCATTGAAACCCTGGCAGTTGTGGGGGGTGTGACTCCGGGTGGATCGGGTCTTCTGCTTGGCGGCGTGGGAGCGTTGCTGGTCGTCGTGATCGCGGCACTCGTTGCATTCATGTTGTGGATTGAGCTCGCACTGCGCTCGGCGGCTGTCTTGGCGGCGACGCTGTTCTTACCGTTGGCGATTGCAGGCATCGTCTGGCCGGTGACGTCCCACTGGGCGAAGCGCCTTGCCGAGACACTTGTGGCACTGATCTTCTCCAAGGTCGTCATTGCCGGCACCCTTGCGCTCGGCGCCGAGATGGCGACGCAGTCCTCGACGGCGAGCGGGATCATCTCTGGTCTTGCGCTGCTCGTGCTGTCGATGTTCTCGCCGTTTGCACTGTTGCGCCTCGTGCCATTTGTCGAAAGCGGCGCAGTGGAGCACCTCGACGCGCTGGCGCGACGAGGCACGCGGACGGCGCTTGCTCCGGCGATGGGCCCTGCGAAGTCACTTCTCGCCGCCCAGTGGGGAGATTCGACAGATAGTGGCTCCGATGGTCCGGGCCTGGCCCCCGATCATCCGGCGATCATCGGCGGCTACGGCGGTGGACTCGGTGACAGCGGTCCGCTCGGTGAAGGCGGTCCCCATGGGAGCGGCCCCAGTCCGAGCGGTCCCCATGGGAGCGGGCCCAGTCCGAGCGGCCCCAGTCCGAGCGGGCCAGTTGCAGGTGGCGGCGCAGCCGGTGGTGACGGGCCAGGAGCGGCTCGAGGGGACGCCTTGGACGAGGTTCCGTACTACTTCCAGCCAGCGCCGAAATGGGTTGTCGAGAGATCGGCGACCGCAGGGTCCGTGCCCATGATGGAAGGCATTCCTGTCGAGCAGGCGATGCGCGATCGGGCACGGCTGTGGGCCGAGGTCAGGGAGCGGGCGGGCTCACGTGCCCCCGAGAACCCAGCAGAAGTGCCACCTTCTGAGGAGAGCCAGTGAGCGGGCCGGTCAATCGCTATCGCTTCGGCCCTCGCGACCGTCGTGGTCTGATTGCCGGTGTCCGAGCTGGCCAGGTTGCTGTCGTTGCTGCGTCGCTCGTCGTGGCTGTGGCGATGGTGCGCGATATCGGACGAGGGATAGGGCTACTTCTCGCCTGTGTGGTCGTGGCAGTTGCGATCGCTGCCGCGTGGGTGCCGATCGGTGGGCGCACACCCGAACAGTGGATCCCCGTGGCAGGTCGTTACGCCATCGACGTCGTGCTGGGTAGAAGGACGTCGATACTCGAGCGGGGGTCGTCGAGCGACGGCCAGGCTCCCGCGCCCTTTGCCGCTTTCGAGGTCACCGAACAGGAGGGTCTCGGAGTACACGGCAGGTTCGGTGCGTTGCACGACCGCCGCTCAGGCACATGGACCGCCGTGCTCTGCCTGGGGTCAGAGTCCTTCGCGCTGCTGGGCGAGGACGACCGAGCCCGTCGTGTTGCCACCTGGTCCGGCGTGCTCGCCGCCGTTGCTGGAGGCGCTACCCGCATCCATCGTCTTCAGTGGATCGAGCGCACGGTGCCCGACAGTGGCGAGCAGCTCCGACGGTTTGCCCAGCGGGTGGCACCTGCCGGATTGGCGCCTGCGATCGTCGAGGCGCAACGGTCCTACGCCGAGCTTGTCGATCGAGAAAGCCCAGGTGTGCTGCGCCACGAGCTGTTCTTGGCCTGCACGCTGCGTTGCCCCGCTGCGCGTGTAAGTGAGCTCGCGGGTGAGATCGCGCAGCTCGATCGGCGATGTCGCGATGCCGGACTGCCTGTCGACGGGGTGCTCTCCCGGGCGGGTCTCGCCTCGTTGTTGCGGCGGGGCTTCGATCCGATGCCCATCACCTCGCTGTCGTCGTGGCCATGGCCCGTGGCCGTGGAGACGAGCTGGACGTCCATCCGTACCGACGGCACCTGGCACGCGACGTACTGGGTAGCGGAGTGGCCCCGTAGCGACGTGGCGAGCGACTTTCTCCTGCCGCTGTTGGTCAGCTGTGCCGAGCGCAGGACCGTCACCGTCGTCATGTCGGCGATCCCACCCGAACGCGCGATTCGCGCCGCTGAACATGCCCGCACTTCGACGACCTCCGACGCTGCACTGCGTCAGCGCCATGGCTTTGCCACCTCGGCTCGTCGCAGCCGCGAGCAGGAGGCCGTCGTCCGACGAGAAGGCGAGCTTGCCGAAGGCCATGCTGCGTACCGGTTCTCGGGCTACGTCACCGTAACGGTCGACAAGGCCGCCAAGCTGGAGGCGGCCTGTGCCCGGATCGAACAGGCTGCGGCGCTCTCTCGACTCGAGTTGAGGCGGCTCTACGGCACGCAAGCGGAAGCCCTGACCTTCACGTTGCCCACTGGACGCGGCTGCTCATGAGGATTCCCGGACACGAGGCGACAACTGCTCAGCTCGGCGCGGCCTACCCGTTTGTCGCCAGTCGTCCGCTCCCCGTCGGAGGTGTGCTGGTGGGCCGAGACCGTCTCGGCAGCCTCTTCGTTCATGATCCATTCGAGCTGTACGCAGCGGGAGTGCTCACGAACCCGAACATGGTCGTGGTCGGTCAGATCGGTCGGGGAAAGAGCGCATTCGTGAAGACCTACCTCTACCGTCATGCGGCGCTTGGACGACGCGTCGTGGTGCTCGACCCGAAAGGGGAGTACGGACCTCTCGCCGATGCACTCGGTGTGGTTCCCATCAGGCTGCGCCCCGACGGCCCTCTGCGGTTGAACCCCCTCGACGTGCCCATGGCCGCAAGTGACAGCGAACGGTCCCGATTGCGTCTTGAGCTCTGCGCGGCGATCAGCGCCGCAGCACTTGGGCGAGATCTCTCGCCGCTCGAGCACAGCGCTCTCGAATTCGCCATCGACGCGGTGATGCGTCAAGGCGGCACGCCCACGCTGGCTCGTGTCGTTGCATCCATGCTCCAGCCTTCGCCATTGGAGGGAGCGTCGTCACGCTCGATCGCTCTCGACGAAGCCACGCTCGTTGCAGGTTCGCGCGACCTCGCGCTCGAGCTTCGAAGGCTTGTCTACGGCGAGCTTCGGGGAATGTTTGACGGGGAGACGAGCGATGGCGTCGACCTGCGGGCTCGAGCCGTGATCCTCGACCTCTCATCGCTTTACCAATCCTCGGCGCTCGGAGTCCTCATCACGTGCGCCATGTCGGCAGTGCAGTGGATCGCGGGCCAGGCTGCACACGAACCGCTCACTGCACAGCGAGCAGAAGCGACCCCGTCATTGCCCTCGAAGACCATCCTTGTCGTGGACGAGGCGTGGGCCGTGCTGGCAAACCTCGGCGTAGCCCGTTTCCTCCAGTCCTCCTGGAAGCTCGCACGTGCTCGCGGCTTTGCCAATATTGCTGTTGTCCACCGGATGTCCGACCTCGCCGGTGCTGGAGGAGAGGGCAGCGAGGTCGCGAGGCTGGCGACCGGCCTCGTCGCTGACTCCGAGACGATTGTGTGTTACGCCCAGCCCGCAGCCGAGCTGTCGACGGTGGCCCGACTCCTCTCGTTGTCGACCGACGAGACCGAGGTGATCGGTCGGCTCGGTCGAGGCGTCGCTCTGTGGCGGGTCGGCGGGCGCTCGTTTCTCGTCGAACACCGCCTTGCTCCGGCAGAGCGTCAGCTTGTCGACACCGACCGTGCGATGCGCGGACCATGAGTCGGCGCTCACGGGGCACCGACCGCGACGAGCTGCTTGCCTGCGCAGCGGTGTTCTGCGTCGCAGCATTCGCAGCGTCGGTATGGGTCACCGGAGGTCTCGCCGCCGTGCTCTCTGGTCGACGCTGGCCTGAGCTGCCATTGCGTGATGGCCTCGCGCTCGCCGTCAGGGTCGTACTCCACGCGCATGATCCGGCTCTCGCATGGCCGACGTCCGACCGAGCGGACGAGCCAGCAACCTGGCTGTGGTACACGGTGTTCGTCACGCTCTGGATCATCGTCACCGCAGCGGTTCTTGGGTTGCGGGCGAGCACGAGGCGGTGGCAGGCGAGGCGGCGGCAGGGTGCCTCGGTCTCGAGACGAGCTGCTCCCACAACGGGAACTCGCCGGCCACAGGGGGCGAAGCCCTCACGGAGCCGATCCACCGTCGTCGACCACGCAAGCTCGGGATGGGCCACGCCTGGTCGATTGGGCTCGCTTGCGGTCCCTCGTCCCGGTGACGGACGCCTTGTGCTGGGTCGAGTCGCACGCAGGCTCGTGGCCGCCGAGCGCGGCCATTCACTCTTGCTGGTGGGTCCGACGCAGTCCGGCAAGACGTCCGGGCTCGTCATTCCCGCAATCATCGAGTGGGAGGGTCCCGTTCTCGCCACGAGCGTGAAAACCGACATCGTGCGTGCGACGAAGGAGGCGCGGGCACGCACCGGGAACGTGCAGGTGTTCGATCCAGCATCGGTGACGGGGATGATCAGCGCAGGGTGGTCACCACTGGCGCAGGCCTCGACGTGGGAGGGTGCACGCAAAGTGGCCGCTGCGTTGTGCAGCGTCGCACGCCCGGGCTCAGCAGGCTTGGACGACGCGGCGTTTTGGTACGCGATGGCGGAGAAGCTGATCGCGCCGTTGCTGTTTGCAGCGAAATGCTCCGATCGATCAATTGTTGACGTCGTGCGTTGGGTGGACACCGGCGAGATCCACGAGGTGATCGGAGTCCTCGACGACATTGGGGACGAGGGGGCGATACGCGCGGCGCAGGCCAGCTTTTCTCGAGAGGAGCGACAGCGAAGCTCCGTGTACTCCACGGCAGAGGCGGTGCTCGCTGCCTATGGAGATCCGGTCGTCGCGACGTCCTGCGTCCGCCACGATCTCGATCCGGCGTCGTTGCTCGCCGGGGGACGTGACACTGTTCATCTCGTGGCGCCCGCGCACGACCAGGCGCGTCTCGAGCCGATCTTTGTAGCGATCATCCGCTCGTACATCGAAGAGGCAATGACCCGGTCGTCACGTCTTGGGGCGCCTCTCGATCCTCCGCTACTCGTCGTGCTCGACGAGGCAGCGAATATCGCGCCCGTCTCGACGCTCGATGTGCTCGCATCGATCGCAGCTTCACACGGCGTCCAGCTGCTCACGGTGTGGCAGGACTTGGCCCAAGTGGAGGCCCGCTATGGATCTCGCGCGGCGACGGTGGTGAACAACCATCGAGCCAAGGTGTTGTGCTCGGGGATCACCGACGCCGGGACGCTGGAGATGGCGAGTCGGCTCATCGGCGATGAGGACCGTACGGTCGACTCGACGACGATCGATCACGTGG